>Ga0209960_1003029_pt1 | contig 15407 bp, 11 predicted proteins | sample ThiBiot_500_plan_2_FD_183947 | JGI IMG/M metagenome (GOLD analysis project Ga0209960, IMG submission 183947) | Wastewater bioreactor microbial communities from Cape Town, South Africa - Thiocy_expt_500_plan (SPAdes) | ecosystem: Engineered > Bioreactor > Thiocyanate-remediating >...
TTTTTTTGAAAATTTCATCTTGTTCAAAACAAAAAGAAAAAAGACAAAATGAAAATGGACCAATAGCATCAACAATACTTTTCAACTAAGAGATTTGAAGCAATGAAATGGAATAATAACTTCAAAAAAACAAATCCATTGACAAAAATATCAAAACAAGAAACCAATTGATGTCGTATTGAAATAATATACTGTGTTCAAATATCAAATCAAAAAGAACAAACCAAAAACAAAAACAAAAAGAAAAAGAAAAAAGAAAAGAAAAGACAAAAAAGACAGAATGGAAGAAAAACTTTATGAAGCATGTTCGGATGGAAAAGTTGAAGAAGTTCAAAAATTACTTCAAAACTCACAAATTAACATTAATTGGCAAAATCAGAATGATTATTTAATAACACCTTTTTATGTTGCTTGTTATAATGGACATATTGATATTGTGAAATTATTATTAAATGATAATAGAGTTGATATCAATAAAGCAAGTAATAATGGATCAACACCTTTTTTGGTTGCTTGTAGAATTGGATACATTGAAATTGTGAAATTGTTATTAAATGACAATAGAGTTGACATCAATAAAACAGCAAATGATGGTTGGACACCTTTTTATGTTGCTTGCTATAATGGACATATTGAAATTGTGAAATTGTTATTAAATGATAAAAGAGTTGATATCAATAAAGCAAAAAATGATGGAGAAACACCTTTTTATATTTCTTGTGTACATGGACGTACTGAAATTATGAAATTACTATTAAATGATCAAAGAGTTGATATCAATAAAGCAAAAAATGATGGTGAAACATCTTTTTATATTGCTTGTGAAAATGGATATATTGATATTGTGAAACTATTATTAAATGATAAGCGAACTTCAATAAGGAAGAAAACAAATAAAGGAAAAACCGCGTTTGATATTGCAAAAACAAATAATCATTCAGAAATAATGAAACTAATCAAAGAATTTGATACAGGTAATTTTCTAAACAACTAATCAGACATAAAAATGAAATAATACCAATTGTAAACAAAAATAAAATAGAGCAAAGATACTCAGAATATTTAGAAACATTTGAACACTTCCCTTTCTTGTACATTGAAAAAGGAACAATTAATAAACAAGATTTTCTTGTTTTCAACGAACATTTAAAAAGAAATAAGAATATTAAAGGATTATGGTACTCCTCCTTCCTTTCTTTTTTTTCCTTTTCCTTTTGACTTTTTTATTCGATTTAAAATAGGTCAACAAATTGTGATTTGATGCCTTCTAATATTCTTGAAATCTTGAAAACTTTAATTTGGAAATATGAAAATTTACAATTGAGCAATCTACAAAATATTGAGTAATTTTTAAACTTTTTTTTTTTTTTTTTTCAAATTTAATCGATCTGAGAAGAAAATGATAATATTAATGAAAACAAAAATGAATAGAATTGATGATATAAAATTGACATCAACAGAAGGATTAGAAATAATACCAATTGAAATCAGAAATCAAGGAACAAAATCAATTGTTCAATACATTTTGGATTTATGTAAATCACCAAATTCAAATCCACTTTATCGAACAAAATTAATGGTTGTTGGTTTTGAAAATGTTGGTAAAACTACAATTTTAGATTGTTTATTTCCAATTATTGATTTTGGTGAAACAAAAGGAAAGTTAGTTAGAAACGAATATTTAATTGAATTACAAGGAAAATATTTTAGAAAATATAAACCAAAAGAATTAAATAAGATTTATAAGGAAATTATTCTTGAAAATAAACAATGGAATATTCAAGAAATAAAAGAAACAGGATTGGAATTAATTCCATTAAATGATAAAAATCAAAAGAAACTTGAAATTTATTTTAAAGATAAAGAAACAAGAGATAAATGGATTGAAAGATTGAAAAGAGTGATTTTAAATTCTGCAACTCATGGAATTGAAGTGAATACTCATATTTGGAATTCTTCAATATTCAACCAACATCAAAAAAATCTGGGAGTAAAACGAAATGGAAATGAAGGAAAGAAAGATAAAGATGAACATGTTGAATATTCAACCTGGGATTTTGCAGGACAAAATGATTATTATAATACACATCATTATTTTTTATCAAATCGATCAATATTTTTGGTATTATATAGAATGGATAAAGGGATTAAAGGATTGGAAAGTTTGGATTTTTGGTTGAAATCACTTTCATCTCATTTAAATCAAAATTATTGTGATGAAAAAGGAAAACCATTTTATTCAATTATCATTATTGGTACTTTTTTGGATTCAATTAATGATAATCAAAAGGATGAGGATAAAAATTTGAGACAATCGAAAATAATGGAAATATATGATAAAAATGGATTGAAATCACCACCATTTTATTTTGAAGTGAGTTGTTCAACATTGGAAAATATTGATGAATTAAGAGAGATTATATTTAATATTTCATTAAATCATTCATATATGGGTGAAAATGTTCCAATTGGATATTTATCAATTGAAAAATCAATTTATGAATTAAGGATATTGAAACAAAATCATCCAATTATTGAAATTCAAGATTTAATTAATCATGTTCAACCACAATATCAATCACGACCATTTGAATTTGACATTGAATTTGTAAAAAGAGGATTGAAATTATTACATGAATGGGGAATTTGTATTTATTTTGATGAACCAATTGAATTATCAAATATTGTTATTTTGGATCCACAACATTTCACAAAGAACATATTAGGAGATTTATTCAAAGCAGATGAATCAATAAGGAAAATGAGATTAAATGGAATTATTGATTATTCTCAATTAAACAAGATTTGGAATGGACCTACAGATTTAATTGATACTTATTTATCTTTATTAGAAAAATTTGAAGTTTGTTTTATTTTGGAAAATCAACAAAATGGAAATCAAACTGAAAAGAAAAATCAAAATCAAAAGAAACTTATAATTCCCAATTTACTTTCAGAAGATAAAACAAAAATAATTGAAGATAAATTAAGAATAAAATGGCCAATAACAATTCCAAGAGGAGAAATAGAAATTGAAAGAATATTTTCATTTAATCAAGTTCCAAGTGAAATGGTTTCAAGATTATTGGTTCGATTTCATGATAGAATTGTTGATAACATAATTTGGAGAAGAGGTGTATTATTAAAACATTTTGATAAAAATGAAAATGATAATGTTTTATGTTTATTGGAAGTTAAAATGGATGAAAATTTATTTGAGATTAAAATTAGAGGAAAAGATAGAAATGAATGTTTAGAAATGATGAAATATATTTATGAAGAAGTTCAAATTGTGAGTGGGAATTATAAAGGAGTGAAATGGAAAGAGTGTGTTAGATCTCCTCATTTTTCAAAAGGATTAATTGATTTAAATGATATTCATCAAGATTGTAAATTGGAATTAAAAGATAGAACATTAATATGTCCAATTACTCATTTTCCAATTTATTGTGAAGATTTATTATTTAAAACTGGTTTACTTGATTCTTTGGATAATCGAAATAAGATAAGTAATTATTGGAAATACAGTTATGAAAATCAAAATCAAAATCAAGAAAGTAAAAAAAGTGTAACAGAAATACTCTTTGAAAACTCACAAAAATTAAATAAAGCTGAATGTGACAAAGTTGAACATTTACTCAATGAATTTGAATTTGATATTTCAAGAGCTGAGAAGATTATTGGAATTGAAAACAAAGAATGGAAGAAATCATTTGAAGTTTGTGGTCAACAAATCTATGGAAGGCTTCAAAATAATCCAAATTTATTTAAGAAAGAAGATTGGATTGAAAAATCAGAACCAGAATTAAGAAAATCAATGATTCAATACTTTGGTGATTATATTTCAAAATTTAGAAAAGTTGGATGGAATCATGGAAATAATGTAATTTATTTATTTATTTATTTGTGGTGATTATAATTTAACAATCCTAGATATTTGTGATTCCAATGATTCAAGGAACAACTGAAGATGCTGCTTGGAGAATTTGTTTTTTTTTCTTCTTTTTTTCTTTTTTTTAAGCTCTTTCTTTCGAACTGAAAAGATAACTAACCTCAAAATCCAAAAATTAAAGCTGATGATGGATTTGGAACAGTTTGTAAAGTTGATGCTGGTTATTATTCACAAGGTTTTTGTTTCATCTTTTTATTTCAAAAATCTTTCTAATTTGAATTTAACATTAATCAAAAATAATGAAGGAGTTTATGTTACATCCAAAGTTGAATATGCAAAGAAATATTGTCAAGAGAATCTTAAAGTATTTGTGATTGGATTTGTTATTGTTGGAAATCCATTTCCAGTAATTGAACATCCATTTATGGCAAATGAAGAAGGAAAAGTAGTTTTGCAAGATAACAAACCAAAGAAAAATGAAAATGGATATTTAGGAAAACCGATAAATCCTGGTTATCAATCTCATTTTACTCTTGGTATTCTTCTTTTTTTTCTATAATTCAACATCCTAATCAAAATAAAAATAAAAATTAATTAGTTGATGGTCAATTTATTAGCACAGCCTTTCCAATAACCAAATCTGAACAATTAAAACAAAAATGGATTGCTGATGAATTAGTTGTTCATGAATCACAAATTTATCCATCTTATATTGTATATTATAAGTAATAATAAATCCAACAAAATCATTAGTTGTAAATAAATAAATAAAACTTTGAAAAGTTTGAAACCAAAAATTAGCTTCTTTCTTCTTCTATTTATTTATTTTATTGTTGGCTTCTTTTTGATTCATAAAATTATTTGATTTGAATTTTTTTTGATCACAAAATGCTCAAGAAGGTTCTATTTCAAGAGACTATTTCAAGAATTTTTCATTTCTTCAATATTGTTTCTTTTGAAAATGTTGATTTCATATTCATCTCAATAACTAAATTTGATTTGTGAGTCATTTACATTTTTCATCAAAGAAATTGATTAGAGATTGGTTAGGGGTTAGAATCTTTCCAATAACAATTTTATTTTGCATTTTGATTTAATAAAGAATCCTCAGTATCAAGTGTATCATCAAGTCCATTAATTGCATCAAATAATGTTTAAAATGAATTAACACCATTCATCTTTGTGCACAGGATATTTAAAGCAAGAAATTAGAATCTTCAATCCAAAGAACTTGAATGTATCTTACAAATCTTTCCAAAGAGTTTCTCATTTCTTAATAATAACTCCAAATTGATCAATATCAATTGAGTTGATTAAAAAGATTATCACTTTTTCTTATTTCTTCATTTCCTTTAAATCTTTGAATCAAAATAAAAGCTCAATATCCAAAAAATTCACATTTCCTTTCATTTACAAATGTTCTTGAGGATTAGAATCTTGAATCAATAAATAGGAACCACTAATTGTCAATAAACAGATTTTCAGTTTGAATCAGAGATCATCCTCCAGTTTCTTCATCAGATTCATTATTGTTTTTAAAAAATTGAACAAGTAGGGTAGATTGATTGATACATTGAGAATTCATTTATTTGAGTCATTTCTTTCTTCCTATGCTTGTAATTTTAGTATTTTGAGTTTGATATTCTATCCAAAATTGACTTTCTACAAGGTAGATTCACTATTTAAACTGACATATTTCTAAAATAAAAACAAAGGATTGTAAGTTTAAAGTCTCTCATTTCTTGAATAAACAAATAAATAAGAGGAGATCTTCAATTAATTTGCTTTCTCATTTATTGAGTTTTTTTCATTTATTTTTTCATTTCCAAGTTTAAATTTAATGTTTAATGTTTAATAATTAATTTTCGTATTCAGTTATCTTTTCTCTATTTTCTTTACTTTCTTCTCTTTTGATTTCTTTGTATACAATGTCTCATTTGTTTTATCCTTTCTTCTTTCATTTTTCATTAGAGGATTCAACTTTATGTTTTCTTTGAAATTTTAACAAAATATCAACTCATCTTTCTTTTTTTATTATTGTTCTAATTCATGTTGATTATATCCATTTCTTTCTTTTTTTCCATCCAACTATGTGTTCAAATTGCAAATTGGATTATTATTCTTATTCTAAAAAAGTCACAAAATAAAAAGCAAATCACGAAAGAAAGCTGAAATAAATAGAACAGAATCGACAAATCCCCCTATACTTCTTCTTCTTCATTGTTCAGACAAAATAAATAAATTTATTCAATAAATAAAATAAATTTGAAGTAAATTTCAAACAACTTTGAAGAAGTGAGGTTGTGGATGAAAAGTGTTTGTGCAAAAAAATATCCTTGATGGCCAGGAAATAAATGCTGTGGGATCGATTCAAATGGTCTTACTTACTGGACTTTCGTTCTCTTTGGAAAAACAAATGGATGAAAATGTTGAAAAACAAAAAGAAAAGAAGACAAAATGGAAGAACAACTTTATCAAGCATGTAAAGATGGAAAAGTTGAAGAAGTTCAAAAATTACTTCAAAATGAACAAATTAACATTAATTGGCAAAATCAGAATGATTATTTACAAACACCTTTTTATATTGCTTGTGGAAAAGGACATATTGAAATTGTGAAATTATTATTCAATGATAATAGAATTGATATCAATAAAGCAGAAAATGATGGTTGGACACCTTTTCATATTGTTTGTAAGAAGGGAGATACCAAAATTGTGAAATTATTATTAAATGATAATAGAATTGATATCAATAAAGCAGAAGAAGATGGTCGGACACCTTTTCATAGTGCTTGTCGTGAAGGATATATTGAAATTGTGAAATTATTGTTAAATGATAATAGAGTTGATATCAATAAAGGAGATAATTATAGTGAAACATCTTTTTATGATGCTTGTCAAAAAGGACATATTGATATTGTGAAATTATTATTAAATGATGAAAGAATTGATATTAATAAAGCAAGAAATGATGGTTATACACCTTTTCATATTGCTTGTTCTGAAGGACGTACTGAAATTGTGAAATTATTATTAAATGATGAAAGAATTGATATTAATAAAGCAAATGATGATGGTATAACACCTTTATATGTTGCTTGTTATTATGAACGTACTGAAATTGTGAAATTACTATTAAATGATAAAAGAGTTGATATCAATAAAGCAATAAATAAAGCAGGTAACGATTATTATGGTAAAGGTTTTACACCTTTTCATATTGCTTGTTGTGAAGGATATATTGAAATTGTGAAATTATTATTAAATGATAATAGACTTGATATTAATAAAGCAGATAATGATGGATCAACACCTTTTTATCGTGCTTGTTATTTTGGAAAAACAGAAGTGGTGAAATATCTGTTAGAGAGTGAAAGAGAAATAGATATCAATAAAAAAGATAATAATGGAAAATCTGGTCTTGATTATGCAAAACAAAAAGGAAATACACATATTGTTAAATTAATTGAATCATTTCAAAAGAATCCAATTTGTAAGAATTCAACAAATTTATTTATTATTTACAAACTCTTTTTTATCTTTTTTATTTTATTTTTCAAAATTATAAATAAAGTAAGAAATCATAACTAATATAAAATTTTCAGATGAAATACAAATGCAATTTTGGGAAGCTTGTTCAGATGGAAAAGTTGAAGAAGTTCGAAAATTACTTCAAAACTCACAACTTACATCAATCAATCGAGTATCAGATGGCAAAACACCTTTTCAGATTGCTTGTAGAAACAACTTTCTTGAAGTAATAAAAATATTATCACACGATGCGCGAGTTGATGTGAATCAAACAGATATTGATGCAAAAACACCATTTTATATTGCATGTGAAGAAGGACATCTTGAAATTGTCAAATTTTTTTTAAATGATAAGCGAATTTCAATAAAGAAGAAAATTCAAGGAAAAACTGCATTTGATATTGCAAGGACAAATCGCCATTCGGAAGTAGTGAAACTAATTAAAGAGCTTGATACAGGTTTTTCATTTTAAACAATAAATAACAATAAATAAAATAAAAAAATGAAATAGAACAAAGATATCGAGAATATTTAGAAATATTTCAAAGTTCTCCTATCTTTAGTATTGAAAATGAAACAATTAACAAACAAGATTTTCTTGTTTTAAATGAACATTTGAAAAAGAATAAAAACATCAAAAAATTAAGGTTTCTTTTTTCTTTGATTTTTTTTTTCCTTCAAATTCTGAAATATTTAAAATTTGAAATAGGTTAATAAGTTGTGGTTTGACACCTTCTAATATTCTCGAAATATTAAAAACTTTGATTTGGAAATATGAAAATTTACAATTGAGCAATCTACAAAATATCGAGTAATTTTTAATCCTTTTTTTTTTCAAATTTAAATTTAACTTTGAATAAACTCATCATAAATATTCATGAAAAAAAATCATTAGAATTGATGATATAAAATTGGAATCAACAGAAGGATTAGAAATAATACCAATTGAAATTAGAAATCAAGGAACAAAATCAATTGTTCAATACATTTTAGATTTATGTAAATCTCCAAATTCAAATCCACTTTATCGAACAAAATTAATGGTTGTTGGTTTTGAAAATGTTGGCAAAACTACAATTTTAGATTGTTTATTTCCAATTACTGATTTCGGTGAAACAAAAGGAAAATTGGTTAGAAATGAATATTTAATTAAATTACAAGGAAAATATTTTAGAAGATATAAACCAAAGGAATTAAACAAGATTTATAAGGAAATTATTCTTGAAAATAAACAATGGAATATTCAAGAAATTAAAGAAACAGGATTAGAATTAACTCCATTAAATGATAAAAATCAAAAGAAAATTGAAATTTATTTTAAAGATAAAGAAACAAGAGATAAATGGATTGAAAGATTGAAAAGAGTGATTTTAAATGCTGCAACTCATGGAATTGAAATTCAAAATCAAATTCTTCAAAATCAAAATCAAAATAAATTAAGTAATGTAAGTGAATTAGTGAAAAGCATTCATTCATCAAGTGATCAACTAAATTTAACACCAAATATTGATATTTCAATTTGGGATTTTGCAGGACAACATGATTATTATAATAATCATCATTATTTTTTATCAACAAGAACTGTTTTTTTGGTTTTATGGAAAATGAAAGATGAAAAAATTGGATTGGAAGGATTAAATTTTTGGTTCAAATCACTTTCATCTCATTTACAACATGATTCAACTTCTTTGACAAATAATAAACCTTATTTCTCAATTTTGGTTGTTGGTACATTTTTGGATGATCAAAATGTAAAGAAATCAGAAGAATCAAAAAAATTAAGAGAACAAGAAATATTGGAAATGGCAAAATCAAATGGAATTCATTATCCAATTCAAATATTTGAAGTAAGTTGTTCAACAATGGATAATATGGATGGATTGAAACAAAGTATTTATAAAACAGCATTAACTCATGGATATATGGGTGAAAAATTACCAATTGGATATTTAAATATTAAAAATTCAATTGAAGAATTAAGAAATCAAGAGAAATTTAAAAATCTTCCAATTATTGAAATTCAAGAATTAATTAATTATAATAAAACATTTGAATTTGATGATGAATTTGTGAAAAGAGGATTAAAATTATTACATCAATGGGGAACATGTGTTTATTTTGATGAACCAAAAGAATTATCAAATTATGTTGTTTTGAAACCAGAATTTTTGACAAAAGAAGTGATGGGAAAATTATTTTCACCAGATTTAAGACATAATTTCAAAGATGGAATTTTAAATCATTCAAATTTGAAGTTATTTTGGCCAAATTATATGGACAAATCAGAAATGTTGATGACATTAATGGAAAAGTTTGAAATATGTTTTAAATTGAAAGAAGATGAAGGAAAACCATTTAAAGATCAAAGGAGTTTAATTGTTAGTTATTTACCAGAAAATCAACCAAATGATCTACCAAATTACTGGCCAAATGAACCTTCAAACAAAAATGAAGAAATTGAAATTGAAAGGACAATAATATTTAATATGATTCCAAAAGAAATGGTGAGTCGATTATTTGTTTGTTTACAACATAAAATTGAAGATCAATCAATTTGGAGATATGGAATGGCATTTATTTCAAAAGACAATAAAAATATTAGAGCATTTGTGAATGTGGAAATTGAATTAATAAATCAAAATGGAATTGAAAGAACAAATTCAATATCAACAACAAATAATAATCACAAAGGAAATAATCAAGTTGCAGAATTGAAAAGTAATGATCAATTTAAAATTAAAAATCAAATAATTATCAAAGTTAGAGGAGAGAATTTGAAAAATAGGAAAGAAATAATGGATAATATTGTTGAAGAAATTTGGAAATGTTCAAAGAAATATTCAGGAGTTGTTTGTTATCAAATGATATCATCTCCATTTGATTCAAGTTCAAATGGATTAATTCAATTATCAGATTGTTTATTGGAAATCACAAAACCAAAAGACAAACAAGGAATCTTATGTCCAACAACCAAAAAAATGATCAATCCAATTGAATTATTATTAAAATCAGGAATGATTTATCAAAGTGAAATTATTGAAGAAAAGAAAAAAGAAATTGAAGAATCAATTAAAGAATTGAAAGACAAAAATAATTTGAATGAAGATCAAACTCAAGAATTACTTCATCATCCTCAACTTACATCAATTTTAATGTCAGAAATTCTCAAGAATGAATATCAAGATTCAGATAAAAAAAATGGATTTGAAATTAATGAAGATATTTCTATGAAAAGAAACCAAAAATTGGATCAAGATATATCCAAAAAAGATTCAGAAAACAATGGAATTAATGAAGATATATCCCAAAAAAAATCATTGGAAATCAATGAAGAAAATGAAGATAATGAGGTGACAAATACAAACACAAACACAAAGGGAAATGAAGACAAAAATACTGGACCTGAAAAAAATGAAGTTGAAATGAATCAAAATGCAAGTCAAAACGAAAACCAAGAATTAAAACAAATGGTGATGCAATTATTTCAACAACAAGATCAAAAATTGGATCGAATATTACAAGGCCAAGATTCCACAAATCAAGGTCAAAAATTGATAGTTAATAAGATTGACTCAGCGCAGAAAGCAATTATTCACACAACCCAACAACAAAAAGATCATGAATATCCATCATATTATCTTCTTCTCCCATTAATAAAGGAACAATCAAAAGAATCAACATCCAAGTTTCAAAAAATGTTTCAAAAAGCCAAAGAGATAGCTCAGAATCTAATCTTTGATAAATCTCAATTACATTGTTTTTGTGAATTTAAAGTAAGATCTGCAAAGAATGGTCAACTTCAACCTCTTTTTCATCCAACAAACTCTTTTGGTAAATTTACATTTTTTTCTTCATTTATTTGAATCATTCCTTTTTTAAAATAAAATAAAAAACAATAATAGGAATTGAAATTAAAGAATTGAATGAAGTGATGAAGAAAGTGGGACCAACATTAAAAGTGGCATCAGTTATTCTTCAAGTGATATCAATAAGTGCAAAATTTGCAGGTATTCCATTCCCAGATATTGGTGGGATTATTGATCAAGTTGTTGAATATTCAGAAAAAGCACAAGAAATGTTTGGAAATTGTGAAATGAAGATTGAAAGTTTAAAAGAAATGAGCAAAGAAGATATTATTAAAAGAATGAAACAAAATGGAACATCAGAACTTAAATTACAACCACTTGAAGGTGATATTATTGGTACTTTCAAAAATAATGATATGTTTGGTGAATCTCAAGTATTTTCTTTTTCTTTTTTCTTTTCTCCCTTTTCTTTTTAATTATCAATTTTAATTTTCCTTTTTTTTCTCTCTCCTCTATTTTGATGATTAATTTTTCAGTTGTGAAAACAATAAATAAATAAATAATATATAAATAAATAATAGAATGGATATTTAGAAAAAGCGGGATTACATCAAATCTCAATTTTATTTGATAATGAATATGGAAATGCAGGAGATGTTTTATGGGTTTGTAAAGAACATTATAATTTACTTCAACAAATTAACAATAATCGATCAATTGAACTTGGAAATCAAATGACTGAGATATTTTCATCTTCATGGTCAAATTCAAACTCTCCTTCACCTGATGTTTCAAATGATTCTTTATCAAAGAACAATTTATCTCCTTTAATTCAAGACAATCAAAGAGATTCTTCAAACTCACTCATCCAATCTGGTTATTTTCCATTCCATTTCATTTCATTTCATCAATTCATTTCATTTCGTTAATCTTTGATAAATGAAATTAAAATTAGATAAGTTCTTTGTCTTTAATTATGAAGGAGAAGATTATAAAATCAAAAATTGTTCAACATTTGAAGAAATTCAAATGGATATTAGGAAACGACTCAAGTTAGAACCACAAATTGTTTTTAAAATTAAATACTTGGACAATGATGGGAAGTATTATGTTGCTAATGATTATGGTGATCTCAAAGATGTGACTCAATTACAAATCTCTTTGATTCTTCCAAAACCTTCTCAATAAAACCAAAAAAATCAACTTCATATACTTTGGGGAGCATCAAACATGAGTTACTAGTGTTCTTTTGTGATAAACTTAATTGATAAATTGAGAATATTCATGTACTTGTAATCAAATAAAACAAAATAGATTTTTTTAATTCACATTAAATTAAACTCAAACTTGAAGAAAATACAGAATTTGGTTTAGAATTTGTTAGAAAGGGAAAATATTTGGTTTTGGATGAGATGGAAGATTTAGAAGATGGAATGACAATCAAAGTTTCAATTGTTTCAAACTGAATAAAACCCATTTCTCATTTTTGAATTGTTTTTGCTAAGATTGTAAAATAAAAAAAGAATCACTAAAAATTTTATAGTTTTTGAATTTGATTTTGTTGTTTTTTTAAATAATTTTGAATTGAAAAATAAAAAATAAAATTTTATTTGAAAAGGAAAGATAAAGAGAAGGAGAGAGAGATGTTGAAGGGAGTAGTAGTGACCTCGACAGGGTTATGTCTTGAAGATAAAACAAAGGTTTGTGCTCTTGTTCAAGTCTTTGGTGGAGAGTTTTCAACTCGATTTCAACACTCTACAACACATTTACTTGTTCAACTTGGTCCAACTAATAATAATAATAATAATAATCCTATCCTTTCCCCAAAGATACATAAGGCTTTGGAATTAGGACAAGATAAAATCAAAATTGTTTCTCCATATTGGCTTTTGGATTCAATTGCTTCAAGGAAATTGTTAGATTGTTCAAAGTATACTTTACCTATTCCTAAATCTTCTCAAAAAATAAAGAAAACACCCAAACAAGTTGTTGAAGATACAAAACTTAAGAAAGAGAGAAAGATTCAAGAAACAAAACAAGATGATTTAGAAATTGAAAATGGAAATGAAAATGAAAATGAAAATGAAAAAACTCAAAGAAAGAAAAAAGAGACCAGGAATCAAGTTAAAACTCAAAAAGTGGAAGATACAGAGAATCAAATAGATAAAGAAATAATACAAATTTTAGACACAGAGAAAGAAGCAAAATTGGAAGAAACATCAAAATTAAAGGACCATCAAAATGAAAACCAAAACCAAAATCAAAATCAAAATCAAGAAGAAATTCTGCTTGAAAATCAAGACAAAGGAATTGAAGTTCAAATTCAAAAAGTATCAGAATCAAATAAGTTGGAATCCATTGAGTCTGAAAGTGATGATACAATTCCTCATGATTTATTTTCTGGTTATAAATTTTTCATTGAGAAATATGAAGATATTCCTGAGGTTGTGAACATTTCAACATCTTATATCTTAAAAAGTGGAGGGATACTTCTTCAATCATATTCAAAGGAGTGTACTCATATTGTTACTCAATATATGTCAGGTGATGTTTGTGATCAGGTTCACTTCTTTCTTTTTTTCAGTTTTCTTTTCGTTTTTCTTTCTTTTCATTTCTTTTTCTTTCATTCAATTTTTTTTTTTTTTTCAATAAAAAAAGGGAATCAAAGATGGAAAAGAGTTTGTAACCTTACATTGGATCCATAATGTAATTCATCAAAAGAAAATTATTGATCCATCTTTAAATATATTAAATAAACCCTTTCCTGAAAATCCTGTCCCAAAAGCAGAAAAAATGGTTCTTTTCATTTTCTTTTTCTTTTTTTAATTATTTTTTTTTAAAAAAAAAATACATTATTAGAAATATGATTAATTCTTTCTTTTTTTGTATCAGGTAGTTGCAATTACAAATTATGTTGGATATGGTCGAACCCAATTAAAAGATATGCTCACTGTAATGGGAGCAAAATATACTGGTCATCTTACATCTCAAAACACACATTTAATTTCAGCAGCGTATATTTCTTTTCCTTTTTCACTCTTTTACTCTTTTATTCATTTTTCTTCTTTCTTATTCTTTTTTTTTTTCTTATTATTATTCAAGTAAAACTGGAGAAAAATATGAACATGCAAAAAAATGGAAAATTCCAGTTGTGAATCATTTTTTTATTGAGGATGCTTTGAAAGATTGGAAAATCCCCTCATGGAAAAATCCACGATATTCTGAATTCCCTTCAAATTTAAATGATATTGTTGGTCAATTATCTCCAAATGAAAACATAACATATGAAAAAAGTCCCATGTCAAGTCAATCAAATGAATCAACTAAGTCAATTAAATCAAATAAATCAAGTAAATCAATGGAAATAAGTGAAAAGAGTCCAACACCAAGCCAATCAAATCAATCAATTGAATCAAATAAATCAATAGAAATAAGTAAAAGTAAACCTTCAAAAGTTGAATCAATGCAAGTTGAAAATTCTCATTTAGAAGAAGCTTCATCAAATGTAAAGAAAAGGAAAAGAGATAATGATTCAACTTTAGGGATTGCACCAAAAAAACATCGAGGACATCTTATCCCAAAGATTTTAGTTACTGGTGTTGGAAATAAAAAAGATATCCTCCTTAAGGTTCATCCAATTTCTGATTCTTTTTAATTTTCTTTAATCTATTTCATTAAATTTGAATAACAAAAAAATAGAAAATTAAAGAACTTGGAGGGGAAATAGCTAATTCTTTTAATGATTGTACTCATTTAATTGCAGACAAAATTACTAGGACTGAAAAATTTCTTTGTGGTATTTGTGTTTGTAAGTATATTTTGAATCCTGCTTGGATTGAGCAAAGTTTTTTAGAAAGGAGATTATTGGGTTGAGTTTCTTTTTTCTTCTTTTTTCTCTTTTCTTCTTCTTTTTTTTTCTTTTTTTTTTGAAAAAAAATCTTTTATTAGATGAAGAGAATTTTATTCTTGATGATGAAGTTGGTGAAAAATCTCATGGAATGAAGTTAAAGGAGTCTATGAAAAAAGCAAGTGAAAAAAAATTATTAGAAGGATATTCAATTTTTGTCACAGAAAATGCAAACATGCAAGGGAAACGATTCAAGAAATTGTTGTTTGTGCAGGTGGAAAGGTTTTTTTTTTTTTCCTGAGTTTTCTTTGATTCTTTTGATCCTTTTATT
>Ga0209960_1003032_pt1 | contig 15384 bp, 18 predicted proteins | sample ThiBiot_500_plan_2_FD_183947 | JGI IMG/M metagenome (GOLD analysis project Ga0209960, IMG submission 183947) | Wastewater bioreactor microbial communities from Cape Town, South Africa - Thiocy_expt_500_plan (SPAdes) | ecosystem: Engineered > Bioreactor > Thiocyanate-remediating >...
AAAAAAAAAAAAAAAAAAAAAAAAAAGGTTGGAATGTTAGTAGATCAAGCAACCGATCAATGGAAACTTGATTATGAAGAAGATTTAAAAAATGATCCAACATTGGAAATGCCAAAACCTTTAATTCGTCTTAGAGTTGAATATTCAGGATATACAAATTTTAATGTTCAAAGATTTGGTCAACAATTTGTTGATCATGTTGCTAATCCTAAAGATATCTTATTGTTCTTTAGAAAAAGAGCCACAGCTCCTGTTCCTGGTAATTAACTTTTTTTTTTTTAAAAAAAAAAAAAAGTTCAAGTTTATGGATAACCAAATTAACAATAATTCAAATCAAATAAATAGAGAAAAAAGAAAAAGGGGTTGTTCAAGAGAACCCTTCAGCTCCAGAACTCTTAGATACAGTCACAATCGAGGATTTAATTGGTGAAATATTAGAAAAACAATCACTTGAAATTTTCCAAGAAAAATTGTTAACTGAAGCCATCAAAGATTTTGTTGACAAAGATGAAAAAGACTCAATTAAAGAGTTTGTTTTTTTTCTTTTTTTTAAAAAAAAATATTCAATTTCTCTTTTATTATTACAGATATGTTCAAAAATCATTGAATGCAACTCGAAGTTTTTTAAATTCAAAAGTTAAAGAATTTGAAGACGAAGCTGTTATGCGAGAAGTATTTCTTTTTTTTAAAAAAAAAATTGATTAATTTTAACTTTTTTTTGAAATGTTGATTAGATAGAAAATGAAAAAATTGATAAATTGGAAACATTTGAAAGGGAAAAAGTTAAAGTTGGAGAAGATGGGTTATTACTTACTACTGTGTCAACAAAACCAAAGGCAAAAGTAATTGTTGAAGATTTGGATGATGACGATATGGATTTAAATGATAATAATCAAGAGAAATCAAAAAAAGATGATTTTGATGATGAGGAAAGCAATAAGAAAGGAAAAGAAAAAAGGAAAGAGAAACTTGATAAATTTGTTCCAGATGATTTGGATTCAGGTAGTGAGGATGAATATGTAGAAACTAAAACAAAGAAGAGAACTAGAGCAACTAAAAAGACTGATGAAGCACCAAGTTCCTTTCTTTCTTTCTTTCTTTCTTTCTTTCTTTCTTTTCTTTTTTTTTTTTTTGAAAAAAAAAAATTCAAGGCCAAAGAGGAAGAGGAAGAGGTCGGGGAAGGGGAAGAGGTAGAGGAGGAGGTAGAACTTTGGAAAGTATTGCAGACAGCCAAAAATGTTTTTTTTTTCTTTTCTGATTTTAAATTTTATCTTTATTTCAAAAATAAATAAATAAATAATTAATTAATTAAATCAAAATTGCTAACTCTCTTTAGCTCAGGTAAATTGATATTTATTTCTTTTAGTTCTTTTGTTTCAAGTCTTTAAACCAATCCTCTTTTTTTTTTAAAAAAAAATAGCAAAGTGCTCTTCAATTCAGTGATGATGAAACGAGTAAATCTACTAGAAAAAGGAAGTTAAGGTACGCTTTAACTTTATTTATTTATTTATTTATTTATTTATTAAATAAATCTAAATACTTTCTCTTTTTTTTCAAAAAAGTGATGATGAGTCTTCTTCAAAACTTCGACAAACAAAGCTTTCATTTGTTGATGATGGAGTATTTTATTTTACTATTTACTTTATTTTAAATTTCAATTAATTTAATTTGTATTTTAGGATCAAAGTAGTGAACAATCAACAGGTTTTTCTTCATCCCTTTTTTCTCAAAACTCTACTGCAAGTAGCAGGCAAAAATCAAAAGATAGATGGTCAAAGAAATGAAAAAAAAAAATGAAAAAAAAGAAAAGAAAAATCTTGTTTAAATCAGAAAAGAAAATGAATCTTGTAATCTTGATGTTTTTGATTTTTTGTTTCAAAAAAAAAATATAATAAATTGAAATTTTTTGTTCAAAAAATTGAAACTTTATCATCATATCTACAAACAATTACTTCCTGAGTTTCATTATTAATTATCACATCTACTGGTTGATTCACTTTGAATTGTGTAATGTACCCTCCATTTGGTTCAAATACTTGAATTCTATTGTTAGAGTAATCACAAACAAAAATATTATCATCCAAATCCAAACATATTCCATAAGGATTCTTAAATTGACCATCTCCATCTCCTTTTGATCCAAATGTCGAAAGAAATTTTCCCTTTGAATTAAATATTTGAATTCTATGGTTTGTATAATCACAAACATAAATGTTATCATTCTTATCAACACAAATTCCAGTTGGGCTATTAAATTGTCCATTCTTTTTTCCAAATGTTCCAAATGTTGAAATAAATTTTTCTTCAGAATTGAATATTTGAATTTTATGGCTATGATAATCACCTACAATAATATTTCCTTTTGAATCAATTGTTATTCCCCATGGACCACCCAGTTGACCATTTAATTTTCCTTGTGACCCAAATTTTGAGAGAAACCTTCCTTTTGAATCAAATATTTGAACTCTATAGTTAGCGAAATCACAAACATGAATATTTCCAATCGAATTAATAGCTATTCCAAAAAGATTACTAAATTGTCCATTTTCATGTCCTTTTGATCCAAATGTTAATTTTGGTTGGTATATTCCAGCATAATTTCTTAATATCAATTTTGGAAATACTTGAATTTGAAAAGGAGAAGAATTAATATTAAATCCATTAAAGTAAACAAAAATTGAATATTTTCTTTCATTTTTGAATTTCATTTTCACTTCATATCTTCCATTATTTAAATCTATAATTTTCCATTCATTTTCCTCATCGTTATTATTTATATCTTCCTCTATATTTTCATCCTTTGATTCATCTTTAATTCGAACTATAAAATTATTTACATTTCCTCCTTCTTTCATTTCATTTCCTTCTTTTGAATAACTGATTATTTCAAATTTGTATTCTTCGTCCTTAAAGATTTTTTGACCTTCATTTCTTGAAATTAAACATTTGTCAGCTGAAATGTCATTTAAAATAATGACTCCAATATTTGAAAGACTTGAATAAATAGATTCTTCTTCTTTCTCATAAACTGAAAACTCCAGTGAAGGATGGCTTGGGTCAATTCTCCAAATATTATTTAATAAGTAATTTAATCTTGATTGATATAATTTTTTCATTGATAATAATCTCACGTTGCCATTTCGATTTGATAAAGAAAGTGAATTTTGAATCATTTGACAAGATCCAATAATATTTTCAATTCCAAATTTCAATTCTTCTTTTTGAAGCTCAAAATCTTTCTTTTTAGATTTTTCGATTCCGACTAATTTATTTAATAATTCTTGTTCTTTTTCATCCAATTTATTTCTAATTTTATTAAAAAATTGATTGATTTGAGTTTGAGTTGTTGTTGAATTGATTTCAAGTTGTTTAATTGCTTCCTCACATTTTGTTATTCCTTCTCTCAATTCCTTTTCTTTGGGTTTTACCTTTTTTTTTTTTCAATATTGAATGAAAGAAGGGTCAGAAACAAAAGATAGAAAAACAAAACAAAAAAAGAAACCTTGTTGATTAAATCAATTAATGATTGTTTTTGATTTTCAATAAGATCTTTTGAAAGGATTGAAATGTTATGAGATGAATGTTGATCAATACTTTCTGAATTAATTGATAATTTACAATCTAAACAATAATGAGTTTTTTCATCTTTTTCATCAATTTGTTGAAGAATTGAAGAATTTGTTAAAGAATTATGAATATTCAGAGCATTAATAAGGTATGAATCAGTTGATAAATCAACAAGTTGTTGATGTTGATGTTGTTGAAAAGGAGTTCGACAAATAGGACATTTTAAACCAGCATTTGAATGATTTCTCTCAACATAAATCTCTAAACATTCTAAACAAAATGAATGAAGACATCCTAGTGTCTTTGGTTCTCTATAAATATCTTTACATAATGAACATTCTAAATCTAATTCGGTTGATTCCATTCTGTCAAAGAATCTAATAGTTTTATTATTTTCAGTAAAGGTTTGATAAATAAAAGTGAAATATAAAAGGAAATGAGGCTTAATCATTAATGAAACAAACTTAAACGAATAATTGAAGAAAGAAATCAATCACTTAATTTGATTTCAACACCTTAAAGTTACTATTAATTGGATGGTTCCAAAATTCTTTTAAAATTGATGATGATTTGAATGAATTGACTAATAAATAGTTATATTGAAGATTTTTATTCTTTATTTCCTTATTTCTAACTTTGAATAATTTGGTTACATTTCACTCTAAAAATGAGCCGATTAATGACCTTTAATTTCCAAGTAGTTATCAGATAGAAGAACAATGAAACAGAACATAGAAATAGCATCAATTTCTTTTTAGGAAAAGAAGAAGAAAAAAATATTTTTTTGTCAAAAAAAAAAAAAAGAAAGAAAATAAATAAATATTACCAGCTAAACCAAGTTGTATTCTCAATTTCACTCTTGTTTCATCTGAATTTCTCTCAAATGATTCCATTAATTCAATAATCTCTTTTCTTTCAGTATCTTTCACAATTTCCCTGTCACTTTCAATACAATTTCCCTCTCTTGCAGCATCAATTACAGTTTTTCCTTCTTTATCTTTCACATTCAGATTTATTTCTCTTCCACTTGCTAAAATGTATTTCACAATTTCAAGATTTCCTTGATAACAAGAAATCCAAAGAGATGTTTTATCTTCATTATTTACTTGATTAAGGTCATCAACTCGATGATCATTTAATAATAATTTAACAATCTCATGATGTCCTTTCCAACAAGCAACATAAAATGGTGTTTCACCAATTTTCGTTGATTGCTTGATATCAACTCTCTCATCTTTTCATAATAATTTCACAATTTCAATCTTTCCATAATAACAAGCAACATAAAAAGGTGTTTCACCCTTTTTATTTGCTTTGTTGATGTCAATTCTTTGATCATTTAATAATAGTTTCCCAGTATTAATATAACCACAACGACAAGCAATCCAAAGGGGTGTTCTACCAGAATTACTTGCTTTATTGATATCAACTCTTTCATCATTTAATAATAATTTCACAATATCAAGATATCCATTACCACAAGCACAATAAAAAGGTGTCCAGCCATTATGCTCTGATTTATTTACATCTACTCTTTCATCATTTAACAACAGTTCCACAATTTCAATATCTCCTTCTTCACAAGTCATATAAAAAGGTGTTGAACCAGAAGAATCCTGCCAGTTTGTGTTAATATGTGTGTTTTGAAGTAATTTTATAATTTCGTCAATATCTCCACACTCGCAAGCAAAATGAAGTTCTTCCTCCATCAATTAATTAGCCTTGTAACTCGCCCTTCTTCTTTCCTTCACGTGATCTGGTTATTTTTTTTGAATTATAATAAGTTTCACAAATTATTCCCTTTTTTTCCTTGAATCTTCAAAAAAAAAAAAAATTAGTCATGGAAAAAGAACAAAGTCTTGAGAAAGCCAAACTGCACAATGCTGTTAAATCCAAAGTCATTCATAACCTGGAGAAAAAAGAAATAGAATACAAAAATCAAATCTTATCTTTAACTACTGAATTAGAAGCATCTAAAAAACTTAATGAAGAACTAACTCAAAAGCTCAAAGAAATCAAAGAACAGAAAGAAAGCATAGACCAAAAACAAAAGGTTTAGTTCTTACCTTTTCAAAAACCAGCATGAAAAACAAAAACAAAAATTCAATTAGGAATGGATTGAAAACTCTTTTAAACACAGAATATCCCAAGAATTAAAAGCTTTACTTGTCAGTGAACTTCGTTCCTCAACTAATTTTTCGAATGCTCTTAAAATCATACTCACCAAAGCTCCAACAACTTGGAGTATACTCAACATTCTCACTGGAGAAAAAAAATCATTCATTCAAATTACTTTTCTTTTTTGTTTTTTAAAACTCAATAACCAACAGTTTTCAGTTTTTTCTGATCAATTTTCAAACGCACTTATTGGTCAAGGTGTAACAACAAAAGTTTTTTTTTTTTTTTTTTTTTTTTTTTTTTTTTTTTTTTTATTTAAAAAAAATTATTTTTTTTTTTTTTTTTTAATTTAAAAAATAATTTTTTAAATTTTTTTTTTTAAAAAAATAAATGTTAGTCCATGGTTTATTTATCTCAAATTGGGTTGACAAATTCTCATAAACATACTTGGAACAACCTCACTCAAGATGCTGAAACCAAAATTTCTAGACTTCAAGATTTAGCCAAAAAACATACTCTATTTATTGCTTATGATAATTATAATGAAGGGCAAAAAGAATTTTCTAAAAGATTTGGGGAAAAAGAAAAAAGAATAGATGCAACTTATGTTCTGATTCAAGTTATCAAAGATACAATTGAAATTCCTGCACCACCTCCAGAACCAACTACTCTTGACAATTTTTATGTTAGTTCAGATGATTTCAATTTTCTTCATTCTGAATTAGAATCAATTTTCAAAGAAAAACTTAATCTGCAATCAAAGGAAGAACGAAAATATGGTAATTAATTCATACTCTTTCAAAAAAAGAAAAAGCAAAGGGAAATAGTTGATTTCAATGTTGCATTGATTGAGTTGCTATTCTTTCTTTTTTTTCAAAAAAAAAATGATCATTAGTGTGACTTCCTTTTGAAAAGTGAAGGATGGGTCAATAACTTTTGGAATCATACAAAGGAAATAAATATAAAGAATAATTCCATTTTGAAAGTAATTAATTAATAGATAAAGATGTTGAATTGATTCCATTTACAATGTTGTCAGAAAATGAAGGGTGTAGAGAAGGATCAGTACATATTTTAGATACTTTAATTGAAAAATTTGCTATTGGAGTTAACAAAGACAGACTTTTTATTGGAGGTGATCAAATGACAGTTAAAATGATTAGATGTAAATGTTCAATTGCTTTTGTATTTCTGAAAGTTCCTAAGGGGCGTTAATTCACTTTGAATATTTTTTCTTGAAAAAAAAACTAGCTGCAAAGCGAGTCCGACAAACTGAAAGCTCTGAGTATTCGTTCCAAAAGGCCTCTGAAGTCTTATTTGAGTTTCATGCCATGAAAGAACTTCTGAATCTAATAGTTAAAACTCATTGGGGAAGTTCGTCAGCTCCTCTATCATTATCCCAGCTTTCAACATTAATTCAAAGAAATATTAATCCTGATATTGATCACTTTAATCACAAAGAGGAGTTTCTTTCCCATGTTTTTAAAACTCTCTTGCTTTCTCTTCAAGATGAAGTTAAAAATGGTGAATTGATAGAAAAAATCAAAAGAATCGAGCGAATGGTTCCAAATTATGAGCAATATTCATTGATTCTTTTGAGAGATATAGGGATCTATTTTTTATTTAAAAAATTTATTAGAATTGGTGATTTTGAAAAAAGAAGATACCTATGGAGATTTTTGACAATGTACTTTGTTGGAGGTGGTTGTTGGAACTATGCGAAGGTTGATTTGCTATTTTTTTTTAAAAAAAAAACTGAACAAATTTTTTTTTTTTAAAAAAAAAGGAGGGACTTAGAATTGAATACTTATGGAAAACAAACCCTAAAGTAGCTTCCTTTGCCATGAAGTATAGCACAATCAAAGGTAAAAAAAACGGAGAGAATCCTTTTGATTTGGAGGTTGAATTTGATATAGGTCTAATCAAAGGGATTCGAAAAAAGGCAAATAGACTCTCCGAAGATAAAACAAAAATTATTGCTGCTTCAACTGATTCTATTGAAAATAGCATTAAATTGATTGATAACTTTTTTGAGTTGACAACCTCTTCAACTCATAGAGAAAAAAAGGCTGAGGGTGATATATTGATGATGGTTCAATCATTCAAACAAAAACTCCAGCCGAAATACCTTCAAACTTATTCTGACCCAAAAAATTTCAATCCTTTGTCAAAAGGATTAGATGGTCAAGGAAAATTTTTCACTGAACACTTCAATCCAAAGATGAATGGAAAAGAAATGGAACTTATATGATTTTACTTACTTGCTTGTTATTGTTGTTTTTGAATGATTGATTCTTTGTTTCAAACTTCAAAAAAAAAAAAAATTCAACCTATTTATACTTTTTTACTTTTCTTTTTTGGATTTCATTTTTTTCTTTTTTTTTCTCCTTCACCTTTTTCAGATTTTTTTGATCGACAGAAATCGAAAAAATTATAAAAAGTAACAAAAAAAAATAATTATAAAAATTCAAGAAGGGAACAAAATATTTCACAAAGCCCTATTTCGACTTCAAAGAAAAAAAATCAAATCACGTGAGGAAGAGAGAAATAAGGGCTTTATCAAGGCTATCAATTAATTACAATTGTGTGATTGATTTTTGGAGTTTAGAGTACACAATCTTCAAACCTAAGATAGATAGAATAGAAAAACTTCACACAATCACACACAAATTTACTTCTTTTTTGTTACTTACTTCATCAAACAATCATCATTGCAATGATTTCAACTAGGACTACCGTTCCGAATTATGAGATTCCACAAATTACTTTTTCAATATATTTTAAAAATTGTAAAAAATTATTCTTATTAACTATATTAACATGTGAAAAGAAATTGAAACGTTCCACAAATTTGCTCTTGGAAATTCTCATAATTAAGAATAGTTCTTATTGAATCATTCCACTCATTCCACTCATTCCAACCATCACAGCGATTCTGAACAAAATGATTCTCTTAATTCCTCTTGATATGATTCGATTCTTAAACTTAAACAAATTGATAAGACGAAGAAGAATCAGTTTATATACATATCAATTCAACACATCATTATCTGTATAACTCTTGGTTTTGGGGGTGTTTCCTCAATCGATTCATTACAATTGCAATGAGAAAGTGAAAAAGAATAATTAGAGAAAAGACACGTGCATTCGGTCCGACTTATATCACTCCCAACTCATTATATATATATAACAATACAATAACTAAACTCCAATTCTACTCTCAATAACTACATTATCTCTAGACTTCACTCATCTCATCTTCTTTATAATCAAATTTATCATAAAAATCTCATATTTTGGTGAAATTTTGCAAGAAAATTGAATAGATTTTGGTGAATTATTTGAGAATTTCAATAATTGTTAATATATGAAAAACTATTAGAATTGTAGTTGTTATAATGAATATGAAGATGAATTTTGAATAGAATGATAGTAATATTTTGTTGAAAGAATGAAGAGAAAGAAAGGAGGAATTGGTGAGATCTGATTGATTTAATTATTGTGGAAGTCTATTAACTGAATTATTGAAAATTGAATGCAATTATAAAACTTTTATGATCAAAAGAATTTGTTATTTGAATTAGAATTAGAATTGAGTTATAACATTAACATTAAAATTGAAATTGAAATTGAAATTGTAATTGCTAAACTTTTGAATTGTAACTTCAAAGTATTGGCAAAAAGCGAACGATTCTAATATATATATATTGACTTTGTAATTATAACTTTGATAACATTCTATTCAATACTAATATCATAAAATTTTTATCAATAGGAATAGAGGAGACCCTAGACTTGAAAGAATGAGTTCCAGTTTGCTGAGACAAGGTCATCGAATAGTTACAATTAAGCACGTTTCACCAAATATACAATGGACTCAAAAGATCTCACCATTATTTAGATTGTATTCAAACGTTGGGCTAAAGGAAGAAGTATCATGTAATATTTTTTCATTCCATTATTGTATTTCAATTCTATTTCTTTGTTCTGAATTTTTTTTATTCCTGAATTTTTTAATTTTGATTGCTCGAATGAGATCTTGGAAATGATATTTGAAACTTTAAAAATGTAATTTACAAATTTACTTTAAAATGTACTCTTACAATGAAATCAATTGAAATTGATTTTTTGAAATTCATTTCCAAGATTTTTTTAAAAAGTTTTAATAGCATTGAATTATTACTGATTTGATCAATAGAATATTAAATTATCTTTTTTTTTTTTTTTTCAATAAATTAATCTTTTTAGCACCAAATTTTTACACGAAATTAAAGACTGCCGCAAATCATATATTTCAAAAAGAATCACAAAGTGAATGGGATCAAAAGTTAACGGAAGGAAAAAAATTAGTTGGTTTCCATGAAAAGGATTCCAATGTAGACTCTCAAAATGTTATGAATGTAGCTAAAAAACTCTTAGGAAAAGATCTTACCCTTCTTACAAATAATATTAGCAAAATCATTGATACAAATCATCCAGTTTTAAATACAGCATCAAATTATTACTTCTCTCAAGGAGGAAAACATTTTCGTCCATTAATTGTTTTATTAATCGCTCAAGCAACAAACTCTTTAACACCTCAAGCTTCAAACACAATTCTTTTTTCACAACGAAAACTTGGAGAAATTACTGAAATGATTCATACAGCATCTTTACTTCATGATGATGTTATTGATGTTGCAGATAAAAGGAGAAATATGTCTTCAGCAAATATTGCATTTGGAAACAAAGTTGCTGTTTTGGTAATTTTTCTATTTATTTATTTATCTTGACATAAAAAATTATTGATTTATATTGATTAATGAATTTACATTTGCCATTTCACCTTTATTATTTATTATTATTTATTTCCAACAAAAAAAAAAAAAAGTCTGGAGATTACTTGCTTGCAAAAGCATCAATTGCACTCGCTCAATTAAGAAATTTACAAGTTGTTGAACTCCTTGCAACAGTTATTGCAAATTTAGTTGAAGGAGAAATGATGCAAATGAAAGTAGATGCAAATTCCCTTTTTAATTTTGATTACTATATTGAAAAGACGTATACTTACTTATTAAATTTTACTTTTGATTTTACTTTTGATTTTGTGGAGAAAGAAAAGAAAAGAAATGAATTTTTTTTTAAAAATTTTTTAGTTTTTTAAAAACTGGAAGTTTGATTGCAAAAAGCTGTCAAGCATCAGCAATTCTTGGAGGTCAAAGTGAACACATTTGTAATCTTGCTTATCAATATGGAAGAAATCTTGGATTAGCTTTTCAAGTTTTACTCTCTTTTTTTTGAAAAGAAAGAAAAGAAAAAAGAAAAAAAAAAAGATTTGAAAAAAAAAAAAAAAAAAAAAAAAAAAAAAAAGATTTAAAAAAAAAAAAAAAAAAAAAATAGTTAGTGGACGATGTTCTTGATTTTACTGGTACTGCAGAAGAATTAGGGAAACCAATTGCAGCAGATTTAGAATTAGGATTGGTCACTGCTCCAGTTTTGTTTGCAGCAAAAGAAAATAGAGAACTCATTCCTTTAATTCAAAGACAATTCCAAGAAAAAGGAGATCCTCAAAGAGTAATTTCTTTTTTTCAAAAAAAAAAAAAAAATCATTTATTAATCAATAATTAATATCAATATTTTTTAAAAAAAAGGCCAGAGAAATTGTATTAAAAACTAATGGAGTTCAAAGAACTACTGAAATGGCACTTGAATATAGTTTACAAGCAAGAAATGCATTAAGTGAACTTCCACCATCTCAAGCTAAAGATTGCTTAATTGCCCTTTCTCATCTTGTTGTATCCAGAAAAAATTAATGTTAGACAAATTATCAATATTTTACTTCTTCTTTGTTTTGTAAGATAAGGTATTGAAAAAAAAAAAAAGAAACAAATAAAATAAATCAAGTAAAATAACAAAAATCAATAACAAAAAATAAACTTTCTTTTTTCAAAATGTTTATTTGGATCACAAAAATGTTAGAGTTTTTTTTTTTTAGTTCTTCTTTCTTTTCCTTAATTCTCTTTTATTTGCATTTTGAATGTCCTTGTATGGTTTTAATTCATCCAAACAGAATTTAATATTTGAATGATTTTGATTTTCATGAACTTGTTGAAAGATTTCTAAAGCTTCTTCAAGGTATTTCACTTTCATATCTGGGTTTTGAAGTTTATCATATGCCTTTCCAAGATACATTAAACTAATAGCAACTTCAACATGTTTTCTTCCATAGTAAGCTTCATAAATGGCTAAAGATTGTTCTAAAAACTTGATGCCTTCTTCAACCTCATTTAAAATAACAAGAATATTTCCTAGACGACGAGTTGGGCAAGCAACATGAACACTATTTTCTCCATGAATATTAGTCAAAATTTCAAGAGATTGTTGATTATAGTTTCTTGCTGCTTGGTAGTTTCCTTTCTTCATACTAACATTCTCAAGGTTATCAAGGATATGAGAGACCTCTTCATCATTTCTTCCAGTATATTTTTCTTGAATTTGAAGAGCTCTTTCAAGGAATGTAACTGATTTATCATCATTTAAATCTCCATACCATAAACCAAGATAGATTAATGTATCAATTAGTTCAATATGTTCGACTCCATAATGTTTTTCTTTAATTTGAAGAGAACGTTCATAAGTATCTTTTGCTGATCTAAAGTTTCCTAAACTTTGATGAACTCTTCCAAGTTTGTTTAAAGTAGGGATTAACTCAATTTGATTTTTTTCAGAGAATTCTTGAATAGTAAGGGCACGTTCATACAAGTCTTTTGCTTTCATCTTATCTTCTAACTTCTCATAAGCATTTCCGAGTTCGATTAAACTTGGGAGGAGATGAAGGTGATCCTTTCCATAGTGTTTCTCTTGAATTCCTAATGATCGATTATGATAATACCTTGATTTCTCATACTCTCTTAAATAATAATATACATTTCCAAGGGAACTTAAGGTTGCTGTAAGATTATAAAATTGTTTATCTCCATCTTGTTTCTCTTCAATCTCTAATGCACGCTCAAAGAGTTGTTTAGCAGTAGCGACATCACCTAATTGGAAACATGTATTACCGAGATTATTTAATGATTCAAGGAGTTGAGGATGTAATTTTCCATGTTGTTTTTCTTGAATCATAAGAGCATGCTCATAAACGACTTTAGCTTCACTATAATTTCCTAAACTCCAGTAAGTTAATCCCAAATTTTGTAAAGTAAATAGAGTCTCATCAATATCAGTTTCTTTCATTTTAGTTTGAAGACGAACTTTACGTTCAAATAATTCTTGTGAAATTTCAAAGAAGGATTGATCTAAGCTAAAAATTCCAACATCCAAAATGAATTGTTTTGCATAGCCTTCAAAAATTTCATAGATTTCAATTTGATGAGATAAAGAGATACAATTAAAGAGGAATTCATGAATCTTAGTTCTTGGAGGGAGGGATGCAGAATCCTTCTCAATGAGTTTAAGATAATCATCATGAATTGTAATGAGTTGACGAATGAGTTCTTGTGCTTTTCCTTCCTTCATCAAACTTTTTGAGATTCTTTGAACTAATTTATGAGTTGAGAACTTTTGAGAGTCTCTATCAACTCTAACAAGAGAGAGAGTTCTTAAGTTCTCAATTGAGACTGTGAAACTATGCTCAAGGAAATTGGCATCAAAGCCTTTAAAGATCTTCATCCAATTTTTAATTAAGAAAAATGGAACAGTTTCTGAGTCTAAGAAGCTGAGGAGATCAAAAATTTCAAAGGTAAGAAGTTGAGTCTTTTGTAATTCTGTTAAAACAATCTTTAAAGTAGTTGCAACAATTTGAGGATAGTAATTAATATTCACCAAGTTATTTGTCATGGAGGTAATGATTGCAGCAGTCATTTCATTATCAATTTCACTTCCATTTAAATTTAAACTTGAATTAAGGGTTGGATCATTCAATGATTCACCAGCTTGAAGATCTAAAGTTGTATCCATGTTATCAGTTTGAACTTCAGTATTTAGATCTGTATTTGTATCTGTGGTAACTTCAGTATTTCCTTCTGTTGTTTCATCAGTTATTTCTGTATTCATTTCTGAGGGGTTATTGATAGTTAATGAATTTGAAGGATTGCTGTTACTAGAAGAAGAAAAAGGGATTTCTCTTCTTGGACTTTGCTCTTTAAAACTCTCAAGGAAATTTTGAAGTGTAAGATCTTTAATTCCTCTAACAAAAGAACCAGAGATGAGTAATCCTAAGGGGAAATCACAAAGTTCTCCAGAAATCTCATTTAATACATCTTGGTTTTGTTCTTCAGTCAATTTTTCTAATAAAAGAGTGGATTCATTTCTTTCCATTTTATCTAAGATCATCACTTGTTCGTTTGGAGTATGAAGAACGCGGGTAGTAACTAAGACTGTTCCTCCTTGGATTGGAATAATATGTTTCAAGCTCTCAAGATCTTGGACATCATCAAAAATTAATAACCATCCAAAATTGGGAGGGCTCTCGAAGATATCCTTCATTTTGGGGACTAATTCTTCATCATTCAATCGATCAGAATCATGTTGAAATCCAAGTTTAATAAAGCTTTGAAGATTATAAATAATGTGATCTTTTGATGAGCTTGGGATCCACCAAATGAAATTAAAATGTTCTTCAAATTGATTAGCAAATTCGATAGCAAGTTGAGATTTTCCGATTCCTTCTTCACCTGAAATGATTTGAATAATAGTTTCATTTGATTCCTTTGGTCTATCAATGATTTTTGATTTAAGGTGTTCAATATGTTGTTGTCTTCCTGTAAAAAAGTCAAATCGAGGAGGTAAATGTTTTTTAACAACTTTAGGGGTTGGATCTTGAAAGATTTCTATTTTTTTTTTTTGAGAATTTCAAAAAAAAAAAAAAAAAAAAAAAAGAATTAGTAAATCGTTTAAAGAAAAAAAGAAAAAAAATGAAATGAAATAGGGAAGGAAAAATGAAAAGAGTAAAGGCGAAAGAAAGAAAAGAAAAAAGAAAAAGAAAGAATTAAAAAAAAACCTTTCTTAGCTCTTTTCTTTGCTGGTGCAATTGCTTCCATTGTTTGAGGATCATCTTTTTGATTGATTGTTTGTTTATTAATATTCTACATTTTGGAAGGAAAAGAAAAAAGAAAATAATCATAAGAAAAAGAAAAAAAATACATGACTCTCTCTTTTTTTCTAAATTAGCTTGATGGCTTTTTTGATGGCTTTTAAAGGAAGCAGCAGAACTATAACCTTTTCCACATGTTTCACAAAGGAAAGCTTGGTAACCAATATGTTTAATATTAATATGATCAAGTAAATGAGGCTTCATTCCAAAGACAAATTGACATCCTTCAACAAAACATTTTTGTTTTTCGCTCCAAGAAAATTTAATTTCTTTAGACCATTGATGCATAGCTTCATATTGTTCTTTGAACTATCACAATTTTAATTGTAAGTTATAAATTTAAAAGAAAGAAGAAAAATGAAAGAAAAAAATGTTTACTGTTCCAACACCAAACCAAGAAGGAGTGGTTCCATCATATTTTTCTTTTTCTTTTCCTTTTGATCTTGAGATTCTATGTTCACCTTCAAGTTTGATAATAGAATGTTTTGTAAGAATGTATAAAAAAAACAATCAAAAAAAAAGTTGGGAAAAAAAAAGACAAAAAGACAAAAAGACAAAAGAAAAACAAGAATATAAATAAGAAAAAGAAAATAATAATAATAAAAATTTCAAAAAATAACAATAAT
>Ga0209960_1003034_pt1 | contig 15381 bp, 7 predicted proteins | sample ThiBiot_500_plan_2_FD_183947 | JGI IMG/M metagenome (GOLD analysis project Ga0209960, IMG submission 183947) | Wastewater bioreactor microbial communities from Cape Town, South Africa - Thiocy_expt_500_plan (SPAdes) | ecosystem: Engineered > Bioreactor > Thiocyanate-remediating >...
AAAAAAAAAAAAAAAATAAAATAAATGGTTAGTCAAAAAAAAGTTCCAAAAAAAAAGAAAAAAAAAGAAAGAAAAGAAAAGAAAAAAGAAAAATCAAACCGAGTAAAATGAGTATCTAAAAGTCTTCCATCAAATAAAGCTTTTCCAATAATTCTTCCTACAAATTTAAAATAAGATAAATGATGTTCCTTATTTACCCAAGAAGCTCTATTTGGTTGATAGGTAGTTTTATCTGCAGCAGAGGAAACAAATAAGGCATAGTTGGGATCAAACATTTTGGCACAAAGACATTGAAGCCATTCTCTTGAAACACCACCTGCGTCAATTCCTTCTTCTCCTGCAAAATGAACATTTAATTTTCCAAACTTCACCTCAGCTGCTGATTTTCCCATTATTTGATTGTAAGAGTCTTCAAAAATGAAATCTCTACGAATATTGAGACCAACAGAGGGATATCTTTCACGATTTTCTCTTTTCTGAACTTGATAAGTAAAGTAATTTCTTTTAACATCAAAATCTAATAATCTAGGGGTCTTAATTAACAAGCTAAATGTGCTATGAATTAATTTGGAGTTGGATCTGAGCATTTCATTAAGTAATTTGTGATGTGCTTCAGCAAAAGTGAAGAATCGTTTATAATTTGGTGATGTACTGATAAGACTTGAGATTGAGGAAGTTGATAATGATTTAGAAGCAGTAGGGATTGCTGAAGAGGAAGAGGAAGTGTTTTCATTGTTTTGGATTGGAGGTTGAGAATTGATAAGAGCTGGAGCTTGAGAAACTGAATCTCTGGAAAGAATAAAGAGTGTCTCAATTGAAGGAAGTAATACAGAGGCAACGTATGAGAGTTCTTTATACTTTCCAACAATTGTAAATACTTCACTAACAGATTTCCATAAATGACCAAAATCAAGGTTTGAGAAAGCAGATTTTGAATCAGTATCTTTTGATGAAAGGCCATATTGTTGAATGAATGGATCATCATCTATAGGAAGAACTTTTTGAGTTGATGATGAGGGAGATGAAGGTTCCTTTTCAATTTCAATTCCTTTCTCTTTCTCTTTTTCTTTCTCCTTTCCTTTATCTTGTGGTACTCTATCTTTTGGTTTATCCTTTTTGTAAATGTACTCAATTGCAGAGAGAAGTCTAAATAAAATAATTTGGGTCGAGGCATGAGAAGAAAAAGCTGAAATATCAATAAATTTTAATGATAAATCCAATTTTTGTTCCTGATGATCTACACTTGAGTCTGTTTGATCCATTTGCATTACTTCAGTTGTTGTATTTACAATTTCATGGAGAGTTGAAATAAGTTTTTCAAGTTCTTGGTTTAATTTCTCATGGAACTCGTGAGCAAGAGTAAGGATCAAAGCAACAATAATTTGACGATTATTTCCAATAGCACTTAAGTGTTGCAAAGTTGAAAGAGTTGAACTTGAGACTTTAAGGCTAGTGAATCCAGTTGTGAGGACTGTAACAACATACTTTAATAAATCTTTGGTAATCTCTTTTTGAATTTTTTCTAAAAAGACTTCCTCTGAGTGTGCTAAAGATTCTAATTGTTGTTGTTGTTGTAATTGTAATTGACTCTCATATTTTTGTTGTTTTTCCTTCTTTTCTTGATCTTTCTTTTGTTTCTGTTCATTAGCTTCTTTTTCTTCTGGAGTCAAAGTTTTACTATCTTCTGTTTTTTCAGAGTCCACAGGTTTTTCACTTTCTGATTTTTCTTTCTCAAGTTTTTCTTTTTCTAATTTCTCTTTTTCAAGTTTATCTTTTTCAAGTTTCTCTTTCTTCTCTTTCATCTTATTAACAAGAGTTGGTAATGATTTTGTTGTAAGAGATAGAAGTTGCATCAAGGTTTCTAAAACTCCAGTATTTTCTAAAAATTCAGGCTTTTGTAAGAGTGAAATTAAGGCCACTAAAGGTAATTGTTTTTGAGGGGCTTTCTCTTTTTCTTTTCCTTTTCCTTTCAATTTTTTGGGGGTTGGAGTTGAGATTGGTAAAGTTGGGGATGAAATGAGATCTGTTTCAAGAAGGAAAAATTCTACAACTTGAGGAGAAGATTGACCAAGATGAATTAAAATTTCTAAACATCTACGAATGACTAATTCTGGTGTAGAATCTGAATAACGAGGACTATAAAGACCAGATTGGAATCCAACTAATGCTCCACTCTTTGTTAAACCTCCAAAAAGATTTTCACCTTGAGTAACAGTAACCAAAAGACTTAAAATGTTCAATCTAGTTTTGGAATTTGAACATAAATTTACTAACAATTTCTGAAGGGTTTGTTTATTTAATGGTTGAGCGAGGTAAAAAAGTCTAATCAATGAAAGAATTGCAGCTTTGTCAACAAAAAGAGGTCCATCATAGTTTGACTTTTTCTTATATTTTGATAAAATTTTAAACATTTCACTTGGTGGTCTTCTTCCAAAAGCTGGTAAATTTTCTCTGAAATTTATAATTTGCATTGGAGGTCCTATTTTTCATTTACAATTTTATTTTTATTATTAATTATTTTTTTTTATTTTTTGTTTTTTTTTAAAAAAAACAGAAACATTAAGAAAATAAAATAAAAGAAAAGAAAATTTTAAATAAAATAAAATAAAAATAAAAATAAAAATAAACCTCTACTATCTCTTAGTCTTTCTCTCTCCCTTTCTCTTTCTCTTTCTCTCTCTCTTTGACGACGTAATTGTCTTTGCTCTTCTAATACTTCTTCACGAATATTTAGAGGAAGGGCAGCTAAAAATTCTTCATTAATTTCTTCATTTGAACCTCCAAGAGAGGGGTTAAGATTTCCAGTTGAGGTAGTATTATTTGGATTTTGAGAAGTAGGGATTTGAATTGAGGAGACTTGTTGAGCAAGCATTTGAAGGTGTTGTTCAATTACTTCTTGTCTAATATCTTCAGGAAGTGCATCAAGGAAACTTGGATCAATATTTGAAGGATAGTTATTATTAGCATTATTTACATCAGAAGTTTGAGGTTGATTTGATGTTGAATTTGAGTTTTGTTGAGATGAAGATGAAGATGAATTTTCATCTGTTGTATTTACAAGTGGGTTTGAATTTGGATTAGAATTTGAAGTTGGAGTGGTTGAGTCTAAGTTGGAATTTGAACTTGAAGTTGGATTTGGATTTGAATTTTGATTTTCATTTGAAGTTGGAGTTGGGATTCTTGGAAACTCTTGAGCAAATGCTCTAAAGAGAGAAAGAATATTATCATCAAGTGTTATTGGTTGATTTTGATCAGAGCTACTTGGTAAAGTTGTAATCGGTAAATTTGCTTCTAAATTTTGAGGAGATTCAGTTGACTCTAAATTTTGAGGAGGTTGTGGATCAGTTTCCATTCTCTCTGATTCATTTTGTTCAACTTGTTCAATATCTACAACTTCTTCTTCTTCTTCTTCTTCCTCTTCCTCTTCTTCTTTCTTAGATTCTTCTTCATGTGAAGCTAAACTTTCAATACTTTGTTCACCAGGTTCAACATTATCAGTGTCCATAGTTTCAGAGGCTTGATCAAGGGATTGTTTCTTTTTCTTTTCTTCTTTCTCTTTTCTCTCCTTTTCAAATTTTTCCTTTTCTTCCTTTCTTCTTTTCTTTTCAGCCTCTAATTTTTCAGTCTCTTCTTCCAAAGCAATTGGATTTAAACCATTCATAATTTGATTACCAATTTTTTGGACACTTTCAGTTGGTTGAATTGATCTTAAGATTCTTGCTTCTTGTTGCCATCTTTCTGTTGTTGACATTGGACGGAATTGAGGGGGTGAAGAGTCATTAATAATCATTCTTGGGGATCCAGAGTTACGAAGGGGGTGAACAACAGCTCCTAATTCAGGGTTTTCTTGAATTGGATTATTTGTGGACATTGTAACAATATTTGCACCACCAGCACCAACACCAGCAAGATTAGTTAGAGTAGGGTTAAGACCTCCACCTCCTTCAATAATTTCAATTGAGATAGCTTCACGTGGCATATTTCGCATATTCATTAAACGAGGGGGAATATTTCTCATATTAATAACTGCAGGGACAATAGTGAGAGGGTTCAAATTTTGAGATGGACCAATTCGAACAGGATTTGTTGGTTCATTATAAACATTGGAACCTCTAAATAAAAGTGGATGAGAACTAAAATCTCCAGAATTGATATGATGTCTTCTTGCCATTTCAAAGTAATCCCAAAGATTATTTTGAAATTGTCTAAGTGGAGGTTCCATTCCTCTATCTCTTCTTCTAAATATATTCATTCTTCTATCATTTCCTCTCAAATTTAATTCTTCTAAATCTCCTATTCCTCTAAGTCCTCCCATTCTCATATTAAAAGGACCCAAACCTCCCATACCTGGCATTTCACCTTCTCCTGGGAATCCATCATCATCAGAAGAATCAGTTTCCATTTCATTTTCTTGATTTGCTTCTCCACCTTGGAAAATAGGGAAGTTTCTGTGTCGGTTGTGCCTTGCTTCAGGGCTAGCTGATCTTGATCTACGACCACCACCAACACCTCCACCACCAAAGATAGCTCCTAAGATGTGTTCAAGCTCATTTTGATGTTGAATTGGTTGATTTCCTTGAATATTATCATTCCCATTTCCTTCTTCATCATCTTCATCACTAAAATCACTATCATCGTCTTCAATTTGATGATGAACATTTTCTTCATTATCATCATCATCTTCGTCATCTTCTTCATCATCCTCATCCTCATCATTGTCTTCATCTTCATCTTCTTCATCCTCATCACCTTGGATTGATTCAATTGGTGGAAGATTTGAGGTGATTCCATCATTTGGAAGGAGGCTTGAGTTACCAGCTTGAAGTTCTAGTGGGTTTCCATTTTCTTCTGGAGTTCTTCTTCGATCTCTTCTTCTATCTTGTCTATCTCTTCTAAATGTTTGAGGATTACGAAGTTCTCCATCACTTCCAATTTCAATTTCCATAACTATTTCCTCAAGGTTATTTCCATCTCCATGATGAACTTCATCATGGTACTCAGAATGATAATGTTCATCATCTTCATCCTCATCATCATGTTCATCATGTTCTAAATCCATTTCCATTCCCATTTGAGGATGATAATAATCAGCATTTCTTTGTTGTCTTTCCATTAAATTTGGTTCAGGTTCTAATCCAGCATATGGTGTGCGTCTTGGAGGCCTTGAACTTGGGAATTCCTCATTTTCCATTTCCATTTCTGCATCAATTGTTTCACTATCATAGTCAGAGTCAGCAAAACTAGCACTATAAGCATCTTCATCAAGATCATCAAATTGACTATCAGAATGATACATTTCATCTCCCTCATGGAAATGTTCAAGGTCATCATCGTCATCTTCATCATCTTCATCGTCTTCATCTTCATCACTCTCATCATCCCCTTCATCTTCATCATCGTCTGAATCAAACTCATCAAATTCATCTGTTGAATCAAAAGTGTCACTTGAATCAAATGTTAAGCTACTAGAATCACCAGAATCATCTGCAAATAAGAGGTTGGAAGAATCAGAAAGGTTCATTTCACCTAAACCTGAAAGGAATGAAAAGGAAGTAGGACCTAAATCAAGTTTTCCATCAGTTGAACTCTTTCTAAGCTCTGCTTCATCATAAGAAATCTTATTTCCAATTCGAACAAGAATTTCAAATGACTTGATTACTGTATCTGCAAGGGTTTGAGAGGATGGATGATTTAAATCAATTTTTTCCAATAAAGAGGTTAAAATTCCAATAAATGAATGTTTTGGCTCTAACATCATCTTAATGAGCTCTTCTGGAATAACATCTTTTGATGAAAAGTTTGATTGATTCTTTAAACTAGGTGTTAATGTTGAATGAAGAACATCAAGAAGAATGTATAAATGAGCATAAATTTCTTGAGTAGTTGAATTAACTGGTGGGTGAGAAATCTTTTTGATAAGATCACGGAAGAGTTTACAAAATCCATCTAAAACAAATCTCCTTCCAACTTCATGACATTTTGCTTCTTGAGAGAGTTCTTTCTTTGTTCCACGTTCTTCTGTTTTTTGTGGGTTGGGTTTTGAAACTGTAGTTGAGAAGGGAGTAGAAAATGGGGAAGAGACAATTTGGTTAGGGGGTGTGTAAGCTAAAGAGGTGGATTCACCTTGAGAGGGAGGGTTTGGGTTTGGATCAGAAATATTTAGAGGATCAGGTGCGTCAGTTTGTCTTTGATCACTTGAACTTGAAGCTCGATATGAACCAAAAAGTGGAGGAGTTGTTGGAGCAACTGATCTAAATTCATTGAAGTTAATAAAGGGACTCTTTTGAAAGGAACGATTAGGTTCGGAGGTTGGTTCAACAAAGGTCATTGCAATTAAGAAATTAGCAAGCCAATGAGATTCAGAGAGTCGTCGTTTCCCTTCCAAAGTTGAAGGTGCTGATGCATCAAGAATGGAAGAAAAGGGAAGTTGATCATTTAAAAGGTATCCTGCTAAGGAGTGAATAGGACCAAATGCATCTGTTTTTGTGATCTTTTTCCAATAAGAAACAACTTCAGCTTTACAATGTGGAAAACATGAGACCAGCTCAACAAGGATTTTTAAAAGGAAACAACGATAGAAATGAATATCCTTTTGTTTAGTAACTTCTTCAAGTTTTTTTTTCTGATCCTCTTTTTCTTTTTCTTTATCCTTCTCTTTATCCTTATCTTCTTCCTCTGCTTTACTTTTACTTTCTTCTTTCTTTTCTTTTAACTCAATTCCTCCCATTTCATCAGTTTTTTGAGAAGTAAGTTGTTGATAAAGTGGATTCCAAATACCTGCTTCAATAAGTTCATCTAAAACACAATAAACTACTACAGAAACATCCTTTTCAATTTCAACAATTTTCTCTTGTTTCACTTTTTGTTTGCCTTTCTGTTTACTTTTTTGATTCATTTTTTTCTTTTGATCAACTTTTGGGATTGGGACATCAGGAAAACTTTTTGACTTTTTTTGAAAACGAGTTGGAAGATTTTTGGAAGGTTTTTGAGAAGTAATCTTTTTGGGAAGACTAGAGATTGGTTTCTTTCCGAGACCTTCTTTTGATTTCTTTTTTGAGGGACCAACTTGAACATCTAATTTTTCAATTTTTGGTTTCTTTCCAGTTCTCTTATTTCCTTTTTCAACTCTTTTCCTTTTTCCTCCTTCACTACTTTCTTCTTTTTCTTCTTGGACTTGATCACTACTAATTTCCCGAACTTCAATTTTTGCTTCCTTTTTTCCTTTTGATTTCTTTGATTTTGATGTCTTCTTTGATCCTTGTTTCTTCTTACCACTAGTTTTTTTCTTGGTTGTTTTCTCTTTTTTATCTTCATTTGATTTCTTCTTCTCTTGATTTGTTGAACTTCCTTCTTCAACATTTTGACTTGATGAAGGCTCCAATGTTTGAAGTTCTCCTTGAGAATTCTCCACTTTTTCTTTTTCCTTTCCTTTTTCCTTCTCTTTTTCTTTCTCCTTTTCTTTTTCTTTTTCCTTTGAGGATTCTGTCTTTGGTTTTAAAACAAGACTATGTGTATTAGGACGAGTTAAACGACAATGTTCAAGGATTGTTTCAATAAAAAGATTTGGATTTCTACAAATTAAATGATTTGCATTTTTTAAAAATGTGTCAAGTGGCTTTGTATTTCCAGAGACTTGACGAACATTTGGAGAAGGATTAAAACTATTTGTTATCTCATCAACCATTAACTGTTTTAGGATTTGTTTCTTTTTTTTTTTAAAAAAAAAAAAAATAAAAAATAAAAAAATAAAAAAATAAAAAAATAAAAAAATAAAAAAAAAAATAAAATAAAAAAATAAAACATTCTCAATCAAATGCCTCAAGATTAACATTGTCAACACAAAATGACCTTGGAATTTTGAAGATTTACAAATCTTTATAAGATTTGGGATTCCTTTCTTTTTTATAAAGTAATCAGCAAATTCATAATCTAGAGTAATTCTAAGACAAACACGAAGTGAAGCATTAAGAGCATTTGATTTTTTCTCATCTAAATTTTTTGAATCTTCTTCTGCAAAATATTGAACGATGTTGAGAGTGAAATCAAGAAGAAATTTCCTTTCAGTTTCATTACAAAGTTCCTTTTTTAATCTCATTTCTTCAATTTGTTTTTCTTCTCTCTCTTTCTCTTCCTTTTCTTTTCTTTCTTTCTCTTCTTTCTCCAATTCTTCTTTTTTCTTCCTTTTCTCTTCTTCTTCTTTCTCCTTTTCTTCTTTCTCAGTCGTCATAGCTTCCTTATCCTCTTTCTCTTTTTCTTTCTCTTTTTCTTTTTCTTTCTCTTTATCTTTCTCTTCTTCCATATTGAACAAAGTATCACTTATTCGTTCTAAATCCATCTCTTCACGACTACTTGGACTTAAAAATGGAGAAAAATCTTGTTTGGAGAATAATGAAAAATGATCATTGTTTCTAGAACTTCCATGAGATTTTGGAGGATTAACTTGTTTGAGCTCAACAGAAGGTGGTAAATCAGCAATTAAAATAATTGAATCGAGTAATAAGATGGCAGTTGAGAGCCAGTAAGGAACATATTTGAAGGTAAGACTTTGTAATTGGGTAAGAGTTGATAGAATTGCTGGTACAATAGGTCTAGCAAATTTGATAATGGGTTGAGTCTTTCCAAGTTTGGTTGTATCATTTATGATCAAAATTAAAATGTGAAGGAATGTAAATAATTTGGTTTCCACTTTAGTTCCAAGTTTATTTTGAGAAGGGGTTTGTGAGTCAGTCTGGGAAGAAGGGGTTACTTCTGGATTTTGAGCAGTTGAGCGTAGTTCTTCCAAACCAAATTGTAAACAAGAAATAGATTCATTGATCAAAACTGTAAAAATCTTTTCAAATTGTTCAGAAGCATTAAACTTCAAAGTTTCTGAGGAATCTTTTGGAGTATCTTTATCCTTTTCTTTATCTTTATCTTTATCTCTACCCCCAAGGGAGAAAGGGAGATCCATTGGTGGTGGATATCGAGAAGGATTTCGATTATATCTCTCACGAAGTCTTTCACGAATTCTTTCCCTCTCAGCATCGCGATCTCTTGGTCTGAATTGCCCAAACAAAGGAAAGAACTCATCAATTTGATCTCTATCTCTATAATCCTTTGGTTGAACCGATTTTGATGTCTCTGGTGTTTGATAAATTGAGGCAAGAAAGTCTGCAAGATCAAAGGTTATTCCAGGAACTTCATGTAATAAATTTAGAGTAACTCCAATAATTGATTCCTTAAATTTTAATCTTAATTGATTTAAATTATCTAAATCTGAAACTATCTTCTCAACCTCCTTTTCTTTTTCCTTTCCTTTTCCTTTTTTCTCTTCACCTTCTTCTGATCCTTTTTCACTTTGAGTTTCAGTTTGATTCTGAGAAGTGTCAATTTGAATTTCCATGTCAGAAACAGAAGATTTTAATGATTGAAGTAAATTTAATAAAAATTCATTGTGAATGGTAGTTGGTTGAATAGTATCAACTTGTTCTTCATCTACATCAGGGATCTCAGGGTTTGAAAGAAGAAAATCAGCAGCTTTTTGAATATTATTAAACTTCTTTAAGGCATATTCTGCTTGTTTTTTTGTAAATCCCATATCCATAATAGTTTGTATTTTGGTTTCTTCCAATGCAGTTTTGATTGCTGGAACTATTTCAGCGGCTGAAGAACGAGGAAAATCTTGTTTGTTTTCAAAAAATTCTTCTCCTTTTGCCTCAAGGATTGGAATTAAAAGGTTAAGTAATGATGAAATAACTCTTTTTGGACATTTTAATAAGATAGGATCTTCCCAAAGTGTTCCGAGACGTACCATTATTTCCTATTTAAAGAGAAATGAATTGTATTTTTTTTTCTTCTTTTTTTTTTAAAAAAAAAATAATAATAAAAATAAAAAATAAAAATATCAAACCTTTCTTGTTTTTACAAGAAGATCTTGAATATCAAATGTTTGAGGAGATTTCGATAATTGATCAAATAATGATTGCTTCACAAAAGGAGAAAAAAATGAGAATAAAGCTTTCATTGCTTGATGACATGCATATAAACAAATATATTGATTATAATTTGGATCATTAATGTTTGTTGTAGCAATTTCATTTTCAGAGATAGGTCCAATTTTTTTTCGAGCTTCAACAAGTTTATCAAATACTTGAAAAAGTTTTTCAAAGTAACGACCATTAATAAATGAATCAAAAAAGGTTCCAGAACCATTTGATTTTAAACCAACTAAAAGTTTGATGAAAATTAAAAGGAGATTTTGGTAATGAAAAAAAAAAAAAAAAAAAAAAAAAAAAAAGAAAAAAAGATAAAAAGGGGGAAATACATTCGCAAATAACTCCATAAATATTTTGAACTGATGCAGTCACATTCTCAAATGTAAGAAAGTTGGTTGAATCTAAAGATTTAATATTATTTACAATTCCAACTGGAATGAATGAATCAAAGAAAAAAAAAATGAAGAAAAAGAAATAAAAACCAAGGGATTGATTCAAGGATATCATTAAAGAGTTAAATAAGGAAGTTGATGTTTTTATAATGTGAGCTTGTGCTTGAATAAGTGAAGATTGATCACGGTCACGAAAGAAATTACTTGGTCGACGAATGGTTGTAAGAAGTTTAGCTGAATCTTTATTGATTTAATAAATAAAATTTATTGTAGAGTTGTTGTTTTTTTTTTAAAAAAAAAAAAGAAGATAAGAAGAAAGGGAGAAAAAGAAAGAAAGGAAAAAGTACATGTTAAACATCCTTGACAAGATTTGGAGATTTCTTCAAGATAAAAATGAAACAGTGAACCATTTTTTGTTAAATCTAATACATTGTGAGAAGGTATGGAAGAAGAATCAGAACTAGGAGCTGATTCTTTTGCTCTTTGAAGTTTGAGAGAAGTAGAAGTAAAATTCCAGAGTTCTATGGAGCAGAGACTAGGAAAAATATAATAATAAATTATCAAGTATTTATTTATTTATAAGAAAAAGAGAAGAATTTTAGAAGAAAAAAAATAAAAAATAAATACGTATGCAATTGACATAAAAGTGGGAATATTTGTTCTCCATCAACTGAGAGATGCTTTAAAAAAAGAAAATGATTTCCACGATTTTCTTTCATTGTACTAGAAATTAATTCGAGGAAACAATGAACAGAGTTCATTGCACGAACTAATCGTTGTCCTTGGTGAAATTGTTCTTTTTCTTCTTCTATAAATAATAATAATAATTGTTAATAAGAGAATAAGAGAAGAGAATATGATAATTTTTACCTTTAATTGTTGAAAATTGAATACAGTATGATTCTGAGTTATTTTCAGAAAAAGTTCGAAGTATATATGCTAATGGCTCTTCAAGTTTATTTAAAATAGAACGAAAAACTTCGTAGCTATTAAAAACTTCCTCTTTGACTTGACTATTAGGTTTTGAATGAAAAGAAAAAAAGGAATGAGGAAATTGAATGAAAGGAAAGAATGAATGAATATGTAATACCTGAAAAATCTGAATAAGAGAGAAAGGGAATAAAATGTCACAGAAGAATTAAAACGGAATGGAATAGTGGGGAGATCGATAAAATTTAATAGCATATCAACTCCAATAAATTTAAAGAAATGGGTGCAATGTGCTTCATTATGGAATAATGCTTCCAAAAACTGATATTAAAAGGAAAAATATATATTGAGAACAAAGTAATTAAAATAAATTAAATAAATTAAAAAATAAAACCCTTGATATATTGTGAATATAACGGACAGCCAAAGTTTCAGGTTGGTCTTTTTCTTCCTCATTTTTTTCTTTTTGTTCAGGAGTTTTGGCTTCCAATCCCAATTCTTTCTCTTTCTCCTTTTCAGCTTTTTCTTTTTCTTTCTTTTCTTCTTCTTCCTTTTTTGCTTGATCTTCAATTTCTAATTGACAAGAAGCTTTTGCTTTTGGGTCTTCCTTTTCAAAATCTTGTCCAATTGAGATAATATCGTCCAATAATTGTTTTAAGGCAATAAAAAAATGATCTTTAGTTGTAGGATGATGTCTCATTAATTCATCAATTGCTCCTCCAAGCATATCAGGGATATCATCTGTTGTCATATGTGGAAGGTATTCAGGGGATTTAAAAATTTTGAGGAAGAGATCAAAAGGTTTTGAATCAATGAAAGCTGCCAAGCCATTTCCATTTAAACAAAATGCAGAAAAAAGTCCTGGGAGAGCTGTAATAACCTATTCAACAAATCGGGTTTTTTTAAAAAAAAACAAAAAGAAGAAAAGAAGAAAACAAAGAAAAAAAAAAAAAAAAAAAAAAAAAAAAAAAAAAAAAAAAAAAAAAAAAAAAAAAAAAAAAAAAAAAAGAACTTCTTCATGAGGAACAATAACAGAATTAAGATTATCAAAAAAAGCTTTTTGTAATCCTAAATCTTGTAAAACAGATAATGATGTTGGTTCATTGTGAATAATAGTTGAGAGAAGGTAAACAGCTAAATTTTTTTTTTTTAGTTGAAGAAAGATGAAAGACTTTTAGAAAAAAAAAAAATAAAAAAATACTAATTGCAAAAAGAGAATGTCCATAACAATTGATTGAATTAAAAATTGTTAAAATCGATTTGGGAAGTGAACTATCAATAAAAGGTCTCAATCTATCACCAGTTCCTGTTGATTGCCATGCATGTAACAAAAATTTAAAACAACTTTTGAGGAGTGAAATTCTTTTGTATCCAACTTCATCATTGAGAATTAATTCCATTGGCCAATACAAAAGAGTGAGATCATCATCTTGTTCAATTACTTCCATTTTATTCTCAGCACGATTTTGAATCAAGGTTTCACAACTTTCAATTTCGTTCTGAAAAAAAAAAAAAAAAAAAAAAAAAAAAAAAAAAAAAAAAAAAAAAAAAAAAAAAAAGAAAAAAAAAAAAAAATCAAAATAAAAAAAAAAAAAAAAAATAAAAAAAAAAGAAAATGAAAATTCACTTTAATTCGTTCAACAACTATTGTCAAACCTCCAGCATCACAAAATGAAGTAAATGAAGCAGAATATTCAAAAAGAACAATATCCATTACTCGAATACATTTTGTTACCAACTAATTAAAAAAAAAATTAAATGTGAAAGAATTGAATTTTTTTTTTAGAAAAAAGTAGTTACTCGAAGAAACTTTGGGTGTTTGTTTTGAAGAAGTGGAAGGAGAGTGAGTAAAATATTTGCTGAAACTGTTCCTGCTCTTCCACTTATTAATGAAAATATTAATGAAAGTAGTGCTTCAATGAAAGGGAGTGGATAAAAACAAGCTAATTATTATCATTATTGATTATCATTATTATTTGATGATGGAAAATAAAATAAAATAAAAAATAAAATAAAATTCAAACTTTCTGGAGTTTCTAGTTGAATAATTACAGCACGAAGTAATGCAGAAAGTATTCCATGATCACTTGAAACTCTTAATGAATTATATACAATACTAGCATGATTTCTATCAGATGAAGTTGATAATGCATCAAGAGCATATAAAGTATAAGTTTTTAGGTCCTATTATGAATTTTATTTATTATTTTATGTTTTTTTTCCATTTTCATTTTAAGTTTTGATGTGAATTTTTATCAATGAAAAATAAAAATAAAATAGAACCCAAGGAATTGTGAAATCATTTGAAGAAATGACATCAACTAAATTTGAACCAATATCTGGAGAAAACAAGAAAAAGGCTTGTAAAACAGAATTTTGAGCAGGTAAGTTAACTTTTTTTTTTTTTTTTTTTAGTTATTTTTTGTTTTTTTTGTTTTTTTTTAAAAAAAAAATAAAATTAAAATTAAATTAAATAATAACCAAGTGCAGCAATAGCTAAAATCCGAACTTTAACAAGTTTTTGTCTAGATGTAGCATCTGAAACTAGGGAAGCAATTCTTAAGCGATGAAAAAGGGAGAATATCAATTTTTCAGGCACATTATAATCTAAAACTAATTGACGACATAATCCAATATAATCTTTAAATTTAACTTCATCAATATGAATTTTTACAAGGCCTTCTTTTTGAGTTTCACTCGTTTCATTCTCAGATTTCAAAGTTTCAGATGAACGATAAAAATCAAAATTAAGTGATTTCCAATGATCTGGGACCTTTTTTTTTATTTTTTAATTTTTTTAATTTTTTTTAATTTTTTTTTAATTTTTTTGATTTGATTTTTAATTTTTTTAATTTCCAAGAAAAAAAAAATTATATTACTTCAAAAGATGGGAGAGAAGATTTTAGTAGCTCAAGATCATCTCCTTTTGCTTCCCAACCTTGCGCTAAAGTGAATAATGCGTGATCAATGACATGTAATTTTGTTGATCGATGTCCTTTAATTCTTTGAAGTAATATATGACATAGAAGGAGAGTTGCTTCCAATATTTCAAAATTATCTACTGTTAAAAATACTTGGAGATGCTATATGTTTTAAATTATTTGATTTTTATTAATTCAACTCTTCATATCTAGTTAAAGTTAAATAGAGACCTCGATAGAAGAGTAACAACTCCGATTTGTTGAATTTTCCACTAATATTCTTGTGAAATTAAGAATTGATACAATTAGAGAGGTTGGAAATCCATCCAATGTTAGTAATTTAAAATCATTAAGTTTAAATTCTTTAATATATTTTTCAAATATTGAGTCAAATCTATTAAGTACATCAGCCCAGCGGATCAAATCGGTCTAAAAAAGAAAAGAAAAGAAATTGTTCATTAACTCTTTTGCATTTTTTTTTTTTTTTTGATTTTTGATTTTTGTGATGATTTTAAATTATTTTTCTTTACCTTCATAAATGACCACTCTTGAATTTGTCCAAGAATGTGACCTAATTGGACCTCATCCACTGAAACTATTTCTTGGATAAGATTTTTCGTTTTATAGTCCTAAATTTTTTTTTTCATTTCAAAAGTATTTTACATTAACAACAAAATAAAAGAATGGATAAGAAATAAGATAATGATATCATCAAAAAAAAAAAAAAAATGCTATACCAGTGGGACCATATTCTTCTTTGTTACTTTCTTCAAATACATTTCTCACTCTTCCTAAAAAGACTAAGAAACGAATTTTTTTGAGAAGAAGAATAACCAAAGAGTTTATTTTTCAATTTCCTTTTACTTCTTCCTTTTACTTCAGCTTTTCCAATATATAATATCCAAACTGGTTTTGCTTGATTCTATCATAATAAGAAAGAAAAAAGAAGAAAGGAATTCAGTCAGATCTTTAGATTCTTTCACTTTTTTTTCAATTTTATTTCTTCGTTTGCTTTTTTTAAAAAAAACTTTCAATATCAAAAATTCAAAATTGTTAATTATAATTTCATCTTTTTATGATTCATGAGTTGTTATTTATGAGTTTTGTCTGATTGTTTTATAAGTAAAAAATCAAAAAAGATCAAAAAAAATTATCCAAAAAAAA
>Ga0209960_1003037_pt1 | contig 15353 bp, 14 predicted proteins | sample ThiBiot_500_plan_2_FD_183947 | JGI IMG/M metagenome (GOLD analysis project Ga0209960, IMG submission 183947) | Wastewater bioreactor microbial communities from Cape Town, South Africa - Thiocy_expt_500_plan (SPAdes) | ecosystem: Engineered > Bioreactor > Thiocyanate-remediating >...
CAACTTTTTTGAATTTTTAATTTAATATTCCTCAGGACATTATTGGTCTGCAAGAGAAGGATTGGAAGATTATATTGTCGGAAATCTTCATGAAAGAAGTTATTATAATACATATTTTCCTAGAGGACCTTTTGAAAGACAATCCGAAAAAGAACATTTTTTAACAAGTGAACAACAAAAAGAATTATCATCAAGGACTTATTTTAGAGGTTGGATTGACTCTTTTCGCTTTCTCAATCTTCCTTCAGTTTTATCTCAAACTGAAGTCACAGTTTACTGGGATGTTATTCGAAATATTATCAAATTTATTTTTTCACGTGGATTTGGAAGTTATCAAAATATGACTGGCCATCCAATTTTACTTGCATTACCATCTTGTTTTAGAGAAGCTGAAAGATATTTACTAAAATATATGTTAATTCATGACCTTAAAGTTCCTTATTATTATTTCATTTCATCTGATGTACTGGCATTACTCTCTGTTGGAAAAGTAACAGGACTTGTCATCTCATCTGGACATATCTTTACAACTATTACTCCAGTTGTTGATGGAACCCCATTGGAAGAATTTCAACAATCTTATAAATATTCTGGAATTCATCTCTCTGCGGAAAAAAATCAGAATTTAAGTGGTGATGTTGAGAAATATTTCTTCAATGAGAAAACAGATGATAATTTAGCTGTTTTAGCCATTAAAATTTTGATGAATTGTCCAGAAGACCAAAGGAATTCATTACTTCAATGTGTTTTATTTGTTGGAGGAAATACCTTTAGTATTGAAAATGAATTTAAGAAGCAATTTTCAGACTTGTGTGAAAAGCATCGTTTGATAAAACCAAAATTTGTTATTCCTGAAGATCGATTAACTGCCACTATCTTTGGAGCTCGAATTTTCTCTTCTTTATCAACAAGTCGATATCTTTTTAATGAAAGTAAACCAATGGAAGGCATTCCAAATCCAAAAACTGGAGAATTTTGAAATGTTTAATCATTGATTAAGAGAAATTTATCAAAGTGTAAATTTGATTCAGAGAATTGATTTTGAAATAAAGTGAAATTATATTTTAATGTATGATTTGATCTCAATTAATTGAAAATCAAACGCTACTTCTGAAAAAAACAAAAAAAAAGAAAAAAAAAATGGAAGCAGAACAACTTTGGAAAGCCTGTTCAGATGGAAATGTTGGAAAAGTTCGAAGATTACTTCAAAACTCACAAACTAACATTAATTGGCAAGATTATGAAAATTCAACAACACCTTTTTATATTGCTTGTCAAGAAGGACATATTGAAATTGTGAAGTTGTTATTAAATGATAAAAGAGTTAGTATCAATAGAGCAGATAGCTATGATTGCACACCATTTTTTATTGCTTGCCACGATGGACAAATTGAAGTTGTGGAATTATTATTGAATGATAAGAGAGTTGATATTAATCAAGCAGATAATAGTGGTTGGACACCTTTTTTGATTGCTTGTCAAGAAGGACAGATTGAAATTGTGAGATTATTATTAAATGATAATAGAGTTGCTGTTGACCAGGCAATGAATGATGGTTGGACATCTTTTTGGATTGCTTGTTATAATGGATATATTGAAATAGTGAAATTATTATTAAAGGATCATAGAGTTGATATTAATAAAGCAGATAATAGTGGTTGGACACCTTTTTCTATTGCTTGTCAAGAAGGACAGATTGAAATTGTTAAATTATTATTAAATGATAACAGAGTTAATATCAACAAAGGAAATAATAACAATAAAACCCCTTTTTATATTGCTTGTCAAAAAGGACACATTGAAATTGTGAAATTATTATTGAATAATCAAAGAGTTGATATTAATCAAGCAAGAGATGATGGTTATACACCTTTTTATGTTGCTTGTAATGAAGGACAAGTTGAAGTTGTCAGATTACTATTAAATAATCAAAGAGTTGAGATAAATAAAGGAAATAATTATGATGCAACACCTTTTTATACTGCTTGTAAAAGAAGACAAATTGAGATAGTGAAATTATTATTAAAAAATTGTGGAGTTGACATCAATAAAGCAAATAATAATAATAAAACCCCTTTTTATATTGCTTGTCAAAAAGGACACATTGAAATTGTGAAATTATTATTAAATGATAAAAGAGTTGATATCAATAAAGCAACAAATGGAGGTTCAACAGTATTTTCTATTGCATGTTATTATGAGCATATTAGAATTGTAAAATTATTGATAAATGATGAAAGAATTGATATTAATCAAGCGGATAATAGTGGCTGGACCCCTTTCTTGATTGCTTGTCAAGAAGGACATATTGAAATTGTGAAATTATTATTAAATGATCAAAGAGTTGATATCAATAAAGTAACTAATTATGGGCAAACACCCCTTTATGTTGCTTGTAAAAAAGGAAATATTGAGATTGTGAAACTACTATTAAATAATGATAAGATTGATGTTAACAAAGCAATGAATGATGGTTGGACACCTTTTTTGATTGCTTGTCAAAAAGGACACATTGAGGTAGTGAAGTTATTTTTAAATGACCAAAGAGTTGATATCAATCAAGTAACAAATGGAGGTTCAACACCTTTTTATATTGCTTGTTGTTATGGATATATTGAAATTGTGAAATTATTATTAAATGATAACAGAGTTGATATCAACAAAGCAAGTAATTATGGTGCAACACCTTTTTATATTGCTTGTCATAAAGGACACATTGAAATTGTGAAGTTATTATTAAATGATAAAAGGGTTGATATCAATAAAGCAGATAAGAATGGTTGGACACCTTTTTCTATTGTTTGTTATTATGGGGATATTAGAATTGTGAAATATCTGTCGGAGAGCGGAAGAGAAATAGATATCAACAAAAAAGATAATTCTGGAAAAACTGCTCTTGATTGGGCAAGAGAAGAAGAAGAAATGGATATTGTTAAACTTATAGACTCTTTCCTCAGAAAAGAGTTTGGTATTTTTATTTATTTTTATTTTTATTTTTCCATGTATACATAAGAAATTCCAATTAATCAGTTATTATTCAATAGAAATTGAATACAATGGAAAGTTATACATTTTACAAACAACTGCAACAACACTTGTAGAGTTAGAAAGTGACATTAGATCGAAATTTAGGCTTCAAGAAAATATAAAATTTGATTTAGAATTTCTTAGAAATGGAAGATATTTTGTCTTGGAAAATATGGGGCATTTAAAAGAAGGAATGACAATCAAAGTTTCTATTTTTCCAGTTTCAATCCAACCTCAACAAAACGTGAGAATTCATGGTAAGTTTTATTAATTTTCTTCCTTTTCTATTATTAAGAAATCTTTGATTATATTTATTCCATTTTATTAGATCTTTCAAATTTGAGAATATCAAATCCCAGGTTATTTTTAACACATACATGGGTGAGAGATGAATTAAATCGAGATAATCATGCACGAGTTGGAACTGTAAACAAATTATTAAAAGCTCAAGGATTTAAAACATGGTTTGATGAAGATAAAATGGTCGAGCATATTTATCAGAAGATGGCTAACGGAATTGATGAAAGTGATATCATTTTAGTTTTTATTACCAAGACATACATGGAAAAATTGAACAACATAAAATATGATAATTGTAAAGGAGAGTTTACTTATGCAATGACTCGAAACAAGATCATGGTTGCAATTGTGATGGAACCATGTATGAAAAATCCTGGGCAATGGAATGGTCCACTTGGAATTAGATTAGCTGGTGATTTATATGTTGATATGAGCGAAACTGATTCAGAATATAATGTTAATGCTTTAATTGAATATTTGAAAAGAATTTGAACACAACAAAATTGATAATGGAATTTTTTTCTTCTTCTCTTCAACATTGACTCGTCCCCAATCGCATTAATTTTCAAAAAAAAAAAAAAATAAAAAAAAATAAAATGAAATCAAACTTTGAGAAATTGAAAAAAAAAGTCAAAAGAAAAGAAAAAGAATAAAAGTAATATTTTGCTGTCAATGTCATGACATGTCATCATTTCATTGCTTCATTAGATTGAACCTTTTCTCTTCTCTTCTCTTTTTCGCTTCTCTTGCTTTGATTTCTTCTCTCTTCTCTCCTCTCTCTTCTTACAAAAGCTGATACCTTCATTCACTCTCAACAAGTAAAAAAAGCAATTGTGGCCGAGTACATCAGTGTTGTTGATTCAATTGATTTCATTGCTTGAACCTTTTCTCTTTTCTTTTGATTCCCTTTGAAACAGAGTATATCAATGACTTCATTATTCAATCAATCAATCGTTCGTTATTGATCCTTTATTGACTTGACAATTGACAATTGTTGAATCCTTTCTTCTTCTCTTCTCCTCTTTGCTCCTCTCTCTTTTGATTTCTTCTCTTTTCATCTCTTCTTCGCTCTGCATCAGGTCTCTGTTCTCTCTTACACTTTCAACAAGTAAAAAAAGCAATTGTGGCCGAGTGGTTTAAGGCGTTAGACTTAAGATCTAATGGACGAAGTCCTCGTGGGTTCGAACCCCACCGATTGCAGTATTCTTTTTTGAATTTTTTTTTTTTCATTTTCATTTTCTTTCGACTTCAAATTCATTGAGTGAAGGATTTCTTTTTTTTTTTCAATTCGATAATTTCTTTTTCAATCTTTACTTCGTCCTTAGATCTTCATAAGTCAGTCTAACGCCTTAAACCACTCGGCCACAATTGCTTTTTTTACTTGTTGTTGTTTGAGTGAGGATCCAAGCAATCCCTTCGGGCTTGCTTGAATCTATTAGGATGAACAATTAATTTACACACATTCCAATTCTTCTTTCAAAGTATTTTCTTTGTTCCTTGAAATCCAAAGGGGACTTTGCATATATTGTGGTTCGTTGAGGAAAAAGAAAATCTTCACCAAGATTTAGAAAGGTTAAGATCAATTTTTTTCCTTGAACAATAGTTTCCATTCTTATATGATACTCTTTGGATATGGATAACAAACACATTCTTTGGTTCTCTATTTTATGAATTTGTAATTTTTTTCAGTCTCCTCTTCGCTTGTATGTTCTTAAACTACGTGAGTGCTTTGAGGATATTCTACGTTTAAAATTGACAAACAATAACAGCTGGCTCCAATGTCAACTCCCAGTTTCCCAAGAGAACAACCAATTTGATTTTTTAAGGTACTATTTTTTTTTTTTTTCAAAAAAAACTTTGACAAAAATTAAAAGGTTACTCAATTTCTCCAGCTAATAAATTCATCAATGACAAATAAAATTCTTGAGAGTCGTGGTGTTTTTCAAACAAAAGAAAAATGAAGAAGTGAAGGTATTTTTATTTCTTTGTTTTTTTACTTTTCTTTTTCTTCCAAAATTTTTGATGTTCTTTTGTTTTTGTTGCTAAATGTCTTTTCTTATCTCTCTTTCCAGAAACTTTTGCTTTTCAAGTAATCCTTCTTGATTCTTTTTGTAGTATTTTTGATTGACCTTTTTCCTTTTATTCTTCTCTCGTCTTCTTCATTGTGTACGTTCTATCCATTCACCCTCTTTGCCTACGAGCTGGAACCTTTTCTCACAACTCCAAGGTTCAACTAATTGAATTTTGTAGTTCCCTGTGTCCAAAATTCTAAATGAAGTGTAGTAGGGACCCTTCCTATCTCTATGGATATATGCCCTGTATTGAGCTTCGTGCTTTTTTTGCCTTTCTTTTAAATCTAAAAAAGTATATCTAGTTTTTGTTATTTAGTTTTTTATTTAGTTTTATTTATTTTTATTTTTACTAAAAATAAATAAATAAATCTAATAGGTTTACCAACAAACAAACTAAAAAATTATATCGAATTTGCTGCACCATATCCTGAGATAAAATTAATCTTTCTTCCCCCAATAATTTCATGTAAAAAATAATCCAGGAAACCAATACAAAAAATTCCACAACTTGAATTATTTTGTTGTTTTGGCTCCCTTCTTTATTTTGATAACAATTTTTGAGCAACTAGGATCAAACAAGAAGAGGACTCAAACATGGCCAGCTTTTCCCAACCACAATAAAAACCAAAAGAAACAAAGTTGTTCTCTTGGACTTGAAATTCAATTGTTTGTTACCTTAGAATGAATGAAATGGATTCAGAATTGACTTTCAACATTAAAAATCTCTTTTTGCAATTTTGAAAAAATGATAAATGTATTATTTAACATCAAGATCATTCCTATTTGCTCAAAATTTATTTTAGAGTATCGATAACATTAAACTTAGTATTAAGAATCAAAATATTCTCAACAAAGAAGCATTTTTAGTTTAGTCAAGGAATCAAAATTTTCCTCAAATCATCTTGGAGACTTGTGTAAAAAGTAGTTGGCAATAAATAATTCTTGGACAGCTCTTTTTCTTTTCTGAATACATTGAAATCTTGAAAATAAAAAATAAAATAATGAAAATATTAAACACTTTTATTCATTGAGGACAGAATGATTCATAAGGTGGAGTTCTTGACCAAGCAAATCCACCATTTATTGCTATTAAACAAACCTGATATGGTTTTCATGTTTTTTATTTTATTTTATTTTATTTGATTTTATTTTATTTATTTTCAAGATCTCAATGAAAAAAAAAAAACCTGAGCAATCAAAACTGATGCAAAACCATATATATAAGAATTTCTCAATTTTAAATCATGTAATTCTACTTGAAAAGTTGATACAGTTGTGAAACATCCTATTTATTTATTTATTTATTTTAAGAAGACTTTCTTTTTCTTTTTTTTTACCACAAAATCCAGTTGCAATAGAATTCCAAAAAGAGCAATCAAACCGTCCCATTGTAAATATATATGGAACTAAACCTGCAAGACCTAATGCAATGGTTCCCACTAATTTATGTATTTGGAAAAAAAAAATCATCATTATTTTGATTTTCTTTTCAAAAAAAAAAAAAAGAAATAATAATAACGAAAATGAATTACATATATTGACACAAAATGTTCCTATTGGGAAATATGGATTCTTTTTATTTAAAAATGAAAAGAAATATCTCAGAATAGCTCCTAATGTTAAGAATTATTGTTTTTCTTTTTTTTTTTTCCTTTTAATTTTTTTTTAAAAAAACCTATGGGTGCAAAAAATAAAGAGAGAGGTATTTCTAATTCAGGGATATCAGGTCTTAAATTTCCTAAAGTAATAACTACAGCTGTCATGAAACAAATTAAAAAAATTGCACTTCCAATTAAAATTTTTTCAGCTGTTGTTAAGGTTCTAAAATTCCAACTTGAATGAGAATACATAATTTCAACTGGTCTCTTTGTTGATTGATTGAATTATAATCAGGGTTAATATTTTGAAGGAATTTGTTTTTGTTTAAAAAAAAAAATTAAAAGAAAAAAAAGAAAGAAAGAATCATACAATTGAAAAAATATGTGATATACAAACTCCAATATGTTTTCCAAAATGAAGTCCCATTGCTGGCATCCCAAGTCCAACCATTAATACTGTTAACCATGTAAAAATCTTTATTGTTTTAAATTTTTTAACTAATTGAATTGATTGAATTGGTTTGACAATCTTACTTTTTCTGCCACAGAAAAGTTCATATTATCAAGTCCTGTTAAATTTAAACTTGCATGTTGATTCCAACTTGAAAATGATGTGATTGAACCTGCAGCTCCTGTTGTTAAAAGTGCATACAACGGTAAAAATCTATTTAATTTTGAATATTACTTTTAAGTTAATTTGAAATCAAGATTAGTATTAGCTATTTTTTTTTCAAAAAGAAAAAGTCAAAACTTTGATTTGATATTTGTCATAAAATGTAAAGAGACACCCATCATAGCACATCCAAATATTTGAGAATACAATGAAGGGAATACAACTACAGGTGCAAAATTGACCATTAGCTCATCTAATCCCATTCTAATAAATGCTCCAATATATGCTCCAATTGCTACCGCAGATACAGTCGAAAAGTAATTTTCTGCGATAAGTCTATCGTCAACCTCCATCCCTCTAATTTCTTAATTATTCTCTCGATATAATATCAAATCTATATTTTCAAAAATAAAAAAAATTCAGTTAATTCATATTTTGAAGAAAAGAAAAAGGAGGCGAAAGTTGAATAATTAATCATTACCTTTGCGATTTGGAGTTGACCGAAGAACTTTGCTTTTGTGAATTTGCAATGAATTACGAAGAGAGATTGATATTTTGAAATCACACAAATGTTGAAAATACAGTAAAGAATCAATGGTTTTTTGAGAGTCTTGAAAGAAGAAGAGTTACAGGTGTTGGGTTGATTAATTGGAGGGTTGAAGTTGAATTAATTGATTATCCCAAACTTTCTTTTGTTTCAAGTTATTTTGTTTATTTTTTTATTTTATTTTGTTGTTTATCTTTCAAACACGATCACTCTTGCCCATTATTAATCACTACAATTCAAACAGATATTGAAGCAATACTTAGTTCTATTTGACCCAACATAACCTTGATACTTTAGATAATAGATTGGTTTTGGTAATCGATTGGTTTTTATGAAAAAATTGTTTTTATTACACATAAAGAAGGAATAGAGGTAGTGCTTGAGATTCATTAAAAATAGCTAATTGATCACAATCAACACTTGGGTCATATTTTTCTGAGATTGAAGTCAAATCCTTCTTATTATCTAAAAATTTTTATTTTATTTCAATTATTTATTTGAAATTTGAAAATTTGTCAAATGAAAAAAAAAAAAATAATAAAAATAAAAAATACATAAGGTATAATGTGATTGATATCCACTCAAACAAGATTTTCCATTGAGTACATCTGTTTGAGTAACAGGATAAGAATTTCCTGGGATTACAAATGATAACAAAAGTACTTTTCCTTCATTTGTTGATTCAGCTGTTGTCAAAGCAAGATCAACTGAAGTAGTAAATGTAATTCCTTTTTTTTTTTAATAAATATATCAACAAGAAAATTGAGAAAGAAAAAAGAAAAAAAGGGACCAACCATTTCCAAGAGCTCCATCTTGTTTAGATAAAGTTGAATAACCAGAATTTATTATGTTCAATGCTTTATTTTCAGGAAGACCTTGAAGGCAAGCAATAACTGAAGGCTGATTTTTTATTTGATTTTTTTATTTGATTGAAAAAAAAAAAAAAAAAAAGAAAGAAATCTTTTTTTTTAAAAAAAAAACCTTTTTAGAATAATTCCAATCAAATTTCTTAATATGAGAATCTAAATGAATCCAAAATAAAGCTTTTTGACCTGCATCCTTTTTCTTTTTCCAATCATCTTTTAAAAAGAGAAGAGGACTTGCTTTTTGTTGAGAAAATAGAAAAGTTTTATAGGCTTCAAATTTTTGAAATGATTGAGGATTTGAGATGGCAAAAGCTTTTTTAATTTTGTTGGGATCCAGCCCAAGTTTTTTAGTAACAAGGATAAGCTTATCAAAAGCAACAATATCTTTCAAGAATCCTTTCTCTTTTAAAAGAAGTACTTTGGCTTGTGAATTAACTCCATTTTCAATCCAGTTTTTATTTCCTTCAGTTTGCCAATTCCACCATACATTTTGTTTCAAAGTAACTCTAATTTTTTGAATTATTTGAGGAAGTGTCTCACTCAAAAGGAAATATCCTTGAAGATTTTCATTAAAGTATTCAATTTCTATTGCTGAAGATAAACCAAGTCTTTCACCAACACTTTGAAATAAGAAAGAAATTGAAGGAATTGGATAAGAAATTTTCATTTCATAATATTTTCCTTGGAAGTCAATCATTATATTTTTAATATTTGGACCTTTTATTTATTTATTTTGAAAAAATTATTTTAAAAGATTTTTTTAAAACGAAAAGAGTTTTTGAAACCTGAATAATCTTCTTGTTCCACGGATTCATTATTATTTTGTGAAAGATCTAAAGTATCAGATGAATTTTCATGATTCATAGAGTTCATTGAAGTAGATCCATTTTGATTAACTTCTTCACGAACTTCCATTTTTTCATTTTTGTTTTCTTCAATTTCTGGAACTTCTTCATCTTCTTCATTTTCTTCTTCTTCATCATCATCACCAGCACCATTTTGAACTTTTGATTCTAAATTATTAATATTATTTAATTTACCCTTTTTTTTTTCTGGTTTAAAGTATAAATATAGAATAAAATAAGAACCTAATTCTAAAGTTAAAGCTTCAGGACAATATTGAAATCTTAAATCCAAATCTTCTTTTTCATAAATTGAATTTGGTAAAGTTGTTATAAAATTGTATTCTATATTCAAAGTTGTTAAATTTGATAAATTGGAGAAAGAATTTGGAAGAAAAGTCAATTCATTATGACTAAGATCAAGAGATACCAATCCAATAAATTTTTCTATTAGAAATTAGAAATTAGAAATTTAGTTGAAGAAAAGAAAAAAATGTCACTTTGAAATAAATAAAATAAATAAAATAAAATAAAATAAAACCAATGGTTTCAGGGAAAGATTCAAGACGACAAAATCTGAATGATAGTTCAATAATTTCATCAATTGAAGAAAAAGTTAATGGAAGATATGAAATCTCTAGATAATCGGGAATATTAATGTCAAGAGCTTGAAGGATCATTCTTCTTTTTTCTCCTATATTATCATCATTTCAATTAATAGGAAATTTGATTGGAAATAAATTTAAATTTTCGAACTTTGGCAATCGGAATTTCTTTGAAGAAGAGAATGGATTGGTCTTCCATAAGTTAAGCGAAAACCATTATCTTTTTTTTTTTTTTTTTTTTTTTTTTTTGGGAAAATTTACTTCTTAGTTTTAGATCTTTTAAATAATAATTTTGTTCAAGAGAGCTTTCAAGTTGAAGGAGTGCACTTTCCTCAAGAGAATTTTCTATGATTTATTTATTTATTTAAAAAAAGCCAAAAATTTCAAAAAATTCAATTTGAACCTTCAAGAGATAATATTTGTAATCCACAATTTTGACTTAATGATAAAGCTATTTCAATTGCTGAAGAATTTCCAATATTATTTTCTTTGGATTTTATTTTTTTACAGATTAGATATTTATTTTCCAAAAGATGAGAATATTCAAAATATAAAAATAAAAATAAAATAAACTTCCAATATCAAGAGATTTAAGAGAATTGTTCACTTGAAGTAAAGAAGAAATAGCTTTTCCACCATCTGGTCCAAGATTATTACCTATTTTATTTGAAATTTAAGATTGATTAGAATGGCCTTTGGTCTGGAAAAAAAAAAAAAAAAAAAAAAATACTCCAAAGAGATAATTCTTGGAGAGTGGTATTAACTTTTAATCCATCCACAAGGGCTTCCGCTCCATCTTTTCCAATTTGATTATCTTTATTAAATAAGGAAGAAGTTTTAAAAGGATATCTCATATAAATAAATAAAAAGAAAGAAAGAAAGAAAGAAAGAAAGAAAAAATAATAGAAAAAATACGATTCAAAAATAGTTTTTTTAAAGAACCATTATTTTCTAAAGCCTTCCCAAGTAATATGACTCCTTCATCTCCCAATTTGTTATCTAAAAATCAGATTTTTTCAATGTTAGAAGGATGCGAAAAAAAGAAGAAAGGAAGAAAAAGAAAATAAAATATATTGAATACTATATAAATTTAAGAATTCTAAACGCGAGGATGTTTCTAATAACTTTGAAATTGTGAAGGTCCCTCCAACTCCTAATTGATTTGCTAAATTATTATTTTTTTAAAAAAAAATTTAATTTTTGAAGTTGTAATCAATTTTTTCTTTTTTCTTTTTCATTTTTTCTTTTTACATCCTAAATCCAATTCAGTAAGTTGGGTTTCAAAAGAAAGGGAAGTATACAATGAAGAAAGTGATGTTCCTTCAAGGTGATTATCTAAAGAAAAATTAAGTTTTTGATTTTCAAAATTAGTTTTATTTAATCAAAAAGAAAAAAAAAACTTACTATAAAGAATCAATCTTCTAAGTTTTGAACGGGATGTAATTCCTCCAAATAACTCTTTGGCTCCAAGGCTTCCAATTTCATTTCCTATTGTTTAAGAAATTATAGATTAATAAGAAAATAAAATGAAAGTTGTTTTTTTTTCTCACCTTGAGCATCAATCAACTCGATGTTTAAATTATTTCTTATTAAGTTTGAAAGAGATGCTGCTCCTTTTTCTTGAATTTGATTATCTGTTTTGAAGGATAAAAGAAAAATCAGTTTCAACAAAAGAAAAAAAAATAAAATAAAAATAAAATAAACTTGATAAAAAAAGTTGCTTTAGTTGTTTCATTGACTCAAGAGCTGTTACAAGTTGTTCAATCCCTTCATCCTTTATCAGATTCCCTAAAAGAAGAAGGAGTTTATTTTTTTTTTAAAAAAAAAATTCATTTTTAATATGAGTAAAAAAAAAAAATTACATGAGAGATCCAATATTGTGATGTTTTTATTTGATTTTAATCCTTCAGCTAAGAGGATAATCCCTTCATTCCCAAGTTTATTCACTAATAATTATTTTTTTTAAAAAAATCAGCTATTATTATCTCATGAAGGTTGAAGAATAATAAAAAAAAAAAAAAGAAATCTTACTTGATAAATCAAGCCTTTTTAAACTTGTGTTTGTTTTCAAAAGAGGAATCAAAACCTGGATGCTTTGAGGAGGAAGACTCTTTTCTATTTGAAATGTATGAATTTAATTTTTGATTAATAAAATAATGTCAAAATAAAGAACAAAATCAAAGAATCAAACACAAAACCTTTTCCAATTTTAAGATCCTCCACTTCATTATTTTGCAAACATTGCACAGCTTCTTCAGGTATCTCGAATTCTCTCCTCATCTTTCTCTTAAGCACACCAAAGTGATGAATCAAACCTTTGAATTTGTTCTATTATTTATTAAAGTTTAAGATTCTACAATTATTAATGTTGTTGATTTGTTTATTTGTTTACAATTTTTTCAGTTTTTTATTTTCAAACCTTTCGAAGTCAACCAAAAAAATCATTTCAAAAATTTGAAAAAATCTGAATCAAAGAATGATTTCTTGAGTTTAATGTATGTGTTTGAAATTGAATCAGTCAATCAATCAATGAGTAAAAAAGCAAAGGATTCGAATGGTTTTTGGTTCCCTGTATTTTTTTTTTTTTTTTTTTGCTTTTGTTCCCTTTTCCACTTTTTTATTAATTGATCTGTGATAAAAAGTGGAGAAGTGGACCTTTGAATTTCCAAGAATAATTTTGCAAAAAAATTTCTAATTTGATTTTTCTGATAATTTTTTATTAAAATTTATTAAAATTTATCAAAAATTATCAAAAATTATCATAATTTATCATAATTCTGATCAATTTTGATCAATTTTGATCAATTTACTTAGTACCATGAAGTGAAAAATGAATCTATTTTGTAGTTCAAAAGAAAAATTGATCAAAATTATGGAATGAGTTGATCATCCATAATTATCAGTTTCATAATTAACTTTTGTAAGTTCCACTCATTCTTCTCCAGTTCTAATTATATTGTCAATAATCAAGGCAGTTCCGATGATTTCTTCTATTTTTTTTCTTAGCCGATAATCGTATTTGAATTTGGATTAACGGTTTCTTTCTTTTGTTATTCAAATTTAAATTAATACTAACAAAAAAACAAAACTTGAAAACATTTTAGTTCTCACTCCAAGCAAAACTTAAACCGAAACTTTTTTATTCAAGAATTAACAAAAACAATAGTCTTGGTCAAAATTGACTTCTCCTCCTTGTATGTCTCGCCTCATTCTGACTCCATAGAATTGAGTTGTATTGAGGATATCTCGAATTTCTACAAGTACGAGGCTGTCTGCAAAGGAGACACCAACTTCAGCCTCTCTGGTCATAAAGTTTAGCTCTGGGACTGGATTCAGGACTTCGGTTAGTGCCTCCTTTGTCACATTCTCTACAACAATCCTTGCGGATACTGAAGTTGTTGTAATCCGTTTTAGTTTGATTTCAATATGGGAGTGTTTCCACCAAAGGATGTACAAATACTGGTCCTTCTCAAAAATGAAGGGCTCAAATGCTGTATCGCAAACAACTCTAACATTTTCCAAGGAAGGATTTGCTTTTCTTGTTTCTACTAGAGGACACATAATATTGGTCTTTCTTCGAAAACAAATGGCTCAAAGGCTGTATCGCAACAAGTAGGCTTAAAATGTTTTGGACCTCCATCAGAGAAAATTCTCAAATATCTGTGAGTGATACAAGAAGTCAGCTTGAAATGTTTAGGGCCTCCATCTGAAAAAATTCTCAAATTTCATACCACTCTTGAGTTATCTTGTTCCTGATAAAAATCTTAACAATCAATCAAAGACTTTTGGATCTTAAACTTTTTGCTTTTAAAATTTTCTACTTTCATACCTTTGATTTTTTAATTTTATTGTTGTTCAAAAGAGCCTCAGGATCCAAAACATACCAATTCATTTGAGTCAAGATTGATTTTTTAAAAAAAAAAAAAATATGAAAAGTTCAGAATCAGAAGAATCGAAAGATTTACAAAGCTGGGAAGCTTTTGAAAGAAAATTTTATCGTGCAAGTAAAAAGGGAAAAGTAGAAGAGCCTTTTTTCTTTTGATATTTTAAGGAATTGATGCTGCTTCTTTATTCACAGTGATTGTTCTCCTTTCTGATGAATACTTAGATTTCAAAGATAAGTAATTAATTGGAAGGATTGATTCTAATCCTAAGATTATCATGAAGAAGAAGGAAAAAAAAAATCATTTGAAAATTCAATCCTTATAGGAAACGCTGAGAACAAAATATCAAATTTGATAGTAGCGGTCCATCATATTACAAATTAGTAAAATAAATGAATCCAAAATTCAATAAATTGATTCTTGAGATTTTCACATCAATTTTTTCTAATTTTTGATACTTTGACAAGATTTTTAAAAAAAAAAAAAATTTGAAGATAGAAGATTCAGAAAATTATAAAACTAAAAACTAAAAAACTAAAATTTAAAACGTTTTTTCTTTTCCTTGTTTGTTTGTTGCTTTGAATGAAAGAGAGAAAAAAAAAAAAAAAAGTGAAAGGACAGGTGCAGATTGCTGTTCTGATTTTGGTTTCATTTGTGCTGCCTTTTGTCCCTGAAGATCTCATAACCCAACGAAATGATTGTTTGACGTATTCCTTCTTTTATTCAAATCTTTTTTCTTATTGATTCTTCACAAATTTACGTCTTTTAAATAAATCAAATCGTTCTATTCTAATAGACTCTTAGTTACAATGAAAAGAATGTTTCGAAATTGTTGCCCCTCGTTCACCTCCTTTCAAATGACATCGATAGATCTTCTTCCCTCCTAAGATTCCATTTTCAAAATTGTATTTAAAGGTTTCTTTATTTTTTATTTCTTTAATCATTATTTCTTTCTATTTCTTTTTTTTTTTTTTCTCTTCTTTGTATATTGATTTTTGT
>Ga0209960_1003039_pt1 | contig 15342 bp, 10 predicted proteins | sample ThiBiot_500_plan_2_FD_183947 | JGI IMG/M metagenome (GOLD analysis project Ga0209960, IMG submission 183947) | Wastewater bioreactor microbial communities from Cape Town, South Africa - Thiocy_expt_500_plan (SPAdes) | ecosystem: Engineered > Bioreactor > Thiocyanate-remediating >...
GTACTAAAAAATAACCAGTTCAAATAGAAATTTAGCAAGATTTGAATTTGGTCTAGGAAAAATTAGAATTTTAATTATTCCTAGGAAAATTTTAAATTGTCCTAAATTTTAAGTTTTACTGTGACATATATATCGATTTGTGCTTCGTAATGATTATAGAAGACCACCTGTGACATTTTATTTGCCTTGATGATTGAAGCCATTTTTCTAAATCACTCAATCTTTCAATATATTCAAGAACATAGGCAACTGATTGAACAACTTTTTCAAAAGCAAATAAATTAATATTTGTAATTCGATCACATTTTCGATGATAACATGAATCATAACCAGCATCAGCTCAGTAGTGTCTTATTTGAAACTTGAATTCAAATTTCAAGTATGACATGTATGAGTTACGGGTGGTTTTTCGTTGAAGACAACGGAAATCTATGATCCTAAAACAGGAAAATGGACAATGACTGATAGTATGAATCAACCACGACAATCTCATACAGCAACTGTTCTGACCAATGGACAAGTTTTGATCATTGGTAGTGAATTATATTATTCATTCACACAACTTTGGACGACATATTAGACAAACTAAAGCAAATATGCATAATTATACGCTTAAATTAAGGGTTCAAATAAAATTTATGTTTTTTTTCTAATAAATATTAGTAATAGTTGTGACGTATATGGTCATGACATATTAAAACGACGCATTGAATTGAATTGAATTATTTTGAGATTTGTTGAATATAAATATTTGACGTGCGAATGAAGAAAACAAGCAGAAGTAATGTCGTCGTCGAATGCAACGATAAAGAATCTTGCAGCCGTATTTCCAATAACTGTAGAAAATTTGAAACCAGAAGGAAATCGTTCGATCATCAAAGAATTTAGTTTAAATACAACAACACATGGAATTCCTGGCATTGCTCGAAGTAATACAATACACAATCGAATATTTTGGTCAATTTCATTTGTTGTTTTTACTGGTATAACATGTTTCTTTATAAGTCAAGCCATTCGTGCTTATTTTCAATATGAAACTCAAACATCATTGACATTTCATGATGAATGGCCACAAGCTTTTCCAGCTGTAACTATTTGTAATTATTCACCATTTCGTTATGATCTGTTTGTGAATGATTATCTCAATTATACAAATTCAATGAATTTAACCAATACAAACAATGTGACATCGAAAGATCAATCGTTGTATATTTATCATTTTCTTCAATATAAACTCAATCGAAATGAATCATTGACAAAGTATTTTTATTCATTAGATGATATGTTAATCAAATGTGTTTATAATAATGACAATTGTTCAGCAAAAGATTTTGTTGAGTTTCTTTCTCCTACGTATGGTCTTTGTCATACATTCAATGCTTTGTCATCATCGATCAACAATGGAAGTGTTCATTATAATAATGAGAATGGTTATAGTGGTAGTTTAGATTTAGATTTCTATTTACATACTCGTCAATATGTTCCATATTTAACCGATGGAATCAGTTTAGTAACAATGATTCATGATAATACTCAACTACCGTTAATTGATCGAGCTGAAACTCGATTACGACCAGGAGAAAAATATAAACTTGGTTATTCGAAACGAACAAATACATTATTACCATTACCTTATACAACATGTAATAGTCAAGCGACTCCTGGTATGCAAGCGATGTTTGATCAATTTTCAGGTGCAACCTATGAATTTGGACATGATATTTGTTTTGTTGTTGCTGTTCAAACTTTTACGTAAGTCAATTGATTATATGTATTTTGAAATAAATGATTTAATTAGATATGTGAAATGTGGTTGTGTAAGTCCATATGAATGGTCTGCTCGTTATATTGTTTTGCCTGGTCAAACAAATGTGATCTATTCACTGTTATGTAATCTATCTGATCCTTGTTATTCTCAAGCAGCTGATGAATTTCAAAGTAGTCCACGTCTTTGGCAAGAATATGCGAGTGATTGTGGTTTAGAATGTCATTCCAATGAATTTATCATTAAGAAATCGTCGTCTGCAGCTCCACCACCTTGGTCAATCGATGAAATAAAACAGTTTGTTGAATCAACATCATTTCCACTTGTTGAAAATTGGGCAACTAATTGGCGATCGGAAATTGAAAAGAATTATGTTGGTCTCAGTGTTATTTGTGAATCAACACGAGTTGAAAGTTATATTCAACAAGCGTCTCTTGGTATCGTTGATGTCATTTCAAATATTGGTGGACAAACAGGTCTTTGGATTGGAATGAGTTTTCTTTCATTATTTGAAATTGCTGAAATGTTAGTTCGATTATGTCGTCATCAATTAACTCTTATTCGAAATAAACTTACAAACCATTAAAAAAACAAATCTTTTTTATTCTTTACTTTTAACAAATAAACGTTTTATTTTGATCAGAGCGAATATCTCATAAATATCATAAAAAAGAAAGCATTTTCAAAAAGAAGATTGACATGACCAATGTAGATCCGAATGATTTATTCGTTTTTATCAATGAATATGACTCGATTTAGTTGTCATACACTAGATTTTTTAATAAAAAGAAGAACGTGATTATAAGAAGAAGAAGACTATATTTGCTATGAGATAGAAATTGATGGATGGTCATAAAAAAAATCTTTATTGAAAATGAAGTTGCGCGGAGAATATGTTCTCATCATAGTTGTTGTTGTTTTCTGTTCGAATGCACAGTATTCGATGTATGACAATGATTGTTTGGATTATTATGCTACTGATTATGACGTGAATTCTGTCACAATAGATATACCAAAAAGAGACGAACATCAAATAGTTCCATTCTGTCGAGATGATGATAAATCTATCGAAAATAATGTTCAAGTTAAATTTGCATCGATGACATTTGAAGAATTGAACAATCGTAATATCACTGGTTTACAACTTTATTCATGGTCAATACATATGGATTTAATTGAAGAATATCAAGCCTATCGTCACAACAATAAAACTACAGCATCAAATTCAACAATTTATAATTGTTCTGCTGTACACAAATTTGGTTTGTATTGTCAATATTCTTTCAATACGAAGGTATTTACGAATCGTCAATTGATTGACGAGAGAATATTTTCTTCATTTGTTGCAGACACCATTCAAAACATTTGTCAAAGAAATTTTGCGAACAAGTCGATTGCTAGCAGCGAATGGTACTTGTTATCTACATTTGAATTGTAAACGTAATGATTTTCCATGGTGTTTACATTGGCGTGAAGTATGTGATGGTAAAATCGATTGTTGGCCAAATCCTGTCGATGAAATTGATTGTCAAATACTTGAAGAGAATGAATGTCAATCAGATGAATATCGATGTTATAATGGTCAATGTATTCCAGAAATTGATCTGCTAGACGAATCATTTTTTCCCGACTGTTTGGATGGTTCAGATGAGACCAAAGTTTTCTTATCTCAAGATAGTTCAATTTGTATTGCACATGGTAATCCAACATTTCCATGTACCGATCGAATGTGTCGTCATTGGTCTGATTGTGAGATACCAACTTACCAAACAATAATTGATCCTTTTTATTTTCAATATAAAGTCATGGAAGAATGGTATGATGATTTATTATCATCAAATGTTAATACTCATATTAATCGAAACTGTTGGAATGTAATGATGTGTCTTATTCGAGCAACACGTGTTTTCAATGGTAATTGTGAACATATTTGTACGGACTCCGATTTGTCTTGTCGTCAAAAGATGGTCGAATATTGTCCTCCGTTATTTGAATTTCCAGCAAAGTCAATCGGTTGGAAAGACTTACATTTAGTTTATTCATGGAATCGAACGCAGATACTTGCAAATTCGCCGGATTACATCTGCTATGATGCACAATATTGTGCTCATCCTCACATGAATACGATTCATTTTACAAAACTAAGTAACACATCACTCACACTCTCTTGCGAAACAAAAAATGTTAATGATCTTCGAAGTAATTGGTTTGTACAAGTTAAATCCATTCAAATGCATATGCAAAAACAATGCTCATTGACAAAAACTATCAAAGAAACGAAATGTCTCGAGAATATTCAATTTGAATGCGGTCATAAATGTCTTTCAAAATATCGTTTACTCGATAATTTCGGCGATTGTCCTGATAGAATTGATGAAGTCTACAATCAGAGTTGTTCGTTAAATCTTAAACATCGTTTCAATTGCACAAGTAAGAAAACAGGGATCGAAATAGCAACATGCAAATCACAAACAAATCTAATGGATGGCATGACGGATGAATGTAGAAGTAAGATCAAACTTCCTGATTTTCCTTCGTTATGCGACGGATATTTGTCCTATGACGAACAAATTGATCAACATATCGAAACAGACGAAACCAATTGTGAAGAATGGCAATGCAATAATCAATATACAAGATGTGACGGTGTATGGAATTGTGTCGATGGAGCTGATGAAACTCAGTGTTTTAATTCAATATGTAATGGCACGTCAGGTCATCCATGTCTAACATTGGATACTAACAAATTTATCTGTTTACCTGTTTCTCGTATCCATGATGGAATTGTTGATTGTTTAGGAGCCATAGACGAACAAAAAACTTGTCGAGAATCGAAGAGTGAACGTCCTATGTTTCGATGTTTAACAAACAGCACGAAGCTTCAACAACTTTCGAATGAAACAGAACAGTGTGTCTCTTCCGAACAAATATGCAACGGATACAACGATTGTCCATTGTTTGATGACGAGAGTCGTTCGTTTTGTACTGATGCTGAGAAATATGTCTTTATATGTATTTCCTTTTGGATAAAGGATCGACGAATAACAAAAGAAAATATGTTCTGTAGTTTTCAGAACGACTACTCTCAACCTTATCCAACAATATCATTACATACTAAACGACATTTGACACTTGCCAACTATAGTATAATAACCATAGGTCAATTTCCCGGTCTTCAATCGAGAACAATTTCAAAAAGAACAGTATCAACAACAAATACGAATATATTGTTGTCCGAAGTTCAATGTCATGGTGGTCTACCCGTCTATGATAATGACGAGATTCGATGTTTATGTCCATTGCATTTGTATGGTCCGAGATGTCAAAATCAAAATCAACGAGTTAGTATGACTGTGCAAATAGGAGCTCCCGAATGGCGAATTCCGTTTGTATTGATGATTTATTTAATTGATGATAAAGATGAAATCATCAATTCATATGAACAACTAAGATATTTATCTATTCGAGATTGTAATACAAAATTTCATTTTCATCTCGTTTATTTAACTCGACCAAAACTTCCCGATCGAAATTATTCAGTTCGAATTGATGTTTTTGAATCAATGACACTTAAATATCGTGCAAGTTGGTTATTTCCAATCGAATTTGCATTTCTGCCAGTTTACCGTTTACCAGTACGCATCACAATACCATTTACAAGTATTTCATCTGACGTCGATTGTCCTATTGAATGTGATTGGAATCATGGTCGATGTGTTTCATTTGTTAATATCAAAAAATCGTTTTGTCTTTGTGAACCCGGTTGGACAGGTCCGTTGTGTGCCGATTCAAACGAATGTAATTGTTCGCCCGATTCACTTTGTGTTGGAAAATGGAAAAATCGATCCGTCTGTGTTTGTCCTGCACATCGATTTGGTCGTCGATGTTATCTCGAAAATGATCTCTGTGCAAGATCAAATGCACTCAAATGTCAGAATGGTGGTCAATGTATTTCACGTGACATACGAATTCCTACTGATCAATCAACAATATGTTCATGTCCCGATCGTTTTCATGGCAATCGATGTGAACATAACAGTACACAAATTGATATTGTGATTGATATGCCCGATATAAAAGATTCACTTCGATTACATTTGATTAGAGTTTATTCTCATTTATCTTCTCAACCATTCTATCCAAGTGGAGAAATGTCTGCTCATGAACGTGCTACAACATTCAAACGAATTCCATTCGATAAGGATCAAGTGACCATCTATTGGCAAACTCCATTTCATTTAATTTTTATCGAACACGATCAACAATTGTATTTAGTTTATACACAACTCAGATATTTCCCATCGAAACATATCAAAATTCGATTAGAATCACAATTACGTTGTCCACCAATTGGAGAGCTATTAAATGAAAGTATCATTGTATATCCACGTCTTCGTCGAGTTAAATATTATCATATTCCTTGTCAAAGAAATCCGACATTGAATTGTTTTCATGATAATGATCAATATATTTGTTTGTGTACACATGATCATCGAGCAAATTGTTTCACATTTGATCATCAAATGAAATATAATTGTGAAAAAATTTCCTTCTGTGAAAATGGTGGCGAATGTTATCAGAATACAGCTTCATGTCCAACAAGTGCATTATGTGCATGTCCCAAATGTTATTTAGGTACACGTTGTCAATTATCAACACATGGTTTTGGTCTTGCACTTGATGTTATACTTGGTTATCAAATTCGACCCGAGATATCGTTTGCTAATCAACCATTATCAGTTCGTGTGAGTGGTATCATTACGATATTGATGTTTGTCATTGGTTTGATCAATGGATTTTGTTGTATAATGACTTTTAAAGAAACAAACGTTCGAGATACTGGCTGTCGAATATATCTTCTAGTTGCTTCAATTCTTTCTATTTTAACAATGACTTTGTTTACATTGAAATATGTGTCACTTGTTGCACTTCAAATGACTATGATTGACAATCGTACACTTCTATTAAGTCAATGTATTCTATTAAATTTTGTGTTAAAGATCTTCTTACAAGTTGGTGATTGGTTATTTGCATGTACAAACGTCGAACGTTTGATATTAGTTATCGTAGGTGTCAAATTTAATAATAAATTGAGCAGAAAAGTAGCTAAACGGATGATTTTTGTTATTGTTGTGATGACTGTTGGTACATCGATTCACGAGCCTCTCAATCGAGTATTAATTGAAGATGAAGACGAACAACGTATTTGGTGTATTGTTCGTTATTCAAATTCATATGCAGAAATGTTGAAATTATATAGTTCGATAAGTCTACTTGTTCATTTTATTGGTCCATTTGTGATTAATATTGTTTCAGCATTCGGTATTATAATTATGACTGCTAAACGACGTTCTAATCTTCAAAAGAAATTCTCATTGAGAAAACGTTTACGTGATGAATTTAATGAACATAAACATTTACTCATAAGTGCATTTGGATTAATTGTGTTAGCTGTACCGCGTATTATTCTTACTTTTCTTTTAGAATGTATTCAATCTGCACGTGAGCCAGTCATCTTCTACTTACTTGGATATTTTATTTCGTATTTACCACCACTATTTCTCTTTATTGTTTTTGTTCTACCTTCAACTTCGTACAAAACAACATTCAAAAAATCAATGACTCATTTTTGTAGTTTCTGTAAACGAAATAATTAATTAACATGTTTGTAAAAGAATACTGACCACAATTTCCTGGAGCCATATCGAGTTTGTTGTCACCACTAAAATCTCCAATATCCAAAGTAAATGGTTTCGAATCATGTTCTAATTCCATAGCCAATAAATAGACTTCTACTATTACGATTTGTAATGAGAATATCTAATCGAGTATCATGATTAATATCAGTTACAACCACAAATTGAGTCGAGAAAGTCAAACCAGTTGAATAATTGATTCGAATGACAACTAGTCACGACAATGTCCAATAGAGAATCATTATTCAAATCACCAATTGCAACCGATCGTGATCCATATTCATATTCGATTGCTTTTCTAGATATTTGTTTAAAATTGACATTACATTTAGAAACTAAATTAGAAATAATTCGATGTATTTTCGTTGATGAAGTTTTGTTCAAAATGATTCGTCTCCAACAAAGGCAAATAGAGTTTATTCATAAAAATGTAGTTCAAACAAAATATTTACAATTTCGTTGGAATCATTTGATTGATAAATGTTAGTATATCAATTAACGAGTTTCTTTTTCTGTCTTCAATTTTAATTAAGAAGAAAGCAATGGACCGTATGATATTATTTTCATAAAAACAGGGAACATGTCAACGCAAGGGAATAACAATTGAAATACAATCAGGAATCTTCTAGTTTTTCTCTTTTCTTTTCATCATACTGTTCTGTGTGCTGTTTTTAATATTGTTAAATTGGTTTCATTTAATGACATGAAACTTATGCAATTTTTGAATGTCAATTTGCATAACTTCAATTTATTTCAAGTTAAATCTGAATTTCTCATATAGAAACAACAGCACATGAGTGCGATAGTATTTCTCAAATGTTGCATGTCTCCCTTCGCCTTTCTTTGTCAGTTGTACATCATACTCATACATTAATAAAAAGGCTGTAACAATACGCAATAATTAGAACAATATACCAACATTGATCAGCGAAATAGATTCAATCAAAGAATTAAAAAACTAATAAATGAATTCAACAAAAGAGTAGTATCCACATGTAAACACAACTGACAAACAATTTCTTGCTGCATCACCTTTATTGATTAGAATAATCTTGAGGAGAAGACAATTGATTTTTTTTGTATTTCCTTCATACTTGTTAAAAATATTAAAACAGAAACGAAACGACATGAATGTTAGTTTGAAGATGAATAAAACATTTAGATAAAAATGAATGCTACCGTGAAATAAATATAAAAAAATCACAAAGAGAATTACAAAAAAAGTTAAAACTGTAGCATAAATCATATAATATATCATCACATGAACAATTGAAACTGACAGGGACTTAAACATTATGAACTTTCAGAATTGATTCTATGCTTTTTCTACAAATTGGACAAAATTTGCATTCTTCTGCCATCTTAGTAGCGCAATCGAGGCAAAATCCTTTGTGTCCACATGGCACAAGAGCATGGTCTTTTGTAGCATCCATACATATAATGCAACTATCGTCATTATCGGTAGTAGTAACTTCAGAACTAGTGCTCCGAGAAGACTCTGAATTTTGAGACAATGATATATTTGTCAGTTCATTCTTACACGTTCTACAAACCGTTATGGATCTAAATAAAGTATCGATAAATAAGCGGAAATAAAGTGGTGGTGAAGATAAAGGATCGCGATTCATTGATTTCCTTTCAAGGCAACAGTTACAAATTCTTCTTCCAATAAAAGGAAGACCGTCGAAAGACGCTTCCTGTAAGAAATTCTTGAACACTATGATTTTTTCTTGTGGATTTTGTTTGAAAGAATTCAGAAATCCAATTGTCAACTTAATGAAGTTGTCCAACTCTCTTTCACTAATTTCTCCAATATTATTGCTAATAAAGTCACCATCCCACATAACTGTGTATGCCCATCCGAAATAGGTTGAAATCCTAGTGGAGTTTTTTATTCCTTCAGATGTACGATGGCGTGGATGTGCTCCTTTATGCTGATAACAGAAAACAGGATTACCCGAAGTACTTATTCCTTTTCCGGTGTAAGGCGCTTCACAAGGTATATAGATATCAAGTGTATTCCACATCTGTGACATCTTCGCTTTACATGTTTCTCGTATAATACGGTCAGATAAAATTTCTTCTTGTCGTAATAATACGATAGCTACGTTTCGAGAAAGAACCCTCATAGTAAAACTTCTGCATGATTGAAAGAACTCTGGTGTGTGAATAGCTTTCTGTTTATATATAAATTCAAAAAATCTTCTAGCAACGAACTGATCATCATCATCATCATCTATTGAACTAGTTATTCGGGAAAGTAGACTGTGTATTGAGACTGGTTGCCCGCTAGAAACACTATCTAGAACATGCTTTAACAAAAAAAGCCACTGGGCATGTGTAATTAAGCGTTCTCGATCTTTCAAAATAACCTCCTTAACAATGTTTTTCAAATCATTGAGTTGCTTTTCAAATATCTTCTCTCCATCTAATATAACTCCCTTTACCTTTTGAAGTTGCTCGGTATGTGGTAGACGTACGCAATAAATTTTTGAAAAGTACTTTTCTAAGCTGCCAGTTTCTCTATGATGAATACGAAAAAATTCTTCAGTGACTTCATGGATACCAAATTGTTTGGCTAACGAGCACTTGTTTTCGATAATAATCAAAACTGGTAGATACGGAATATCAGTAATATTGGTATTTGCACTTAAAGTGAACTCATAGCACCGGTTGAGATAATCGGCAGAAATAAGCTCTTCTTTGCCTATTAGAATGACAACATTACTCAAGACGTAAGCCAACTTAGGAAAATATTCAGTCACAGCTTTACGCCGTTCTTTGGCATACTCGCTGCTCAATCCGACACGTTCGGCAAAGAATCGTCGTGCATGTAACATCAAAGGAAATGACGATCCTTTCTCACCTTCATAATCTAACACCAACATTTTTTCTGCAAGATCATTTGCTAGTCTGCTTTGATAACAATTGATATTTCCTGTTGTACTACTTTCTATTTCACTTTCATCGACCACTTGTGGTCCATTTTTAGGGTTCGTTAACAAATGTTTAGTTACAAAACTTTTACCAGCTGTTGTATTTCCTAATAAGCTAACCACAAATACATTGTTTTTATCAGATATTTCATTGTTTTCAGTTGCGTTCAGCCATTGATTGTTAAAGCCTTCCCCTAATGAAAGATTCCATTTACCAGTAGTAACAGCTTTTTCAAGTGCTACCAATTCATTAGCTTGGTCGATAGTAGCAGCTTCAATAGTTTTTTTATCAGTAATAGAAGTTGGAATACTATCATCTGCAGTTGCCACCTCTTCTCGATTCTCTGATGCTGCCATATTTTTATCTAAATGACAGAAACAGATAAAATAACTGGTTATTAAAATTGTGAGTATTGAGTGTTACTATCTTTTTAGCTGTAGTACAGAGTCAATTTTGGTCCTTAGATCAGAAGGAATACTCACTTCTACTCGAAATTTCGTTTACGCTTTCTTACTCTAGCTCGACGTGGTTTTTCTCATTTTCTTTTAGTGTAACAACTAGAGTGTACTCAATTGTCATCATAAACTGTTTTATCATAAACTTACTGAAGGAAAATCTATTGAATATAGTGAATCTATATGTGAAGTCACTTGAACACTTGATGATATTTCTTTCTGATTATATCGGCAAGATAATTAGTAAATTTGACTAAACAGAAATCACAATACGGTCGACATTGAAGAGAAAATATATACGAGCTGAGAGTGAAAAAACGAAAAATAAAGGAAAAAACTTAATCGGCATAAATAAGAACAAAAAAAAACGCCATTATCTCTTCAACGATATCAGAACGAAAAAAAGAAAGAAAGACAAAATATTTCTTTTATTATCTTATATGTTTTTGCATAGTTGATTGTATTCATGTGAAGCTATCGTGACAACCAATCGAGAAGCAACAAAAACCACTACAATGATATCCATCTTTTACGTGGACTTTCGCTAGGTAATTGCCATGCTCAACATTCAATATAGATTAAAGATCGAAATGAATTCAATATAAACTACGATGATTTTTTATCCGCTTGCTGTTCGACAATAACCCTAGTCTCAATCTTGATCATTGTTGTTGAAATTCCTGCACAGATCCTTCAGGATCCTTAACTTATAGAATCCTGTCAACTCTAACTGAGAATCTTATTTGATATTTCGACAAAATCGTCATTCAAATTCTTGGCAAGTTTAAATTAAGATACTGATTTAATTCTTCTTGGATCCTAATCACAGGATAATCAAGGAGGCTGGGTCCTGTTCAAGATTTTTCACAGTTCCTGGTCCATAGATGTCATAATACCGATACACTGGGTATCGGCACTCAAACGTTACAATCCCCTATAAAGTCGTTTTCACGACTAAGATACAAATTCATATCACCCATTACACCACAGGCGTAACGACATCATTACCCATTATGAACAATATCTCGAAACTTTGAGGGATGAGTGGATGTGGTGTAACCGGGTCGTTACACCAAGTGGGTAACGGCTCGAGAATGGTATGGATATCGTGTTTAATGTCGGTTTGAGAACGATATCCGGTGTAATGGGATTATGACACTACTCGATCAAGATCATGGCAGGTTCTTTTAGAAGGTAGTCATCGACGAAATAGAAGATCATAGCTCACAACCTTATAGGAGCTTGCTAAGATTTTTCCGGATCCTTTAAAGAAAAAAGTACATGCGAGAAAATCATGGTAAGTTTTTAGTACGTCCTGATCAGTTCTGGAGAATCAGAATTGTTGATAAAATAGCTTTTGAATTCGCCAAGTCCATGAAGAATTGTTAGTGTTACTGTGCCAATAATGGACATCTTTCTCATATTCAAATATTGTGTTTCCTTCTCTTCTGATTTTCTTTCGTTCGTAATGTCAAAAAAGATGTATATGCATCGTTTTCTGTTCTCTCTCTCTCTTGTGCGACCATATATAAAGTGCGTGTTTCATCTTGTATGAACACGATTTGGAGTCATGAAGTAGTGAAATAAACATCTTATATCGAGAGTGGCGGTGCGCTACTTCTCCATTTCGTCTCACGTAACGAATTGATTTTTTCATCTCATATTCCACCACTCATTCCATCAATTCATATTTTCAAAATTCGTTACAGTTACATCTGCAAAACGAGTATTACGTTCATTCACTTGCAATAATTGTGTTGGTACATCATAATCAGGAGCATTCAACATGAGAAATACCAGTTGGAACGTCTTGTCGTAAACTATACGGATAACCACGAACAAAATTAGATCCACTTTCATATGAATCATAGAGTGTGTTGTGTTGAAAAAATAAGGTATCAAATGGGTGACAAGATTTTGAATATGTTTGAAAAGTACATTTATTCGTTGACCTTTATAATTTTCAGCTGACAAACAATCATCATCGATTGTATAGATAACTAATGGTATAACAATATTCACATCATTGCATAATACGATGAAATATTCATTAATTGTTTTTCACGTATAAAATTAAATTGATCGAGACAATTTCGAATTCCAGTCACATTCTTTTTCTAAATGTTATTAAAATCATTTACCTGATCCAGCACCATAAAATGAACTTGCAGATTCATCTCTGGAACTATATTTTGTTAACAAAGTAGATCGAACGGTATTAGGAATACCCGGGCCAGTAGTGCCACATATACTATTTACACTTTTAAATTGATTTGATATTTTGTTCGAATCAATCTGTATCGGCAAAAGTATATATCACACAAACAATAACTAGAGAATCACAAGTATAACGAATTATGTTTGTTTCTGATGAATCCATCAGAATGCTGATTAATCTGAAAACATAAATTCACGAATATTCGGAAATAGAAAAATACGAGAAAAAAATTCTTCTCTACTTCTCTAGCAAAAACTGCTTCAAATTTGAGATTTGTCATGACTTCACAACTAATGGCTCTACATCGTCTAGTTCTGTTTCGGGCGATATGCAAAATAAAATATTTTTCTACATTTTTATTATTTTGTTTATGAACGAAGACAAGGTTTTATTGTTATTTGTCTTTTAATCGTTTCACTTTTGGTCACTGGTATCGATTTACCTTTTATTTTACTTCCACAAGTTCAAGGAACATCTTTTCTTGAAAAAGTGGTGCACAATCAAGACTTTTTCTGTATATTTTTTCATTTCTTCGATAATACACTTTACATACTTGAACTTTGGCTCATTTCTTTGGGAAGTTATGAACGTTATTTACTCATTTTTTATTCAACATTGACACAGAAAACTAAACTGAGAAAATTGTTGTTTTACTATTTTCCAGTGATTGTGATGTTAACATTTCTTACACATTACCGATGTGTATAACTATTATGTGTGATCTATTTCTAATTGAACATGTTGTTTATCAAAAACAGCAAACATTGAAATTACTTGTAACAAATACGAACAATGTTTATAAGTGGAAACGTACGAAGAAACTTTTTATTCAATTTTTCCCACTTACAATTGTTTTTTGTTTAACTGAATTACCATACGGAATTCGTCAGGCACTCCGAAGTATTTTCCCAGGATTTGTAAATGGAATTTGTGAAGATTTGGAGAATTATTGCTCGTCTTTACAATTTTGTTGACTCAACAAAAACTAAGATCTCGAGTTCGAGAATATTTGAGACGAAGAATAGATATCATACATCTTTCTCCGTGACATTTTAATAAAATAAAAAGATAACAAATTGTAGATTCTGTATACTTGTCTTATCATTTAACGAAAAGTCATAATTTGTAAGAGATGAAATTTGTGGACGATCGAACACCTTTGTTATCACAACAACAAACTGAGTCTATTCCAATGGAAAATTTGAGAACTTTGAATTCGAATTCTCCAACAAATAAAAGATGTTCATTGTTTTTACCATTATTCGATGATTTCAAAGCTGCACCCGCCGTATTCAAACATAATTTTACTTTTTTTTAGTATTACAGGTTCGTCTATTTCTGTTGGTTTATCATTGCTGATATTAACAAATATGAATTTGAATTTTTAGAAACATGAAGTACTCATTCATTAATAATTCCTCATGATTGACCATTTTATATGCTTCCTATTTTGATTTTAGATTAAAAAAAAAAAGCAAACCACGATGGATGGTAATCTTAATAATCGTCGAAGACGAACTTGTCGAGCTATGGAAGGTATTCGTGAAGAACAAAATTCAACAGCTATTACTGATCCTATAGTTGAATATAGGAATGTTCCATTATTACCACTGGTTAAAGCATGTGAACCATTGACAACTATAGTTCATGATATATATCATTATGTTCAATGGGCTTTACGAGAAACATCGGAAGAACCAGCAGATGGTTTAACAATTGATGAAAGTGCATCGATTCGTTTGTATACAATGGAATGGCAAAGACCACATCCAAGTCTCTATACACTTCTCAATTATACTTTAACAATGCCCGATCGTGATCAACTTCGACCTTATTTTAAATATCTCAAATTGTTTTTAACTGCCTTAGTCAAATTACCATGTGAATCATCACAAACAATTTGGCGTGGTATCAACAATGATGTGACCATCAATTTTCCACGACGTACTCAAATAACATGGTGGAGATTTTCATCATGTGCAATCGATATGAATTTGCTTGATAATACAGGTGTACGAACATTATTTTCTATTGAAACAATCGATGCACGAGCCATACAAGCACATTCATATTATACAGCTGAAAATGAAATCATCTTATTACCAGGTACTCAACTCATTGTACAAGCACAATCCAATCCAACACCTGATCTTCATATTATTCATTTGAAACAAATCAAACCTAGACAAACTCTACTAGAACTTCCTTTACAAGTCAACAATGTTCCTCCAAACAACGATATCCAACGTCATTGGTATCGGAAGAAAAGAT
>Ga0209960_1003041_pt1 | contig 15332 bp, 4 predicted proteins | sample ThiBiot_500_plan_2_FD_183947 | JGI IMG/M metagenome (GOLD analysis project Ga0209960, IMG submission 183947) | Wastewater bioreactor microbial communities from Cape Town, South Africa - Thiocy_expt_500_plan (SPAdes) | ecosystem: Engineered > Bioreactor > Thiocyanate-remediating >...
GTCGATTATTGATGGTTTTTAAAGATTCACTGTTGTTTTTTTAAAAAAATGAATAGGACGATAACTCTCATCAAAATTTTCTCTGAGAAAGAAATCAAAGACATCGTAAACTTTCATTGTTATCTTTTTTTTTTCATCTAAATTTATTTCTCAATGTATTTTTTTTTTCCCTCCAAAAGTCCAATATATGTTCACCATGCCTCTATCTTTAGAAGGTATTAAACAAGTGACAAAACACTTGGAAGATTTTCAAGAAAACTCAACTTTAGAGGAAAAGGTTAAACAAAGGGAACAATTGTTGGAGAGCTTGGATGAAAAGGATCAAGTTATAATCAAAAAGATATTTGAAGCTCATCCACTTGACCAAACATTTTCCTTTGAAGCATATACAAAACAACTGTCTGAAGTCATCCCTCCATCATATGAAACATCTGCCCTTCCCTCATCTCCTCCACCTTATTCAGAGACCAATGGAAATTCGAAACTTTCAGAGGAAGCAATTGGAAAACTTGATCAACACTTTGAAAATCTATCTTTTTGTGAAGAGGAAGATGAAAGAAAACTTCAACTTGAAATCCTGATGGAGGAGCTAACAAACCAAACCGACAAAAATATTATCTCCTCACTTCAAGAATCTTTTTCATTTGAAGATCCATTTGACCTTGAGAAATATAAATTGGAAATTAAAAAATATCTTCCAATACACGAAGAAGAAAGAGAAATTCAAAAAAAGGATGTCTGTCAATCTCCAATGTTCTCTTCTCAATTTATTGAAAGTCTTCATGCTCATTTTGAAAGGATGACCAAATTTAAAGATGAAAAAAATCGAAGTTTTCAATTTAACTCAATCTTGAAAAAAGCCAATGAAGAAGACAAAGTTATTCTTGAACAAATTCAACCAAAAGTTTCATTTGGATCATCATTTAATATTGAACAATATAAACTCCAATTCAAACCTTATTTGCCAAAAGAAAAAAATGAAGAAAATGAAGAAAAAGAAGCAAGAGAAGAAGAAGAAAGGCAAGAATCAACTTTAACAACATCGATTAAAAAAGAAAGCAAAGAAAGAAACGAAGCAAGAAATGAGGAAGGATCAAATGAAAAGGGAATCCAAACTCAAAATGAAGAAAGAAACGAAGAACAAATTAACGAAGCTTTAAAGAAGAATGAAAAAATGCCAGAATGTTCAGAGAAAAGAGTCAATCAATTAATTCTTTTTGTTGAAGCAATTAGAAATAAAATTGAGAAGTTAGGAGATAAAGAGGTGAATGAAAAACTTATTGATAATGAAGTGGAATTACTTTTTGAACAAATTGGAAAAGAAGAACCAATTATTGCTGAAAAGTTTACTCGAAACTTTCAAGAATTGAAACAATCCAGACAAGTATTTGATTGGAAAAAAATGAAAAGAGAATTATTGGAGATGTTAACACATTGGAAAGTTCTTGATCTTGGAGAAATATTAGAATTGATTGAAAAAACAAATGAAGCATCAACATCAATTGAAAATCAAGACATTTTGCTTTTGTTAGGAAAAACTGGGGCAGGAAAATCAACAACCATTCATTATCTTACTGGTTCAGAATTTGAAAAAAGAACAGAAAATGGAATTACTCATTACACACCTGTCAAATGTAGTCCATCATTACAAAAAGTTGCAACAGCATTTCATGCAAAATCAGAAACAAGATATGTGACAGCAATTCCAGTTAATTTCAAGGAAGTTGGGGTGAATAAAAAAGGAGGGATTGTGATTTGTGATACACCAGGTTTTGATGATACAAGAGGACCAGAAATTGATATTGCAAATGGAATTGGATTGATCAGAGCCATTTCAAAAAGTAAATCAGTTAGATTAGTTATTTTGATCAGTGGACAAGGTATGGGTGATAAATGTGATGGATTAAGAGATATTGTTCATACTTTAGTTGGAATGCTTCCAAGTATCGAAGATCACTTGGATGCATTTTCATATGTTTTTGTAAAATGTTCACCAGATCAAAAAAATAGTATTCATGGTTATTTCAAAAGCTTGGAACAAAATTTGAATGAAGAAGAAGAAAGGGATGAAGCATTTTGTCAATTGATTGGTGATATGATTCAAAAAACTAACAAGGATATTTTATTTGTCTCCTTGGAAGGAAATGATGAGGGTCAAAGAATCAATTTATTGAGGTCACTGGCAGGCACAGCATCAATATCTAATCCCAGGAATTACTTTACACCGTTTGTGACAGAGAAATCTCAAAGTTTAATTCAAGAACAAGCAAATTTACATCAAAATCAAATTATTGGAGCATCAAAACGAAATAATTATGAATTAATTCAATATAAATTAAATGAATTAAAATCACTTTGTGATATTTTGGAAACAAATGAAAGAGTAAAAAGATGTTATGAAGAATCAATTCAATCATTAAAAGAGACCATGAAATCAATTTATAACAGTGCTACAGCCAATTTGAAGAAATGTTTTGATGAAGAAAACAAATTAACTCAACAAGATCTTCAAGATTATCTTGATTCTTATAATATTTTAAAATTGACAATTTCAGTTCGAAATTCACATTTAGGTCATGATGCAATCTCATTAGATGCCCTATTACTCTTCTTGAATATCCAGGTCAAAAAATTAACTTCGTGCACATTAGAATTAGAATTTGAAATTGGAAGTCAAGTCCTTCTTAAAAATTTGGATAAATTGAAATTAATTTCAGAATTTGATTCAAAGTTTAATGCACAAAATGCTTTGGAATATAAAAAAGTTCAAGATTATTTCAAAGGAAAGTTTGAGAGTAATATCAAAAAAAACAAAATCTTAATAAATGAAGATAAAATCTCTGAATCTTCAAAAATAATGGATCAAATGAAACAAGCTTCAGAAACCCTCACTTCTCATTTTGATGAAACTTGGTTAACATCTCAATATCAACAATTAATTCAAGATTTTGAAAAATATTTTACCACAATCACTTCAATAGATTCAATTTTGGAGAAAAAAAAAATTGATGAAAAGGATATTAAAATATTAATTTCAAAAATAGAAAAACTTGAAACAATTCGAGATGATATTTCACTTCGATCTTACATTTCAATTGAAACCATTCAAGATGCTCATAACAAGTTTATTAATTCAGTCCTCAATTTTTTTAATGGTTTTGTGATTGAAATTAATAATTCAATGGAACAAAATGGAGGCGATTTGAAATCAATTAAAAATTCAATTGATCAAATGACATTACTTCGAAGAATTCCACATATTGATGGAAAAACTGCAGAATCATATCACAGAACAATTAATCTTGTTCTTTCAACAATTGATAAACTTAATACTGAAATGGAGGAAATTTTGGAATCTTTAATGTCAGGAGATTATATTGAACCCAAAAAACTTGAAAAGGTTATAATTAGACTCACAAATTCAACTTGGATTAAAGAACTTGAAGAATCAAATTATTCAGAGAGATTATATCAATTTCAAGAATCACTGAATTTTTATATTTTAAGATTACAAGAAAAGAGTAAACAAATTCGAAAGAATTCTGACATTGAAGGAATGAAAAAAATATTAAATCAACTCCCAAATGTTGCAAATCTTGAAAATCTTGTTCCAAATTATTCAGAAACAAGAAAGATCATGATCAATCAATTTGAAGAGACAATTTCAAAAAAATTAAAAAATTTTGAATCATTGCTTAAAAATCAAAATTCAGAGGCAGATGTATTTCAAGTTGACTTTTGTCAATTTCAAAGTGCTTTAGATTTCCTTGAAAATTTGCAGGAAACTTTTGGAAATCAACCTAAAACTTTAATCAACAAAACCATTTTGGAAAGAACTTCAAAAATTTCCATGGATTTGAAAAATCTCATTCAAAAACATGTCTCCTCTTCACGTCAAGATATTCAAAGTGCTTTAAAAAAGATTGCTGATGATGGAAAACCTGATTTAAAAACTTTTAGTGCAAAAATTCGTCACTTTACTCAACTCGTTCGTGAAGTAAATGAAAAATCAAATCCAAAAATTCAAGTAATGGAGTCAATTCATCCAAATGATCTGAAATATTTGAACAATTGGTATGAAACACTTGTGAGGCTCTATAATGAAATGGACGAGATTATTGGAACCTTAAAAGATGATGATCCAAGTAAATTGGATGTAAAATTAAAAATTGTCAAAATTTTGGGTGATGCGGACCCAATATTTCAGGCCAATAATGACCCGAGAAGTTTTTGGAAGTTGTATCAAGAGAACCAAAGATTGAGAGTGAATGATAATAAGGGTGTTTCAGAGAAAGCAATTCAAGCAATAATTGATGAAAGATTTCAACAAGCAGCATCTGAACTTCGAATGCTTAAAAATAATGGAACTTCTCAGACCATTTATAATCAAATTCTAGAGCAATTAAGTATCAAATTCACTAATTGTTGTGAAGAAGTCTGTCGTCAAAGTTTACTTCTCAATTTTAATGAAAAAGAAATTCAATCATTGATCTCAGCGTCCACAAAAATCAGAGATATTAGCAAGTATTTATTGGCGGAACTGAATGATAAACAAAAAGGAGAATTGAAAGAAACAAAGAAAAAAGTTCAAGGACATGTCATTCAGAAATTGAGCAAAATTGTGAATGGAATTAAAGAGTCTATTAAAGCATACAATTTCTTGGAAGCTCAAAAAAAGAAAGAAGAAGTCAAGGAAATTTTTCAAACTTTAAACACTTACATTGATGGTCTCCAGCAAATCGATGAAGAAATTAATCAACTTGAAAAATATGAAAAGGAAATAATGAAAGACATTAAAGATATATTTGAAACTAAATCCTTGGATACTTATTATCTAGATCCACCAAAAGACATTTATGAAAAGTTATCTCAAGTGAAAGACAAAAGTGAATATCGTGATTTCATTTCTGAACTCAAAAAGATTTTAGATACAAAGATTCGTGAAGGATATTTGGAAGCAAAACAAACAAATCCGTTTTCTGCTGCAGAAAAAAAATTTAAGATTGTTGAGTCAGTAATCAAAAAATTACCTGAAGATCTTCATCATCTTCAAGGAGAACTCGATGACGCAAGAAACGACGCAAAACAAGTTGCTGAGACGAACAGAAAAGAATTTCAAGAGAATCTCAAGAGAGGAATTGAGTTACATGATCCAAAAATTATCATTACTTGTCTAAATTCTCAAGAAGGAGCACACTCTAAAAATGAAATTCAAAAACAAGTTCATGAAGAAGTTCAAAAATTGAATAAAAAAATTCAAGACCATATCTCAAAAAAAGAAATCATAGAAGCTTTTCCTCTTGTTCAAACAATGATTGATTTCTCAGCTCCTTTCAGAGAAAAAATGTCAAAGACCAAATCAATTACGATTTCGATCGTAAATGAACATCTCACAACAATTTTAACTCAGATTCGTGATTCTCTAGTAAATATTAGAAGCTCTACTCCAAGCCCCGAATCATTGGATAAAAATTTTGGCCACTTCAAGTTGTTTCTTTCATTTCAGAAAGAATATAAACAAAAGTATGAAAACTTGGCAAATGAAATTTGTCCTTCGAAAATGAGGGAGATGATAGATCAAATACACTCAACTTTGGAGGATCATACCAACAACGTTTATTCTTTCCACGACAAACTCCTTGAAAACTTGGATAAAAATGATGGATCATCCGTTGATGTTTCAAATCTACAAAAAGCCTTTGACAACTTGAAAAAAATGGATCCCTTACTTCAAAAGTTTCAAGCTTACTCTCAAAATCCCATTGATCCAGCGTATACTCTAACTTTCAAATACAAAGTCTTGAGTTATGACCAAGTTCTCAGAGAATTCGCTTCCAAGATTCAGAAAATTCACCAAGAAGTGACGAATATTGATTTGTTAGCAACATATCAAATCATGGAAAAAGAAAGGAAACAATTTTATGAAAATTTAAAAAATCAATTGAATATTCTTCAATGCGTTTCTGAACTGAAACTTAATTTTCAAAGAATTGATTTCACTTCCCTCTACAGCCAATCCTTAAAAAATTTAGAGTCAAAATTTCAAGAATTAAAGAATGAACTGGATCCAATTTTTTTAAAAAGTGATTTGACGAAGTCAGACTTTTCAATTATTCACTCAAGGTATACAAATCTTGCTATTTGTTCAGAAACTATCACAGATCTTCAATCAAAATTACAACCAATCGTTACTTCTTGCCGAAAACAAATTAATATGAGAACAACAAAGTTTGGAGAGAATGTTAGAACTTCGATTAAGATCGAGGTTATCTCAAACAGTTTAATTCAAATGAAAAAAGTAAGTGAGAATTTACCAACATTTCAAGTTCAAGTGAATAGTGAAATTGATTATTCTTTAAGTATTCTCAAAAAGAACGGAGGAGCTCTTATTGCTAAAGTTGCAGTGTATTTGGAAAACGAACCTGAGGGAATTGGACAAACCATTATTGCAGAACATCCTGTTTTTAAAGGATACTTGATTTATTTATTCAACTCGAAAACTACACATGATATTGAACATGTCTTGGATCACTTGGAAGGTGATGACTTGGATCTTGAAAAGTTGAGAGCTTCTTACAAGACATTCGAAGTGGAGTACCAAGATACCCTCAAAGATTTATTAATAAAAAAACATTCAGATTCTCTAGTTGCTGAAATAAAGAAGGAGCAGAAGGATCTTCAAATGAAAGACTCAATCAAATATACTATTTCAATTAGAGATACCATTCCAAAGTTGATAGCAAAAATTTTTGCTTTGTGGACTTACCAAAATTCAAGTCATTATTTTGAATCAGAGGGAGTTTCAAGTGACCATGAAAGAGAGAAATATTTACTCAAACCACATCCAGCACAAGTGATTTCAATCTTTAGACTTTTATGCATTGGTTATAAAGATGATAGAGAACCTGGGTTTTGGAATGTATTGGGGAAATCATTGGTATCATTCTTCAACCCAAAAATCCCACTTTTCAATAATCTTGTTCAAATTGGAACTGGAGAAGGAAAATCTGTGACATTGGCAGTGACATCCATTGTTTTGGCATTATTTGGATTTGAGGTTAATTGTACATGTTACAGTCGATATTTGAGTCAAAGAGATCTTGCTGATTTTGAACCACTTTTTACTCTCTTGGGTGTTCAACAACATATTAATTATGGAACTTTTAATCAAATTTGTGAAAGGATTATTAATGAGAAAGGTAAAATTAGAAAGAGAGTCGAAAATCTTGTTTCATCTTCCACTTCGACATCTACCATCACTGCAGATCCCAATCGAGCCAAAATCTTACTTATTGATGAAGTGGATGTTTTTTTCAATAAAGAATTTTATGGAAATGTTTACACTCCAATATCAACTTTGAAAGGACCAGAAATTACAAATTTAATTAATTACATTTGGAAAAACAAAGGCTCTTTGGTATTTAGTCGATTGAAAAGTAGTGCAGAATATCAAGCTTGTTGCAAAAAATATCCTGAATGGAGAGAATTAATTGAAGAAGCATCAAAAGATCTGATTTCAGATGTCAAAAATTTTGAACATAGTTACATTGTTTTGGAAGATAAGATTGGATATAAAGAACAAGATTCAATTTCTTTTAAAGTTAATTATGGTTACAAGACAATGTTTGCTTATTTCAAAGAATGTGATAATGGAAAAATTACGAATAAAAGTCGAGATGAAAATATTTGTATCAATATCAATTGTGGAAGTTTTTCATATGCTGAACTTCCATCCAAGTTTAGTTATATTATGGGAGTCACAGGAACATTGGAGACTTTAAGTGATCCTGAAGAAAAAGTTATTCGAGATATTTATCATATCATGAAAAAAACATATTCACCATCAGTTTTTGGAGCAAATAATCGACAATTTAAACCTGAAACTGATGTTAAAATTGAATCATTGGCAGATTATTATAATTCAATTAGTAAGGAAATTACAGATCGACTTGTGGGTAAGACTCAAGGAACTCAAAGATCAGTTTTAGTTTTCTTTGAATCAAAAGAAAAATTGATGGAATTTTACAATTCATCTTCTGTAACAACTTTGAAAGATAATATTCAAATCATGACAGAAGAACTTACATCATCAGAAAAAAATACATATATCAAAAGAGCAACATCAACAGGTCAAATTACATTATTATCAAGAACATTTGGAAGAGGAACAGATTTTGTTTGTAGAGATCAAATTGTTGGAGCAAATGGAGGTGTTCATGTTATTCAAGTATTTTTATCAGAAGAGTTATCTGAAGAAACCCAAATTCAAGGAAGAACAGCAAGACAAGGTGATCATGGTTCATATAGTATGATTTTATTGGATCAAAGTTTGGAGAAGTTTACCAATTTGGATGAATTGAAAGAAGCTCAAAAAAAAGAAGGAGTTTATGACTTTTTGAATGAGAAACGAAATGATTACTTTATTAACCAATATCAAGAAAATGAAAAATTTGTAAAGGAAGCCAAAATTGCACATGAAAAAGCAGAAGAATTCGTATTGGCAATGGATAGAAATGATATTGGATTTATAAAGAAATATTTATGTACTTGTAACAAAGGAGCTGAAATTGGAGGTTCAAGAACAGTTTGTTTGATGGATGCAACAGGTTCAATGAGCGGTTTATTACAAAAAGCAAAAAATACAGTTGGAATCATGTTTGAAAGAGCTAGAGTTGTATTAGATGAGAATGGTCTTGCAAGTTGTAATTTTGAATTACAATTTGTTGTTTATCGTAATTATAATTCAAGAGAAGACAAATTGCTTCAATTTTCTGGATGGGAAAGTAAATCTGATAAGTTAAGAAACTTTATGAAATCGATCCAAGTTGAAGGTGGATTAGGAAATGAAGCAATTGAAATTGGATTATCACATGTGAATGAAATATCAGATTCAGATTTAGTCAATCAAGTTATTTTAATTGGAGATGCTCCACCAAATACACAACAAGAAGTTGGAAAAAAGAGATCGAGAGAATTTGGGGAATCATATTGGAAAACAACCAAGTATCATCAACCAACTTTTTATCAAACTGAAATCCAACAATTACAACAAAAAGGAATTCCAGTTCATGCATTTTATGTCGATAAATATGCGAAAACTGTATTTGAAGAAATCTCCCAAACAACAAATGGAACATGTAATTTCTTGGATATTAATTCGGAGAAAGGAGCAGAACTTCTAACAGATTTAGTTACCCAACAGATATTAAGAAATGCTGGTGGAAGTGATGGAGAAAAACTTGTTGAATGGTACCAACAAAAATTCAAAATGGGACACAAAGAATAAGAAACTCTTGGAATTAACTCTTCTTACTAGATTTGTTATCAAGATAAGTTGAAATAAATTAAATCAATCTTTTTTTGCAAACTTGCATCTTTGTATCATGATGAAGTTCAAAAGAAAAGTTTCTTTGATTGTCATCTATCTCTAAAATACTGAATCAGATGTGTATAGAACAAATACATCGTCAAACAAATTGAAAACAAATTGAAAACAAATTTCAAGAATCGGTTTTCTTTCTATTATTTCAAGTTATCAATGCAAACTGAATAAAAAAGTATTAAATCACAAATTAAACATCCGATTGACTCCAATATCTTCTTTGAACGTCAATTAATAGCAATGTTATTAAGCCGGATGGATGAGTAAGAAAGTAATGGTTCTAAACATCAAATTGAAAATTCATCAATCAAATAAATCCTAATTAAAATATATCCTTTGGTATCCTTTGGAGTCCAAATTATTTGATTCGAAGTTGTTGTTCTAATACAATGGATTGCTGTTGTATTGATGGTTTGGATGCAACGAGAAGAGGAAGAGGAAGAGGAAGAAGTAAAATAAAATCTTTCATGCATCCGATTTTTTTTTGATTGATGTCCTCTCTTCTGCTCTTCACTGATTGAAATGTCTGTTGAAAGAGCTCAATAATTCAATGGTAAGTCATTTTAGAAATCTTAAAATATCATATTTATTTCAAAAAGTTTATTTCATTTCTTTAGTATCTTTTAAAAAATTAATTTGAACAACAAGCTCAAGGAATAAAGCTCTTCAATACTATAACTTCAAGTTTTAAAGAGGGTGAGCTCGATGTTGAGATTTGTGATGAAAATGCAAACAGCAAATACAATCCCATGCCTTTCTCTTTCATGTCTCCAAACATTTTTGAGTGAATTGAAGTTTTTCAGACGTCCGAAGACACGCTCAATAAGTATCTTTTCCGCATTGAAAAGGCGATTGAAGGATTCCTGTTCCTTGGAAAGTGGACCCTTTGAAAGGAGAGAGGACTTTGATTCCATCCTGGTATCCTTTGTCTCCAAGTATCTTCTTCATAGTCGAGTTCGCCTTGCAGACCATGTTGGTAAGGTCATGGATGGATCCAGGGTGTGGTCCACTAACCCAACAAATTCTCTCATCAAGGACTCGGGTCGCTACTTCATACTTTACACAATGAAATCGATGTTTTCCGGAGTAATATAATCGTTGTTCATCGTCATCCTTTGGTCATATTTCAAGATATTTGAGGTTTTTCTTTTTGAATTTTTAATTAATTATTTATTTAATTAACATATTTATTTATTATGGTACAGTGTAGCCTTGAAATTGAAAAATTTAAAGGAATTGAAGAGCCAAACACTTTCGATTTTATAAATTCATAGGTTATTTAGAAGCCATCGAAGCAAATTGTTGTGAAGAAACACTCCCTTAGTGCGATCATCATCAATCTCATTTATTATCATTTAACTCGTCTTCATTAGATATCCTAAGGCTTTGTATGATATAATATGATCACCAAAGTCACCAAGAGTTTAAGTGAATTCAAGAATCTATCAATTCAAGATTGATTAAGACCATCAAACATAGGTTTGATTTTATTTTTTTTTATTCTTAAAACCAAAATTATTTTTGAACAATTTAGAGTGGCAAAACTAATAACAAAATTACATCAACTGAAAGTTTAAGCATTCAATAAATTGAAATTATTTTGCAAATGTAAGAGACTTTTAAGAAATCAAAAAAAAAAAGAAAAAATGAAGAATAAAACAAAAATAAAAAATAAGGATCCGATTTGAAGTCTTTTTATACATGACACTTTTAATTAAGCTCCCTTTTTGTTATTCAGAATTCTAGAAGTTTAACGCCAAGAATCATTTTCATTTTTTGAATCAAACTTTGACAAGAAGGAAGTTTCTAAAGTTCTTTTTGCTCATTCTTTTGGCCGTTCTTTTTGTTCTTTTTGATAGTTCTTTTTGATAGACAGGACTTTTGTCCTTTTCAAGATTATAATAAAAGAGAACAATCCAGAAAGAAGAAGAAGAAAAGGAAAAAAAGGATGGAAAACCTCGAGGAACAGCTTTGGCGAACCTGTCTGTTTGTTTGGAAAACTGAAGATGTTCAAAAATTACTTCAAAACCCACAAATTAACACAAACTGGCAAGATTTAGAATATTCAAGAACCCCTTTTTGTGTTGCTTGTTGGAAAGGGCAAACTGAAATTGTGAAGCTATTATTAAATGATAGCAGGGTTGATGTGAATAAAGCGGATAAAAGTGGAGTAACACCTTTTTATATTGCTTGTCAAAAAGGACAGACTGCAGTAGTGAAGTTATTATTAAATGAGACAAGAGTTGATGTCAATCAAGCAAACAATAATGAAGTAACACCTTTTTTAACTGCATGTCAAAATGGACAAATTGAAATTGCAAAGTTATTATTAAGTAACGAAAGAGTTGATATCAATAAAGCAGATAAAGATAGTTGGACACCTTTTTTGATTGCTTGTCAAAAAGGATATGTTGAGATTGTGAAGTTGTTATTACATGATAGTAGAGTGAAGATCAATCAAGCTAATGATAAACATGACTTGAAACCTTTTCTGGTTGCTTGTGAGAATAAGCAAATTGAAATTGTAAAGATATTATTAAATGATAAAAGAATTGATATCAATGAAACAGATAGTGAAGATCGAACACCTTTTTGGATTGCTTGTCAAAAAGGACAAATGGAAGTAGTGAAGTTATTATTAAAGAGCGAAAGTACAGTCAAGACTATCAAAAGGAACAACACAGTTGGTAACAATCTAGTTGATATTAATAAAACAAATAAAGGGAGTCAAACGCCTTTTTGGATTGCTTGTGAAAGAGGATATACCGAAATTGTAAAATTATTATTAGATGACAAGAGAGTTGATCTCAATAAAGCAGATAAGGATGGAGTAACACCTTTTTGTGTTGCTTGTAAAAAAGGACATCTTGAAATTGTGAAATTGTTATCAAAAGATAAAAAAGTTGATGTCAATCAAGCAGATAATAATGATGCAACACCTTTTTTTATTGCTTGTCAAAAAGGATATATTGAAATTGTGAAGTTATTATTAAGCGATGAAAGAGTTGATGTCAATAAAGCAACTCATGATACGAAGGGGAGCTTTTCACCTCTTTTCGTTGCATGTGGAAAAGGACATATTGAAATTGTGAAATTACTATTAAATGAGAAACGAATTTCAATAAGGAAGAAAACTAATAATGATGGTTGGGCTGCAATTGATATGGTAAAAGATAAACGCTCAAGCATTGTGCAACTCATGAAAGAATTTGAGACAGGTAATTCACCATTAACAATAACTTAGAGAACAACAACAAATAAAATAAAATAAAATAGAACAAAGTGACAAACGACTTTCAATGAAGAAATTTTATGAAGGGGAAACAGCAATTGATATTGCAAAGAAAAAAAGTCATTTCGAAATTGTGAAACTAATCAAGGATTTTGACACAGGTAATTATCATTAACAACCTATAGACTCATCTATTCTTATCATTTTTTTTAAAAAAAAAAAATGGAATAGAACAAAGATATCAAGTATATTTATCAACTTTTCAAAGAACTCCCTTCTTTTGTATTGAAAATGAAACAATTAACCAACAAGATTTTCAGATTGTAAACGAACATTTGAAAAAGAATAAGAATATCAAAGAGTTAAAGTATTTCTTTTCATTTTTTTTTTTTTTTTTTAAGAATTTAAATACTTAAAATTTTCAATCTAGGCTAAGAAATTGTGGTTTGACACCTTCAACTACCCTTGAAATCTTAAAAACTTTAATTTCAAGTGAAAATTTACAATTGAGCAATATGCAAAACATTGTGTATTTTTTTCTTCATTGTTTTTTCTTGTTTAAGCCAAATATTCAATAACATTAATATTAAATCTACTTCACCTAAAATACTAATAAAATAACTCAATAGAATTGATGATATTAAATTGGAATCAACAGAAGGATTAGAAACAATACCAATTGAAATAAGAAATCAAGGAACAAAATCAATTGCACAATACATTTTAGACTTACGTAAATCCCAAACCTCAAATCCACTTTATCGAACAAAATTAATGGTTGTTGGATATGAAAATGTTGGAAAAACTACGATTTTAGATTGTTTATTTCCAATGGAAGATATTGGAGAAACCAAAGGAATACTCCAAAAAACCGAGTATCTAATTGAATTACAAGGAAAGCATTTCAGAAAATATAAATCAAAGGAATTGGATAAGATTGATAGAGAAATTATTGTGGAAAATAAGCAATGGAATGTTGAGAAAATAAAAGAAACAGGACTAGAATTAATTCCATTAGATAACAATAACCAAAAGAAAATGGACATAAATTTCAAAGATGAAGAAACAAGAGATAAGTGGTTTGAAAGATTGAAAAGAGTAATTTTAAATTCTGCAACCCATGGAATTGAAATTCATAATCAAGTTCTTCGAAATCAAAAGAAATTAAAAATTGTTGGTGAATTAGTCAAAAACCTTCATGCAACAAATAATCAACAAAAATTTGCATCAAGTATTGATGTTTCAATTTGGGATTTTGCAGGGCAACATGATTATTATAATAATCATCATTATTTTTTATCAACGAGATCAATTTTTTTGGTTTTATGGAAAATGAAAGATGGAAAAGATGGATTAAAAAGTTTAGATTTTTGGTTTAAATCACTTTCAGCTCATTTACAACACAATCCAACTCTCACAAATGGAAAACCCTATTTCTCAATTTTAGTTGTTGGCACATTTTTGGATGATCAAAATGTGGATAAATCAGAAGAATCAAATAAATCAAGAGTTCAAGAAATCGAAGAAATAGCAAGAACAAATGGAATTCATTATCCAATCCAAATTTATGAAGTTAGTTGTTCAACTTTAAAAAATATTGATGAATTGAAACAAAGTATTTATTCAACAGCATTAACACATGGATATATGGGTGAGAAATTACCAATTGGATATTTAAAAATTAAGAAATCGATTGAAGAATTAAGAGATCAAGAGAAATTCAAAAATCTTCCAATTATTAGTTTACAAGAGTTGATTGAAGTTTGTCAAACAAATTCGGAAAAAGATTTGTCATTTGAATTTGAATTTAATGAAGACTTTGTGAAAAGAGGATTAAATTTATTAAACCAATGGGGAACTTGTGTTTATTTTGATGAACCAAAAGAATTATCGGATTACGTTGTTTTGAAACCAGAATTTTTAACAAAAGAAATTATGGGGAAATTATTTTCACCAGATTTGAGCAAACATTTGAAGGATGGAATTTTAAGTCATTCAAATTTAAAGTTATTTTGGAAAGACTACATGGATAAAGCAGAAATATTGATGACGCTAATGGAAAAGTTTGAAGTTTGTTTTAAATTGAAAGAAGATGAAGGAAAACCATTTGAAGATCAAAGAAGTTTAATCGTGAGTCGTTTGCCTGAAAATGAACCAAATGATTTATCAAATTACTGGCCAATAACAATCCCAAGAGGAGAAATTGAAATTGAAAGAATATTTTCATGTAATCAAGTTCCAAGTGAGATGGCTTCTAGATTGTTGGTTAGATTCCATAAGAAAATAGTTGATAATATTATTTGGAGAAGAGGAATATTATTGAAACATGTTGGTAATCAAAATGAAAATGTTTTATGTTTATTGGAAGTTAAAATGGAAGAAAATTTGTTTGAAATTAAGATAAGAGGAAAAGAAAGAAATGAATGTTTAGAAATGATGAAATATGTTTATGAAGAAGTGAAAATTGTAAGTGGAAATTATGGAGGAGTGAAATGGAAAGAATGTGTTAGATCACCTCATTGTTCAAAAGGATTAATTGATTTGGATAGCATTGAGAAAGATTGTAAATTGGATCTCACAAATAGAAAATTAATATGTCCAATCACTCATTTTCCAATTTATGGTGAGGAATTATTATTTAAAACAGGTTTACTTGATACTTTAGAGAATCAAGAAAATATTGGTATTATTTTTTTTTTTTTTTTTTTAATAATTAAA
>Ga0209960_1003042_pt1 | contig 15332 bp, 16 predicted proteins | sample ThiBiot_500_plan_2_FD_183947 | JGI IMG/M metagenome (GOLD analysis project Ga0209960, IMG submission 183947) | Wastewater bioreactor microbial communities from Cape Town, South Africa - Thiocy_expt_500_plan (SPAdes) | ecosystem: Engineered > Bioreactor > Thiocyanate-remediating >...
TAAAATTGTCCAGGTTTTAATTCCCACAATCCCATCGACAACCAGTTTATTCTTTTTCTGAAAATCTTTTACTGCTCTGTCCGTATCAACATCAAAATAATTATCTACGATAATGTAATCGTAGCCCACTTCTAACAATATTTCTTTGAGGGTATAAACTGTTTTGTTTCTGGATTTGAGTTTAACGGTTTCCATTGCTTTATTTTAAGAGTTTAATTGATGATAATATTAGTAATTTTTTCTTTTACATCAAGTTACAATCTTAATAAAAAATAAAACTTTTAAAAGTTCTCTCAAGCGTATTTTACAGCAAGTCCCTGTGTTCCATAAGATAGGCTAAAGCTTCTTTTACCGTTTGTTCCGGACTCTTAGGATTAAAACCCAATTCGTTTCTTGATTTTGAAATATCGAAGTTCTGCTGTAATCCTGAAAACATTGCAATGTCTTTAACGCTTAGTACCGGAGGTTTTCCACTGATTTTAGCTGAAAGTTCCATTACACCTGCAATTGCATACAGGACAAATTTAGGAACGGAACCAGGCACTTTGATTTTCAGTTCCGGATAAAGTTTTTGAGCCAGTTTGGTAGTATCGGTAATGGTCATACATTTTTCGTTGGCTAAAATATAACGCTCTCCAGATCGCCCTTTTTCTGCGGCAAGACAGCAACCTTCCGCAACATCTTTTACATCTACCCAATTCAGCGTTATTTTAGTATCCATCGGTATCTGCTTGTTTAAAATTAATCCCAGTACACCATAAGAGACATTCAACGGGAGAAATGCTTCACTACCAATCATTGCTCCGGGCATTACGGACACCAATTCAATTCCTAATTCTTTAGCGAGCTGAAAAGCCAGCTTTTCGCCATCATTCTTAGAATTATAATACATATCTCTTCTGTCCGGGTTGTATCCATTACTCTCTTTAGTAGGGAGATTGGTATAATCTAAAGCTGCAATGGAACTCACATACACAATTCTTTTTACCCCCGCTTCTGTCGCAGCTTCAATCGTATTACGCGTTCCTTCCATATTGACATCATAGATTTCCTTTTTAGGATCTTTGGCCCACAATTTAAATGAAGCACCCACAGCATAAAATGTATGAACTCCTTGAAGAGCCTTTACAAATGAAGCTTTGTCGGTGATATCTGCCTGCACCACTTCACAATCCAAATCTTTAAAACAGTCTTTATTTTTGATATTACGAACGGATGCGCGAACCTGAAATCCTTTTTTAATTAGTAACCTTACCAGATTGTTCCCTAAGTGCCCATTCGCTCCGGACACCAATACTAAATTCTTACTTGTCATTTTATTGATTTTAAATATTACTGCAAAGTTCATCCTTGCTTATTCAAAACCACTTCACAAATGTTACTTAAAAATCTGTTTGCGGATACGGCTCAAACTTTTAGGGTTCATCCCCAGAAAAGAAGCGATATATTGCATAGGAACATTGTGTAACAACTCAGGATGTTCTGTCATTAATTTTAAATAGCGCTTTTCTGCGGTAAGTGTTGCCAGTTCTTTCGCCCGTTTCTCATTGTAGGATAACGATTTTTGAAACACAAAAAAACTGAAATCTTTAAATGCAGGGCTTTTTTGAGTAAGCAAATCAATATCTGTCTTTGTAATACGTAAAAGTTCACAATCGGTAATACATTCCAGATTTTCATCTGATCGGGTCTGATTTGTAAAGTTGGAATAAGAAGTAATAAAACCCGGAGGACAATTGATGTGTGTAGTTACCTCGTCCCCTTTATCATTGTAATGAAACAACCGTACAAAGCCTGAAACCACAAAATATAAATATTGAGGAACTTTTCCTTCTTCTTCAATCACTCTGTTTTTGGGATACAGGACGGGTTCAAAATACTGAATGCATAATTCTCTTTCCACATCTGAAAGTTGTGCACGTACTGAAATAAGTTGGATGAGTTGATTATGCATAATATCATTTTTTAATTCATCAGTTCAAAAAAACTGGAATTATGATCATTCAAATATAACATTATTATTCTTCATAAACACTGGAAAAAGCGATCAGAAAAGTATCATTACTATTTTACTTAAAAATGCCAAATGATTATAAATTATCATTTGGCATTCTTTGTTCTAGTGACCGCAGAAGGATTCGAACCCTCACTGTCGGAGCCGAAATCCGAAGTTCTATCCATTAAACTATGCAGCCTTGGTAATTGATTAAATTGTAATTTCAATTAATCATTAAAAAGTAATCTTCACACCTCCCAGAAACTGTGCTCCTAAAACTTTGTAACCCAGATAATTCTGATATTTGGCGTTCAGTAGATTATTTCCGAGTGCGAAAATACTGAAATTTTTGTGAATTTTGTACTCTGCGGATAAGTTTAAATCTGCAAACCCACCAACTTTTTCATTTTTATTTTCAACAGATATATACTGGTCAGGATTAAAACCACTTTGAGCGATGGAATAAGAATTTGACGTTCTGTCCGTTACGAAATAAGCTTTGAAACCGAGATTCAGTTTTTTCTCAAGCATAGTATATTTTGCACCCAGATTAAACTGGAATAATGGCTTGTAATAAACTTCTTCCAGGTTATCTAATTTGTATTTCATAAAATGTAAACCCGCATCAACAGTCAGATTTTCTATTGGGAAAGCCTGCAAATCTCCTTTTACTTCCATCAGAGTTCCGTTATCATAGATTGAACTGAAAGTATTTGCATAATCATAACCTTGCCTGTCTGGGCTGATATTCGCATCAAACAGATTATTATTGTAGAAAAACTGAGCGTTATTCACTTTGCTGAATCCTGCATTAACATCATATTTAAAAGTCTGGTCAACATCACCTTTCAAACCGAAATAAAAATGGTATTTGGTTTCAGTTGGCGTTAAAACCAAATCAGAAATCAAGAAAGGATTTTCGTACAGAAGATTGCCATAAGTATTCAATTTCAAACCGCCATCAATTCCTCCATAAAACTTGAATTCATCCGCAGCTGCAACCAAAACCTCTGCTTTAGGAAACCAGTAGAATTTATTATTCTTTGATTCTTCTATTACATTGCTGGAATTTTTAGAATTAAGGAAACTAAAATCAGAACCAATTAACAAATAAGAATCGCCTTTATAGAAAGTCACTTTTGGCGACAATGTAAAATTGAACTGATTATTTGTATTCTTATTCAGGATATCAAATTTGGAATTAACCGTTTCCAGATTGATTCCCAAATCTCCATTCGCTGTAATATCGTCATAAACAGAAAAATCGTGCTTTGACAAATTAACATCCAAATTCGCATAGTTTTCACTCGCTCCGAAATGGTCGCTTAAAAAGTAAGATTTCACACGAACGTTATTCAGAATTTCATTGGAGTAATGGTCGTAATAACCATTCACACTGAATTTATTCACTTTTTGCTGCAAATCAACATCATTATTTGCAGGCGTCAATGCATAAATTCCATAATAATTGTAATTGTTGAAAGCATAATTGGCGTCAATATTAAACTTTCCGCTTTCCGTATAAATATTGGCAAAACCACCAATTTTAGCTTCATTCTGCTTAGAATCCCAATCGTAAATCTTTTTCAGACCACTTGTAGAAAGATAGTGCAAATCTGCTCCTACTTCCACGTTATCCTGCACTTTTCCGGAAACATTAGCATCTGCCAAAAACTTTCCATAATTCCCATAACCCAATCTGAAATAATTGGATTGATAATCATTGGGAAATTTAGGAGAAATATCTTCACCCTGGATTTCGGTGGTTTTGAAATCGGAAACCGGCGGGACATTCACGATGTCATATTTCAGATTGAGCGAATCTTCCTTTTTCTTGTTATCCGGCGGATAGTTTTTTTCCTGAACAACAGATGTTTTCTTTTTCTCAATTTTCTTGACTTCCGGTTCTCTTTTTCTATTAAGAATCAATTGCTCTTCTTTGATTTGAGCTCCTAATTCTGAGATCCCGACTGTTCCCAAAAATGCCAAAACGGCGATATATTTTAGTTTGTTCATTTAAATTTATTTAAAGATTAAAGGATTAAAAAAATGAATTCAATCCTTCATCAAAATATTTATTTATTCCTTTCTTGATATGAAGCTAACAGCGCTTTTCCTGCTTGTTTTGAAAACCCTTTTGGATAAAACATATTAAATAGCCATAAACTTTGTATTACTTGTAAATTGAATTCGAACTTTTTATTTTCATCACCAATTTCCTGAAATCCATAATAATATTCATCTGGTAAAGATGATGGTAACAATCCAAAAGTTAGCATACTACCGGCCATTCCATTCCCGCAAACTAATGTTGTTTTCATGGAATCAAGTTTTATTTTTACTTGATAGCTATCATCCTCTACTAGTTCATAAATCTGTGATTTTTCTAAAATTTTATATTCTTTTTTTAATTCTTTATTAATTACAAAAGCTTTTGCCTTATTTGTACTTGGTTTTGCTTCTTTATAAATTTTATGAGATATTCTATAAGAAGGTACACAACTCACAAATAAAAGCGTAATCAAAATCAGAAAAAATGCTTTGTTCATTTTAAAATCAAATTACTTCTTGATCTGCGCTTTCACTTCCTTCGCTTCTGCTACAATTTCCGGGAAATCGCCATAGTTGTTAATGATTTCATCCACCGTATAACTTGCCTGGTAATTATCTTTCAGCGCCAGATAATTTTTCGCCATCAGTACCAAAGCTTTTGCGCCCCAATATTCTTCTGAAGCATAATTGTTCGCCAATTTGAAAATAGTTTCATTGGACGACTTGAAGGCCTTTCCTTTATTCTGATAGAAAGCTTTCGCGTATAAAGCTTCCGCCGCAACTTCTGTGTTGGAAGATTTCTCCAAAGCGATATAAGCCGTTTGTGCATCCCTGTCTTTGCCTTGCTGCATCAGGCTCCTTGCTTTGATGACTTTCGCCTGTTCCAGAGTTGCTGCCGAATTTTTTGAATTAGCAATCACAGCATTCGCATATTTTTCAGCTTCAGCAAAGTTCTTTTCGTCCGCATAGATTTTCATCAACTCAACTGATGCAAAGTTTTTAATCGTAACATTGGTAGAATTAGCATTCTGTTCCAGATACTTTTTCGCATCAGCAATTTTATCCTGAGCTAAATAAATCTGAGCCAATCTCACTTGAGCTTCCTGCTGATAATCGTTTTGGAAATCCGCCACATTTTGTAACGGAAGCAATGCTTTATCCGTTTGTTTTAATTGATAATAACTTTCTCCCAGCTCGTATTGCGCTTTGAAAAGACTGTCGCCGGTTGGACTCTGGTCCAGATATTTTTCGTAATAAAAAACCGCTTTCGTATAATCCTTTTTCGAGAAACTATCCTGCGCAAGATTCAGATTGATTTCACTGATTTCTGTTCCGGAAACATTCACATTGAGACCTTTTGCAAATTGTTCGTAACCTGCAACATCACCGGTTTTCACAAAAGCCGGTTTTGCAGCGGCTACAATTTTGTCCGCATAAGCAGTGTTCTTATATTGATTCGCTAGTTGTCGAAACTCTGCAATAGCATTATCATTTTGATTTAAATCAATCAGATTCTGAGCTCTGTAAATCTGGGAATTCGCTACCAAATCCTTATCGGGACTGGATTTGATGACTTTATCAAAGTAAGCATTGGAATTGTTGAAATCATCATTCTGAGCATAAGCTGACGCAATTTCATAGTTCGCATCATCCACATATTCCGAATTAGGATATTTTGAAATCAAAGTTTTCAGTTCAGAAATCTTTGCAACCGTATCGCCTTTGAAACCTAATGCCAAAGCTTTTTGATACAACGTATAATCGCTGGCATTTTCGGTTTTATTATAAATTTCCAAAGCTTCATTCAACTGATTGTTTGCGTAATATGTATCAGCCAAACGCAATTCTGCATCCGCTTTGAATTCCTGTTTCGGGAATCTCAGATATTCCTTAAAATATTCCTGAGCCTGCGCAAAATCCTTGGATTTAAAATAAGCATAACCCAAGTCATAGTCCAATTGTTCTCTTTCCGGAAAACCTTCTGCAGTTTCGTTTTCAAGTTTGGTGTAAGTTGCAATGGCAGATTTATAATCACCTTTCTGGTAGTAAGTCTGTCCTAACCAATACTGCGCTTTTTTATAAAAATCTTTATTGAGATTGAATTGAAGACTTCTTTTAAAATACGTTTCGGCGGCATCAAAATTCCCTTTATTGAATTCCTCAGAACCTAAAAGATAAGAAACCTCCTGCTCTATTTTTTTAGTCTCATTCGTTTTCTGGTCAAGTTTCGAAAGTGCATCCAAAGTTGCTTTATAATCTCCGGAATACAAATAAGATTTAACCAGCAGTGACCTCATTTCCTGAGTTTTAGAATTCGGATATTTATCCAGATATCTCTGAATTACTTTTGAAGAGTTCTCAAATGGATTTCCTAATTCATAACTCAATTTTGCATATTGTTCCAAAGCCAGTTGCTGAACTTTCGCATCATAATCCATCTGGGACGCATTACGATATGCTGAAAGCGCTTCTTGTTTTTGATTATTTTGCAGATAAGCATTCCCGAGTTGGTAATAAGCGTTTTGAGCCAGCGGAGATTGGCTGTTAATTAATTGATTGTAATACCCTACTGCTTCGGCATTTTTCCCCACTTGAGAAGAAACAAAACCCATTTCGTAAAGGTCGGTTTCTGACGGCGTTTGTTCTTTATCAAGGAACAATTTCAAGTGTGGATAAGCCGACTGGTAATCACCTTTCATAAAGTAACTCTCTCCTACTATTTTGTGAATTTCCGTATCGTAAGCTGTTGTTTTCCCGTTGTTCAGGATTTCATTCCCTTCTGAGATTGCCAAATCGTAATTCTTCTGGTTGTAATACATCTGAACATAATAAGGCTTAACCAGATGTGCATAGTCTTCATTATTTTTGATTTGGTCGAAGTAAACAAATGCGTTTTCATTTTGCTTGTTTGCATAATAAAGATGCCCTAACATATAAGAAATTGCCGGTTTGCTGTTCTCATCGGCATTTTTGTAAGATTCTTCCAGCGCTTCAATCGCTCCGGCAGAATCTCCTGTCATAAATTTGGCATAACCCAGCTTCATAATATGTTGCGTGTTTTCCTCTTTGCTAAGCTGGTATTGATTGACTTTCTGTAATGTTTCCAGGGCGTTTTCAAAATCCTTTTTTGCCAAGTAATAATCTGCCAAAGGTCCGTTGGCCTGTGCGAAATAGGCCGACTTCGGATATTCTTTCATAAAAGCATTCAGACCTTCTTCTGCATATTGCTGCTGCAAAATCACTCCAATCACATTGCTGAAAAACAATGATGCTTCCTTCCTGGATTGGCTTAAGCTTTTGTTATAAAAATATTGGTTAGAATATTCGTATTGGGAAGCATTGTAAACTTTGGTGTTGTAGAGATTCTCCGCCAGACCAAAATGATAGTCTTCTTTCTGCGTAAAATATTGAGATTGTTGCGCCTCAGAAATCCCACAAAGCGATAACATCGAAGCCAGTATTACTTTTTTTGAATTCATATAGATTTTCAAAATTATTGTCAAAGCCACAGCTTCAACAAAGTTTGTTCCTTTTTCAACGAAAATAGCGAAAAGATATTATTTAAAGGGAACTTAAATGGAAATTATTAATATAATACTTTGATCTCCTCATCGGGATATCTTCAATACTAATTGTATTCATAGGTTGTCCGTCTGAGGTTCTCGAAGACTTTCTAAACTAAATTTCCTTTAGCTGAATCGATATAATTCAAAAATACCCGATGTCGCGGATTTGTAAGAGATCAATAACTTATTTTTTAATAGTAAAAAGCACGGATTGTAAATCCGCACACTATCTGGATTGGTTCCAACGCAAGCATTGTCGGCAAGATCACGATCGGCAATAATGTTCTGATTAGGCCTAATTCTTATGTCAATACCAATGTTTCCGACAATTCTGTCGTCGTGGGTAACCCTGCCGTGATTACGCCTAAACAAATGCGACGGAGGGTTATATTAACAACAAAGTTCAGATTAATTGATCTAGAATTACCGAAGATTATATAAAGTAGTCATTTGGTGATCTTGTAATGGTGGCAAACGTGCTTAGTAATTTTCGTAATCGTGACTCATTCGATAGAAAATACTCTTATCGCACCATAAGAGTTATTCTTATGCACCGATAAGAGTAGGACTTATGCCTCGATAAGAGCAAGACTTATGGCTCGATAAGACTTGAACGGAGGCTCGAGGTATATCCAATAATACCCTAGCATTGATATTTACAGTACTTTCTTAGACCAACACATCTGAAATACCTTTATGATTCACAATATATTAGATAGCCTTTTTTCTAATTTCTCCTGTTCTGGCTATCTACAATACCATTTCAAACTTTATTGTTCTATCTTATTTCTATGAAAATAGTATTGAATATCAACACTATTTTTATTTACCAACTTGTTTGGAACACTATAATCTATAAAGTGTCATTTATATCTGTCAAAAATAAATGCCAAAATAAAAACAAAGCACCAAGCAAATATTGTTGTAAAGACCGTTAAAAACCTGTATAAGTTTTTTTGTTTTCCTTCATATTTTCCCCATATAGATTTATAGTATTGGTATTTTTTCTCATATCTCTTCATATTGTAAAAAACAAAAAATAATCCTATTAAACACAAAACAATCTTTTCATAGATGCTTACTTTTTCTTTAAAATCTAAAATAGAGTTAAGTAGCATTAATATATCTATTAATAGTACAAATTGTGTAACACTAACTACAAAAACTGCTTGCATCTGCCAGCCACTCGTTTTCTTGTAATATCTTTTATAAAATGTAGCATAATAGTAGTACATCATATCAAAGTATTTTAGCATAATCCGATTATTTTATTGTCCTATAACTGTATTTTCAATTCCTGCGGCTATCCGGTCTGTTAAAGTTGTCCCTGTGGAGGATCCGACAGCCAGGTCTACAATGGTATAGCCTAAAGCCACTGGTCCAAATGCCCCGTATGCAAAAGTAGTGGCAACACCTATTGCTACTTTTACGCCTGTTCCTACACCAATTTTTCCATTACTTTCATAATCTTCATAAGCAGAAAGAATAACACCCCCTACACCCAAAAATTTACCTCCAATCGCTGCAACTTTAGCTCCTTTTAGAGCGCCTGCTTTACTTGCCCAGGTAGAAGATGTTTTGGATGTATATCTAAATAATTTCTCATATTTGGTGGCTTGTAATCCTGCATATCCTGTCCAGGCAGACATTGCTTTAAGATTACTTTTAGGAGCACCCATAAACCCTTCAGCAAAATCCCGTGTAAAGCTTGGTTCATTAAAGGCTGCTTCATTCTCATTAATCACATCCATAAAGGCATTAAACTGAGCCTGAGCCTGTATTTCCCCAACCTGATTTATTGCCTTTTAAAATAACTTCTGGGGCTTAGTGTAATCTATGTATTTCCAATGAAAATAAATAAGTGCAAAATAATTAATTTATATTCTTCCCTGATTTTGAAGCATTTTAAATATCCAGCTAACATGAAAAGATCGAAAGAAAAATTACTGGAAAATTATTTTTTGTTTTAAATTTTGTGTCGTTAATAATGCTAATATATCTTTTTCTGTGTGAAAATAATAAGTAGAACATCAAAAATATTATAGATAATAAAATCACTCCATACAAAGGATTAATAGTAATTTTTGTAGGAATAAAAAACAGAAATATCATAATAATAGAAGATAAATATAAAAAACTAATAAAAGTCAAACTCAATATAGCCATAACAAAAGCCCTGTCTCCATTTCCTACAAGAATCTGAAAATGATAGTATTTATAAAATAAATAATCAAATAAATTTTTAATTAGTTTCATTTATAATTTTCCTTGATTTTGCAACATTTTTATAAATAAACTAAGAAAAAGAACTACAAAACCTATTACTGGAAAAAGAATTGCCAACCAATTATTCTTTTCTTTATTCTCTTTATTATTGATAATCTTTTCATATTTGTTATTATATATTAATGAAAAATATAATACTAATAGTACAACTAAAATACCCGATATATAAATTACTTTTGGGATCTTTGGAATTTTAATTTGAAATAAAAAATCAAATAATATTAAAAAGTTTATAAAATAAAAATTTAAAATAAATGTGATTATTACTATTGACATATACTTTGCCACATCTCTATTTCCAACCCTAACTTGAAACCAATAGTATTTGTAATATAAATATTCTAAAGTATTTTTAATTAGTTTCATTTTCTAATAATTTTAATTTTTTGGAATTGCTCCAAAGCCTCCAAAACCTCCTGTTGCAGCATCTACAACGAAATATGTTGCACTTATACTAAATCCTATTGGTCCTAAAAACCCCACACCGGTCATTACTAAATCTAATCCTGCTTTTGCTCCAACTCTCCAGTCATTTCCTCCATTATTAATATAATAATCATATGTTGTATATGCTGTATAACCAGTTGTTGCAATAGTAGCAACATTTCCTGCTACTTTTAAAACTTTAAGCAACTGAGCTCCTTCTTTTCCCAAAGTATTTATGGTTCTCCATTCCTGCTGGGTTTTTCTCAACTTATTAAACTCAAGCCAAGAATTTGCAGACTTATAGTTGTTTCTTACGGCATACTCCATAAACTGTGTTTGCAGACCTGTGGAGAAATTTTTCCAATCTGTAATTTTCTTTATGGCATCATAGTCAATATTACTAAAAACATTAGAAGATTCAGACCTGTAGGGATTTGGGTTATAATAACCTTGGGTTATTTTTGTCATTCTCAATTTTCCAGGGTTTGAATCTGTAAATAATTCTATTCCTTCAGTATCAACCTTAATTCTGTAATTCGTGGTTGTTGCTATCCCTTCCCACCAACTCATATATCCATTCTTAAATGACACAGAACCTCCATCGCGAAGATAATTAAATATAGATCCGGCATTAGCTCCTGTAAATGTAGCCCCACTACTAGTTGCAGAATAATATTGATATAAAGGATTACTCATCATACCATTGTTACCCATGGACAATAATGGCTGGTAAGACTGTCCGTGTAAAAAACTCGTCTGTCCAGATCTGTCACTCATATTTCCATTTCCATCGATCCATCTCCCATCGGGATCTGTCAACATTGTTGGGTTGTTAACTACATAAGCATACGGTGAAAAGCTTTGGTATATCTCAGACAATTGGTCCATCCCGTTCCACTTCCCGATATCAGGCATATACTGTAGCAGTTCCAACAACACATCTGGAACACCTGTTATGGTTCTCAATATTTTAGATAGCCTTATTTCTAATTTCCCCTGTTCTGGCTATCTACAATACCATTTCAAACTTTATTTTCCTATCTTATTTCTATAAAAATAGTATTGAATATCAACACTATTTTTATTTACCAACTTGTTTGGAACATGACCCTATATTTAAATTCTGTCGGAAATTTCTCTATAAAGAGATTATCTATTGAAATATTCAGTTTTTAAATCATTTCTTTAGTCATTCTTGCATCAGAAAAATATTCAATTTTAACTTCTAATAATTCTTTTTTAATTTTTAAAGCAATTTCTTTGCCCTCATTATCAAGATCATTGATGAGCTTTTGATTGGAATAACCATTATAGTGTTCATTCTCATATTTTATTAACCAGTCATTAATTTGCTTTATAATGTTGGGATTTAGACATAAGTCTTTTGGATCTATATAACCTCCTTTATAAGAATCTCTTATTCCTGTGCCGTGAAGCGATGCGTCTATAGTTAAATATTTCATTGTTATTATCTTGTGGGTCTAAAAAATCTATGATCAATTATTCCTGTTTTGGTTAAACCAATTTCATATACTCCAACTTTCCCGTTCATTGTTCCCTCCAATTGAAATATTTGATAGCCATTACTTTTTTCTATACCCTTCGTGCCTAATATTAAGTCATCAAAACTATATGGAAAGTTATGACTAATTGGATCTTCTAAAGCTCTCATTCTTACTCTATCTGCATATTCAAAGCTATGTTCAAATGCTTTTATTTCCGGTTTAGCAATCTTCATCGCAGTAGCACCCCAGCCCACAATTGGCACCATTGCTGCAAAGCTCAACGCCGCCTGTCCTCTGTTTCCTCTTCGCAAGGATATCAATCCATTCATCCCATCAGCAACCTCCCCAAAAATAGGAATGGTTCCAATCCCGTCTAACATACTCTGCACGTCATCCATCGCTTCGTGCAGCCTGCTTCTTGCCTGTTGCATATTCCAACCCATAGCTGCTCTGTCTATTCCTGCATATAATGATAAACTGTTGAAAGCGTAATTAACTGCCGAGTTCCAGGTATTAGAATTACCCCTTGCCTGTATCACGACCTCCTGTATCATATTGGACATCGTGAACTCCCCGCCATAGCTGAAGTGCCCTGTCATCCCATTCTCGTATGTCCTGTTGCTTGTAAAACCGTCTCCTGTGTTTGTCCACTTGTTTGGAACACTACCTTTTGTTGTTATGCATCATTAATTGCATATTCAAAAAGTCTTTTTGCTGTTTCTTCTAATGATGGCTTATAACTCAAAGAGTTTAACCAATCATCAATAAATTCCTTAGCGAGGAAAACTTCTAATAAGTAATAATATTTAATTCCATTTTCTTCCTTAATTCCATTATCGTTTGGTTCAGCATAAGAAAGTATTATATCCGAGGTAAAATCTTCCAAATTTGATTGGAAGATTATCGCTTCTTCATCAACTTCGTCAATTGTACTTATTAATGTTGTTAATTTCATATTTACGCATCATTTAGTCTATAATCTAAAAGTCTTTTTGCAATATGTTCATTTGAATATCCTTTACCTTTTAATTCTAAATCTGAATCAACCAAATCTATCGCATAGTCAACAGGAAATAATTCAATGTATTTTTGCCCTTCCTTTTCAAATACAAGGTCGCCTTCTGTTTCTTCAATTCCAAAAATTGAAACTTCCGAATTTATATCTAATGAATCTTTTAGACAAACAATCAGAGCTTCAGACTCTACATCTACATTCAGTTCTTCATATAAATTATTAAGCTTTTCAGGATTAATTAAATAATCAATAAAATCTATGTATTTCATCTTTATTTTTTTTAATTGTTTTTATATTAATATCCACCTCCCCAAATTGACATTCCACCTTTTCCTCCAGGGTGCATTATTCCCCAATAGAAGCTTCCTATTGTGTGTTGTGACTTAGGCACTAATTGCATCATTCCGCTACCTATATCGTGATGCCATACCCAATTAGTTGGCGACTTACCTAATATAGAACCAGCTGATGAACGTGGAATATTAATTCCAAGTTCAGCCATTGATTCTGCAAACTTCGCATCTGCCGCCATTGTTTCTGCCAGTGATGTATTTGCTGATTTAAAATGAAGGTACGAACTCTTTCCTGGATAAAGGTCATCTGCTAGTTTCATTTCATAAGCAACAGAATAATACGTTGCCTTAGCCTCTGTCTTTCCAAGCTTAACAGCCGTAGCTCCCCAACCTACAATCGGTATCATTGCACCAAAGCTCAATGCTGCCTGTCCTCTGTTTCCTCTCAATAATGATATAACACCGCTGGTTCCATCTGCAATTTCCCCAAATAAAGGAATCGTCCCAACACCATCCAGCATACCCTGCACGTCATCAATAGGGCTATCGCCCATCGCTTCGTGCAGCCTGCTTCTTGCCTGTTGCATATTCCAACCCATAGCTGCTCTGTCTATTCCTGCATATAGTGACAAACTGTTGAAAGCGTAATTAACTGCCGAGTTCCAGGTATTAGAATTACCCCTTGCCTGTATCACGACCTCCTGTATCATATTGGACATCGTAAACTCTCCACCATAGCTAAAGTGCCCCGTCATCCCATTCTCGTATGTCCTGTTGCTTGTAAAACCGTCTCCTGTGTTCGTCCACGTTGTGCTTCCACTTCCGGACCCATACCAAAAGCCCATCAACCAGTCATTCGTCACCCTTCCATCCGGGTCAAAGTTCATTGCTGGGTTGTTGCCAACATACGCGTATGGACTTGTCGAACTATAAGTCTCAGACAACTGATCCATCCCAAACCATCTCCCCAGATCAGGCATATATTGTCGCCAGCCGTAATCATAAAACCCTGTCTCCTGCAGCTCCTTTCCATTGTACTTGTTGTTGAGTGGTGTCCCGGTGACATCATACACAGAATAGAAACCTCCTATAGAGTTCATCCCAAATGGATAATAATCATTACGGTCTAGAACTTCTGCGCTGCCCGTGTCCGGGTTCTTTGCATAGCTCAAACGAACATTACCCAGATGGTCTTTGTACTATATAGACAGTCAATACCGTCCGATAGTGACCTACTATATCGCACGATATAGATAGTCTATACAGTACCATATAGGATGTCTATAGTGTAGCAATTCCACCAACACATCTGGAACACCTTTTATGATTCTCAATATATTAGATAGCCTTTTTTCTAATTTCTCTTGCTCTGGCTATCTGTAATACTATTTCAAACTTTATTTTCCTATCTTATTTCTATGAAAACAGCATTGAAATTAAATACTGTTTTTATTTACCAACTTGTTTGAAACATTACCAATTCAATACTACTTTTATTTACCAACTTGTTTGGAACACTACCACACTATCCAATATCGGCTTTTAAACTAATAAGGGAAGAGTTTCTCTTACTTGATTTATTCTTTCATTTTTAATGCCCATTGATTTTATTTGGTCAATATACTGACAAAAAATTTTGTTAAACTCCAATCTTTCATTCTTATTATCTATATAAATTTCCCATAATGCTCCCGAACCTCCAAAAAGAGCATTGTCAATAAGAAAATTAATAAAGTCATCTTGATTTTTGGACTGAGCAGCAATTCTAATTTTCTCTAATAAATCTGTATATACCCAAAAACCATCTCTAACTAAAATAGTATTCAATGTTTCTGTTAAATCAGTTAGTAATTTTATATTCGACTCTGAAAAGTTTATTTTATCCTGTGACATTCTAATTTTATTTATGGAACTAATACTGAAAATCCTGTTATATTTACATTCTTAGGGTCAATTATATATTCTGGAAGACCTCCAACCATACCATCTAGTGGCAATGCTCCTCTAGCTTTAATAATATTTTTAACCCCGACTTCTCCTTTAATCATAAATTCAGCTGTATTAATTGCTTCACTTGCACCACCAGAAGGAAGTCCTGCAAGATTTCTAAAATCTTTAACAGTACTAGGATCAATTGGTGTCCATGAAAAGCCTTGAGCTCTAGCATCACCTCCGAATACTCTATAAACGGTT
>Ga0209960_1003044_pt1 | contig 15307 bp, 14 predicted proteins | sample ThiBiot_500_plan_2_FD_183947 | JGI IMG/M metagenome (GOLD analysis project Ga0209960, IMG submission 183947) | Wastewater bioreactor microbial communities from Cape Town, South Africa - Thiocy_expt_500_plan (SPAdes) | ecosystem: Engineered > Bioreactor > Thiocyanate-remediating >...
CGGTCTACTCATGAAAAATCTGCAGCCTTTTAAGAGTTTTCTACCAATTACCTGCAGATTCTACCCTAAAATAATTCTCTGTACTATAGGCGCTTCCTTGCTTTTCTTCATACTTCAGAATCGACTATATAATGTCTTTTTAGCAATTTCAGTTTTCAGGAAAACTTGATGAGTAGCAAAACCTGGACCATTTCTGAAAGTTAAAAAATTTATTTTAGAGTGATAGTGATGATTTGGTACTAAATTACTGTAGCTTTGAAGTAAATCATTTAGGTAAAAATGTTCTGGAATGTTTATAAGACCAACATAACCTCCAGCTAAGTTGGGATATGTAAGAAATTGTTCTAATATAGGCTGAACATATAACATCATACTAGGGAGATAGAGATCATCATCTCCAGAATGAATAATATATTTGGAGTTTGCTGCTTGAATGCCTGTATTAATAGCTGCTGATACCCCTTTATTTTGTGTATGACGTATGACCCTTATTCTTTGATCGTCTCTATAAGAGGACATAAGAATTTTCTTAATAACGTCATTGGTTTAGAAGTCATCTATAATTAAAATCTCAAAATCATCTAGTTGTTGAAGGTAGATAGTTTTGAGGAGCTCAGTCAAGTAATCTTCATTTGGATTGTGGGCTGGAATAATTATAGAAATGAACTTCATGGAATTCCCTAAAATTCAGTTGCAAAAATTTTAAAAATTAAGGGTTTATAGCTTAAATTAAAAATGCCTCAAAAATATTTCTCTTTTTAAATAATTGATATTTTCGAGGGACTCTTAAAAGTATATTTTTCTTAATTTCCGCCTGGATAAGGATTACCGACCTGGTGTCCGCCTACATAAGGATTGCCGAAATGATGTCCGCCTGAATTAGCAGTGCTAGCTTTAAGCTCTTCTTTCGTCTCTAACTGATCTGAATCAATTACTGCACTATGTGCCATAAGTGTCATAATTGCAGTTGAAAAAAACAAAGTTTTATATAATGTGCAGCATAAGTAACTAATCCTCTTTTAAGTTATTTTTAGTATAATAAATCGTTATTTAATATATTTTTTTAACAAATATGTCTTGTTTGTCAAATTTAAGGCTAGCATTTTTTAAAAGAGAAACAAAACAAAAATGCTTACAAAGTTAAAAATTATGAGATCTAGAATAGATTTCTCTTTTCGGGAACTTAGGATGTAAGCGTTGAAAGATAAAGGCACGTGACTACAACAGGAGAAGTGCTTAATTTCATATACTTTTCTGAAAAGCGTAGTGCTCATATAGGGGGATTTATTATCCATCTTAGTCTATAAACACATGGATTTTCAATTCTAAATTGTCAGGGAAACATAAAGGTACAGCTTGTCTCCTGTAAAACTGGCAAGAAGTATTTTATGGATAAAGTGAAAAAAAATCAGTGCAAGGCATGATGATATTGCAAGAGCATTTTCTCAAGTAAAGCCAAATGTAACTCCATAAAAAAGTAGAATTATTTTAGTTTTTAAAAATATTTTAAACAGTTAAAATAAAAGTATAAAAAGCTCGAAATACATTCCGAGCTTTTTTTGTGAGGTTTATAAAGATTATAAATCTACTGCTTCGGCGCAAGGATCATGATCATTTGTTTGCCTTCAAGCTTGGGGTTTTGTTCAATTCTAACTTCTTCACCAAATTCAGTACAAACACGTTTAAGAATCTCCATACCAATGCTTTGGTGATCCATTTCACGTCCACGAAATCGCATGGTGACTTTAACTTTGTCGCCTTCTTCAATAAACCTTTTCATATTCCGAAGTTTCGTTTGGTAGTCATGCTCTTCAATCATTGGGCGCAGTTTAACTTCTTTAACCTCAATGATTTTTTGTTTCTTGCGTTCTTGAGCTTTTTTCTTTTGAGCTTCGTATTTAAACTTACCATAATTCAAAATTTTGCAGACAGGAGGGTCCACATTTGGAGAAATTTCAACCAAATCAAGGCCAGCTTCAGTGGCCATATCAAGCGCTTCTCTAACGCTGACAATGCCAATCATGTTGCCATTTTCATCAATTAATCTAATTTTAGGGGTCCGAATCGCTTCATTGACACGATGACTTTCGGACAGTGGGCCTTTCGTTGGGCCAAAAGGTCTGTTGATGGTTGTATCTCCTTTTTTAAAATAATAATTTTACAACATCCATCATTAAGCAGGAGGTTGTGCTTCAGCTCTTAGTTTATCAATTGCTGCTTCAAGTGCAAGTATTTCTTGCGTTTCTCCGCCTAAACGACGAATTGCAACCGTACGTTCTTGTGCTTCACGTTTACCTACAACAAAAATATAAGGGACTTTAGCAAGGCTAAGTTCTCGAATTTTATAATTAATTTTTTCATTTCTTAAATCTGTTTCAACACTTATATCATAAGACTTAAGCAAATCAAAAATTTCTTGTGCATATTCATGACTCTCGTCGGTAATAGCAGCAACAGCGACTTGAGTCGGCGCTAACCAAAGTGGGAACTTGCCAGCGTAATGTTCAATCAGGACACCAATAAAGCGTTCTAAAGATCCTAAAATAGCACGATGCAACATGACAGGGTGATATTTTTGACCATCTTCACCCACGTAGTAAGACTCAAGGCGTTGTGGAAGCACAAAGTCAACTTGAAATGTGCCGCACTGCCATTCACGACCAATTGCATCTCTTAAGCAGAATTCTAACTTAGGGCCGTAGAAAGCACCTTCTCCAGGGTTGAGTATAAATTCAAGTCCTGCTTCTAAAGTGGCGTCTCGTAAAGCCTTTTCAGCCTGATCCCAAATTTCATCTGAACCTGCGCGCTTTTCAGGGCGATCTGAAAATTTTACAAAGACATCTTCAAATCCAAGATCCTTATAGACGCGTTGTAAGAGTTGGCAGAATGCTTTTGTTTCCGATGTAATTTGTTCAGGCGTACAAAAAATATGGGCGTCATCTTGGACGAAAGAACGAACACGCATAATTCCGTGCAGAGAACCAGAAGGCTCATTTCGATGACAAGCACCAAATTCAGCCATTCGAAGAGGGAGATCACGATAACTTTTGATGCCTTGCTTAAAAATTTGCACATGGCAAGGACAATTCATGGGTTTGACAGCCATAACTTTTGTTTCATCATCATTTGATGTAAACATATTCTCCCGGAATTTTTCCCAATGTCCAGAAGCCTCCCATAGAGAACGGTCCACCATAATTGGTGTATTAACTTCAACGTAGCCATTTTTCTTAATTAAGCGACGAACATAATTTTGAAGACTTTGGTAAATTTTCCAACCTTTGGGGTGCCAGAATACGGCCCCAGGAGATTCTTCTTGCAAGTGGAAAAGATCCATCTCGCGGCCTAACTTACGATGATCGCGTTTTTCTGCTTCTTCTAATTGATGAAGATAATCTTTTAGCTGTTGCTCTGTAGCCCAAGCCGTGCCGTAAATACGCTGCAGCATGGGGTTGCGATGATCTCCGCGCCAATAAGCACCTGCGAGTTTCATAAGCTTAAATGCTTTTCCAACACGACCCGTTGAAGGAAGGTGAGGGCCGCGACAAAGATCAAGAAAATTACCTTGTCTATAGAGAGTTACTTCTTCGGCTTCCGGAAGATCGGCAATAATCTCCGCCTTAAAATGCTCGCCAATTGATTTAAAATATTCAATAGCTTTATCGCGTTGCCAAACTTGTCGCTCAATTGCTTCATCACGGTCGACAATTTCGGCCATTTTTTTCTCAAGCTTTTCAAGATCAGCAAGGGTAAAAGATTCTTCTCGATAGATATCGTAATAGAAGCCATTCGCAATGGCAGGACCAATCGTAATTTGAGCTTCAGGATAAAGTTCTTTAATCGATTCTGCTAAAAGATGTGCCGCATCGTGACGTAAAACTTCCATAGCCGCTGGATGTTGGCGGGTTACGATTTCAATTTTTGCATCGTGCGTAATGGGGCGGGTTAGGTCCCATAAATCTTCATTAACCTTAATGACAATAGCTTCCTTTGCCAGGCGCGGGCCAATGCTATTGGCGATCTCTAATCCCGTTACTTCCTTTTCGTATTGTCGTGAAGAGCCATCGGGTAATGTTATTAAAATCATTATAACCTCTTGAAAATGATGTGTTGAAATGTACAGAAGCCGAGAGAAAGGTGCAAGAAGAAGTTATTTCAAACATTATAGTTTGTTGCTATAATGTCGTTTGGGTGTAAATATCCCACATTAAAAAATATTAGGAGAAAATCATGATTAATATACAAAAGTTTCAATCCCGATTTAGTCACTTCATTTCAGAATTAATTAATCAAGTTATGAAACAATCTAAAATGGAGCCTAAAAATGTTATTAAATATCAAGAAAAATCAATTAAATGTACGTAATTTAAAAATTCAACTTATTCTCACTCTTCTTATTCTTTTATTCTCAAAAGTACTCTTTTCTCAACCTGAGCCACCTCTAATAGCCATTACTCAAATCGTTGAACACCCATCTATTGATGCCATCCGAGAAGGCGCCTTAAAATATTTACAAGATGCTGGCCTCAAGAAAGATAAAGATTTCACGTGGGTATATAATAATGCTCAAGGAAATCAATCTATTAACATTCAAATTGCGCAAAAATTTATTGGAATGGGGCCAAAGGTTATCTTAGCCATTTCAACGCCAAGTGCGCAGGCTATTCTTGCGAATCGAAAAGATAATGAAATTTCAATGGTTTTTGGCGCTGTCTCAGATCCTGTTGGAGCTAAAATTGTTTCAACATTACAAAAGAATCAAGAAACAGTCACTGGCGTTAGTGATGCACCTCCTCTTGCGGCTCAAGTGCTTCTTATCCAAACAATGTTTCCTCGTCTTAAGAATTTAGGAATTTTGTACAATCCTGGAGAGGTTAATTCAGTTAATACGCGCAATAATCTAAAAAAGCATTTAGTTGATAAAGGAATTAACTTAATTGAAATGCCCGTTATTAATGCTTCTATGTTGATGGGGGCGGCTCAAAAACTTATAGGGCAAGTCGAGGCTATTTACGTTCCTCAAGATAATCTTATTATTTCAGCAATAGAGGTTCTTATACGACTTCAAGACGAACATAAAATCCCTGTTTTTACAAGTGACCAAGGGTCTGTTCAACAAGGTGCTTTGGCCTGTGTTGGAATAAATTATTTTGAATCTGGTAAAGTTGCTGGAGAGATGATTTTAAAAATATTGAAAGGTCAAAGAGCTGGTTCTATTCCAACTTATTTTTCAGATAAAACACAAGCTTATATTAATTTGAAAGCGCTTCGCGCGTTAAGCTTAAAATTGCCTAAATTTGTTAATTTGAAAGTTTTAAAGTTCAATTAGTATAATAATGGGCCTTAGAATTTAAAATTCCAAGGCCCATATTGATTTTCTAATAACTTTATTTAATAAATCAAAGATGTGATTTTTTACTATTTTCTTTTACTTGCTACTTGACGAGTTGCGGCAACCCACCCGCGAATAAATTTAAGCGCTTCATCACGGTGGTAGTTAGGCTGACGAGCAGAAGCAGGTTCTTGAAGCCATTGGTCAAAAGCTTTTTTTGACATACCAGCATATACATGATCATCAGGCTTAGCTGGCTGCTGAGAAATTGTGTCATTTATTATATTGTAAGTCCATCTTATATGACGCTTACCTGTCGTTGTATGAAAGGTGATAAATGCTCCATATCCATCAGCAATACGTTGAATAGTATTTGATGGACTTTCAATAGTAAAATGGTAACTCTTTCTTTCTTCATTACGCCCTCTACCTTCTCGTCCCTCTGTCTCATAGTAAGTCCTTTGATCTCCAGTAGATGAACTCCATAACATCCAACCTACATTTCCGGTCACAAACTTTTTTGGGGCGCCACTTTCATCACGGTCGACTTTTTTTGAACTAGAATGCGAAGATCCTTGTCCTTCCATAGCTAATCCAGAGTTTAGAACACCAGAGACAGTAGTTATTGTCGCTACGGTCATTAAAAAAGTAATTATTTTCATTGCCTTATCTCCATATTTCATGAACAAAAAATTCAATTAAATTATTGAACTTTTTATTATTTTAAATAAGTTATTAATATTTCCTTAAGACCCTTCAATTAATTTAAAGGGATGAGTGATTTATACAAAAAAAGATTTTTTTTATTAGAATATCTAAGAGGAATTGCTGCCCTTTTAGTCTTATCTTACCATTTTTTTATCTTTATTTTCACACAACAAAATTTCTATGCAAGTTTGTTGCAAGCTAAACCTCTCCAGCTCATTTCGCCAATATACTTAGAATATTTTACAAATTTTCCAATAAATATTGGATTTTTAGGTGTTTCCTTTTTTTTTCTTATCTCTGGATTTTTGATACAGCCTTCCTTGCAACATTATCCTTCTTTTAAAACGTTTTTAAAAAACAAGTTCTTTCGCCTTTGGCCACTGTATAGTTTTTGCTTTGGTATAAGTTTATTATTTGTAAGTGTCTTTAGCTGTTTGAATAATAATCCTTTTCCTTATACTCTTAACCATCTTATGTCTTCACTTTTTTGGGTAAGAGATATCTTCGATTATCCTTTTATAGATGGGGCTGTTTGGACTTTAGAACTTCAAATTAAATTTTATCTTTTAAGTGCCATTATTTGGTATGGATGGAAAAATTATTTTCTTGAAAGGATGACCATTTTAAATCTGGTTATGGCTGTCTCGATTTACTTATGTTGCCAGTATATTAATACGTTTTCTAAGTTCTTTTATATTGTTATTCTTTGGGAAAAATATTTAAGATATTCTTCTTTCATTCTTTTAGGTGTTTGTAGTTATCAAGTTTATGTAGGTCAAATATCTTGGAGAAAAGCAATTTTGATAGGCGTAATCCTATTGATGTTATTTTCAGGTCCATGGTTTAACTTTCTTATAACGAGAGATGTTAAAAGCTATTGTTTTGGATTTTTTTTATTTTTTGGACTGATTTTCTCAAAAAGCTTTAATAAAGAGAGAAATGGACTCTTACTAAAGTCGCTAAGCCAAGTAGCAACAATAAGTTATCCTTTATATTTAACACATGTATTGCCAGGATATGTTGTTATATACTTTAGCCTTAAGTATGATTTTACTATATATTATGGTATTCTTGCTGCTTTAGGAATAAGTTTATTTTTAGCTTATGTAATTACTTATTTAGAACGTTACATACGTTATTCACAAAGGATTACGCACATCTTAAGAAGTGAAATTTTTTAAGCTTTTTCATAACTTCCTTGATACATTTCACTAGCTCCCTCAATAAAAACTGATTATTAAGGTATAAGAATAAAAACATAAGGAATAAGTTTTGAAGCCCCCATTTTATATCACAACACCCATTTATTACGTCAATGATGTACCACATATAGGCCATGCTTATACAACGATTGCATCAGATATGATGGCGCGCTTTGCAAGGATGGAAGGGCGTGAGGTCATGTTTCTTACTGGAACAGATGAGCATGGGCAAAAGATTCAAAAAGTAGCGCAAACAGCTGGGATTGAGCCACAAGCCTTTGTTGATCAAGTTTCTGAAAGATTTTGGCAGTTAACGCCCCTGTTTAATCTTTCAAATGACCAATTTATTAGAACGACTGAAGAGCGACACATTAGATCAGCTCAAGCTTTGTGGGTTCATATGACAGAGCGAGGCTTTATTTATAAAGGGGGCTATGCTGGGTGGTATGCTGTTCGCGATGAGGCTTTTTATGCGGAATCGGAGCTTGTGAACGGGAAAGCGCCTACTGGAGCAGACGTTGAATGGGTTGAAGAGCCAAGCTACTTCTTTAAGCTGTCAGCTTTCCAAGAGCCATTATTAGCGTTTTATCGCGATAATCCCAATTTTATTGGGCCGGAGGCGCGCCGTAATGAAGTGATTCGGTTTGTTGAGGGAGGGCTCAATGATCTCTCTATTTCACGTTCTTCTTTTAAGTGGGGCGTTCCTGTGCCAGACGAACCTGAGCATGTCATGTATGTGTGGGTGGACGCACTTGCGAATTATATTACAGCCTTAGGATATCCAGATGAAAAAGCTGCTAATTTCAAGAAGTTTTGGCCAGAGTCACTACATATAATTGGGAAAGATATTCTTCGTTTTCATGCCGTTTATTGGCCAGCTTTTTTGATGGCGGCTGGCTTAACGCCACCAAAGCGCCTTTACGCTCATGGTTGGTGGACCAATGAAGGGCAAAAAATCTCAAAATCATTAGGCAATACGATTGATCCTGTTGAGCTTGTAGAAAACTATGGGGTCGACCAAGTTCGCTATTTTCTTTTGCGTGAGGTGCCTTTTGGCCAAGATGGAGATTTCTCTCGAAGTGCTTTAGAACAACGAATTAATTCAGATTTAGCAAACGATTTTGGGAACTTAGCGCAACGTGTTCTATCGTTTGTGTATAAAAATGCTGAAGCTAAAGTCCCCACGCCGTCCTCTTTTTCAGAACAGGATGAAGTGCTTTTGAAGGCAGCTCAAGAGCTCTTGTCACGCTTACGTGAAAATTTTGAAAAGCAAGCACTTCATCGAATGATTGAGGCAATTTGGGAGTTGGTGGGAGCAGCAAATCGTTATGTCGATGCTGAGCAACCTTGGTCTTTAAAGAAAACAGATCCTGAGCGCATGGCGACAGTTCTTTATGTTCTTATGGAAGTTTTACGCCATTTGGCCTTTTATATTGCGCCTATTATGCCACAGACATCAGAAAAACTATTAGCATTACTTGGGATTACAGATAAGCACATGACTTTTGAAAAATTAAACCAGAAGAAGCTTGAAAGCGGTATGGATTTGCCCCAACCTCAAGGACTATTCCCACGTATTGAAAAGGATCGTAAAGAATGAATCTAAAAAACAAGAAACTAATTGTTGGTAATTGGAAGATGAATGGCACGCAAGAGTCAGCGCGTGATTTAGCCGCTGATCTTGCAGAAAAATGGTTTGCGACACCTTCTTGTCATCAAATTGTTGTTTGTCCGCCTTTTCCTTATTTGTCCATCACTTTAAATCGTTTATTCGGAACAGAAATAGCTTGTGGAGCTCAGGATTGTTCGATTTATGAGAAAGGCGCATATACTGGGGAAGTAAGCGCCTTTATGTTGAAAGATATTGGGTGTGACTACGTAATTGTTGGACATTCTGAGCGACGTCAGCATCATCGTGAAACAAGTGAGCTTGTTTGTCAAAAGGCTGAAATTGCTTGTAAATCAGGCTTAATTCCTATTATTTGTGTGGGCGAAACACTTGCTGATCGAGAAGGACAAAAAACTTTGGAAGTTCTTGAGGAGCAACTGAAAACCTCAATTCCAGTGATTGATCAAGGATTTGCAATTGCCTATGAGCCTGTTTGGGCCATCGGAACAGGGAAGACGGCGACAACGGCTGCAATCTTGGAAGTTCATACTTTTATTCGGACATGGCTTCAAAAAAACCGTAAAAAAGCTGCGGACGCCCTAATTCTTTATGGCGGTTCTGTGACAGATCAAAATGCTCAAGAAATAATGTCACTTGCGCATGTTGATGGCGTGCTTGTAGGTGGTGCAAGCTTAAAAGCTGAGACGTTCTGGCAGATTATTCAATCAGCATGACCCATAAAAAAAGGGCCTAAAATCAGGCCCTTTTTGTGTCAGGATATCTTTAAATTTAAATCTTTTTATACAAATCAATTAGGGTATCATAAAGATTTTTTTGAGCCATAAACATTCTTCCAATCATCCCAACCTGACATCTTCCTGCTTGCTCAATAAGAGGAGCAAAAAAGAATTGAAGTAACGTCTCAATGTCATTTTTAACGCCTGGTTTATCTTTTAAAGCTTGGTATACACGGTGATATTGTGAGGCAACGGTCAGCATATAATCAAATTGTGTTTGTGGTCTAGGACTGTTGACCGGTGTTACATAAACTTTTCCAACTAAGTTATTATGCTCTATCGATGATGTTTTTAAAGATTGTTCAATATAAGCACGTTGTTGTGGCTTATGTTCTAAGATCTTTTCAACTTGGTCATGAAACCCAAATATTTCTTCAATTTTGGTAAAATTATTGGCTGCTTTGATATTCATACGTTGAAACATATCGTTAATATTTTCTTGCAATTTATCATAATACTGAGGAGCAATTATTCTACCATAAACCATTACAGTTTCATTACTATTCGCTCTTTGTCGTTGCTCAAATTCTTTATTAAGCTCGTTTTGCAAAGTTTCAACTGCTTGAGGTAAAGGAGCTTTTTGAGGCATTAAATTCGGAGTAGTGGGTTTAGTATTGATTGTAGGAGATGCTTGAGCTTCATCAGATTTTTGAGGCGGAAGACCTGAGCTTTTTAGAGTAATTCCAGAATTCTTTAAAAACTCTTCTACTGATATTGTTTTATGAGCACATACACTCGAGTTTAACATTTCAGTATTAGCTTTTAAAGTTTCAAAGACAGGAAGAATATTAACTTTTTTTAAAGCTTGGCTAATAAGAGTATTATTCTCTTCGATTCGTTCAGGGATTGGTGTAACAGTATAATCGGATCCTCTTTTAAATGCAGCTAAAACTTCTGTTTGAAAAGTTTGGCTTTGAAAAATTGTGTATAAATTCGCATAAGTTTTATCAAATTCAGTCATAGGTATTGTAAAAGGTTCTAGTGCGCGCTTTAACAAAACTTGTGCTTGAGCAAAATTTATCGCTTTTTCTTCACAATACTCTTTTACTTTCTTAGCGGCCATTTCATAAAGCGTGCCCTCAAAAGCTGGAACACCCATGAAGCATATATAAGAGTCCTCATTAAGAAACTGTAAATCATATATTAATTTTTCAGCATTAGATCTAATATAGTTTTTCTGACTAAATATATATTTTATTAAATTAACTACAATAGGTTGTGGAATAGACTCTAATTCTGAGGGGTTAGCCGCAGCGGTAGGTTTTAGTGCAACCGCCGAAACTACATCATTCATTGAAAGTGCCATTGCTACTTGTAATTGTTCCTCTTCGCTCATTCCTTCCTGTTGTAGGGCTTGTAACGCAGCTGGTGCTGCAGCAACTTGCGGTAATTGAGAGAGACGTAACGCTTCTGCCAGAGCATCGTCATCATTAAAAGTTCCGTTAGTTTTATCTCGAATGCTGCTCCCAATACTTGGAACAACAGTGATGAAGAGTTGTGGTTGTAAGAAGAAGAGCAAAATTTAAGGGAGATTTGAGCATAATTTTTCCAATCACTAGTCGTAAATGTCCTAAATGGCATATTATGTAATATAAACATGTTCGAGAAAAGTTCAAGTGCATTTAATGCATAGGGGAGATGAATTTTTTATCTTCTAAGGATCATTTAATAATATCTATTTATTTAAATAATCTCATTTCCCACTAGCATTTTCTGAAAACCCCCTTTAAAATGCCGGAAGTTAAAAACAAAGGATTTAAGTTAAGATGACAACAGTTGTACTCGTATTTCATATCATTCTCGCTCTTGCGATGGTGGGACTCATTCTTATCCAAAAGAATGAAGGTGGTGGGCTTGGTATGGGAAGTGGCACTATGGGCGGTCTCATGACAACACGTGGAACAGCAAACTTATTGACCCGCACGACGGGGATTCTTGCAGGGCTTTTCTTTGCCACAACGCTCTTGCTTGCGATTTTGTTTAAAGGCGCGCACAAAGCGCAATCTATCCTTGATCATCCAGATGTTCAGAAGCCAGCGATTGAAACGCCAGTAGAATCAACAATACCTCCTGCTGCGGCTGAAAATAAAGCTGAATCAAAACCAGAAAAAAGTACTTCTGTTGCTAAAACTTCTAAAGCTAAAAAATAGATTTAATAGCCTAAAGGAATGACGCGATTTATCTTTGTCACTGGTGGCGTTGTTTCTTCCTTAGGGAAGGGATTAGCAGCTGCTTCTCTTGGTGCGCTTTTGCAAGCACACGGATATCGTGTTCGCCTCCGAAAGTTTGACCCTTATTTAAATGTGGATCCTGGAACGATGAGTCCTTACCAACATGGCGAAGTCTTTGTTACAGATGATGGGGCTGAGACAGACCTTGATTTAGGCCATTATGAACGTTTCACAGGTGTTTCTTGTCGGCGGAGTGACTCTTTAACGACAGGACGCATCTACTCAACCGTCATAAGTCGTGAGCGTAAAGGCGATTATTTAGGTGCGACAGTTCAAGTTATTCCTCATATTACAGATGCGATCAAAGAAGCTATACGGTCTGATATAGAACCTGATTTAGACTTTTTGTTATGTGAAGTAGGCGGAACAGTTGGTGACATTGAAAGCCTTCCTTTTCTTGAAGCATTCCGTCAGTTTGCCAATGAAGAGGGCGACCAAAAGGTTCTATTTATTCATTTAACATTAGTTCCTTATATTCCTAGTGCTGGAGAACTAAAAACAAAGCCATCGCAACATTCTGTAAAAGAACTTCTTCATGTGGGAATTCAGCCAGACATCTTGCTTTGCCGCGCTGATCGCGAAATTCCTGAGGATGCAAAGCGAAAGCTGGCTCTTTTCTGTAATATTAAACCTGAATGCGTTATTGAAGCGCTTGATGTGAAAACAATTTACGAAGTTCCTTTGAGTTATTCTAAAGCCGGGCTTGATGTTGAAGTCTTAAAGCATTTTGGTTTGGTGCAAAGAGGACCAGCGAACCTTGGAAAATGGAAAGCAATTGTGGATTGTATTCAGCATCCAAAAAGCGAAGTTGATATTGCGGTCGTCGGTAAGTATGTCAAGCTTAGAGACGCGGATAAATCATTAGCGGAAGCTCTTATTCATGGGGGTATCGCAAATGATGCACGTGTCAATGTTGAGTGGATAGAAGCAGAATCTTTTGAAGAAAATCCTAAGACTGTTGCTCAACGCCTTAAAAACAAGCAAGCAATCTTGGTTCCTGGTGGTTATGGTGAGCGTGGCACCGCTGGAATGATCGCAGCTATTCAGTTTGCGCGTGAAAATAAGATTCCTTATTTAGGAATTTGTTTTGGGATGCAACTTGCGGTGATTGAAGTTGCGCGTCATGTTTTAGCTCTAGAGAAAGCCAATACAACTGAATTTGGAGCAACCTCTGAACCTGTTGTTGGCCTGCTTACAGAATGGGTTAAAGAAGGCATTAAAGAGCAGAGAAGCTTAGAAGGGGATCTTGGCGGCACAATGCGTCTAGGTCTTTATCCAGCGGCTTTAACGCCAGGTAGCCTTATTGAGAAGATTTATGGTAATTCTTTAATTCAAGAACGGCATCGTCATCGTTATGAGCTTAATATTGAATATCGTGAGCAATTTGAAAAAGCTGGTCTCAGGTTTAGTGGGCTTTCTCCTGATGGATTGCTCCCAGAAATCGTTGAACTTGAGGGACATCCATGGTTTATTGGCGTCCAGTTTCATCCTGAACTACGGTCACGTCCTTTAGATCCTCACCCTTTATTTACATCATTTGTTGAGGCTGCACTTAGAAAGAAAGGAACCCCAAAATGACTTCTCAGCGCCATATCACCATTGGAACCAAAGAAGTAAAGCAAGTTACATTTGGAAACAATCTACCTTTAGCAGTTTTTGCGGGTCCGTGCGTTCTTGAAAGCCGCGCTCATGGTCTTGAGATGTCTGCAGCAATTCGTGAAATTTCGGATAAATTAAATATACCAATTGTTTATAAAACTTCTTTTGATAAAGCAAATCGGTCAAGTACTCAAAATGCCCGTGGTTTAGGGCTTGAAAAAGCCTTACCAATTTTGGCTGAAATTCGTGAAAAGAGTGGTCTGGCAGTGATTACGGATGTTCATACGGCAGAGCAATGCGCAATTGTCGCAGAAGTTGTCGATGTTCTTCAAATTCCTGCTTTCTTATGTCGTCAAACAGATCTTCTTGAGGCAGCCGCCAAAACAGGCAAACCAATTCATGTCAAAAAAGGACAGTTCTTAGCGCCTTGGGATATGAAGAACGTGGTAGCGAAGTTTGAAAGTTTTGGCAACACGCAAGTAATTCTGTGTGAGCGTGGTGTTTCTTTTGGCTATAATACTTTAGTTTCTGATATGCGCTCTTTACCTGTTTTGAAAGATACAGGCTATCCTGTTGTTTTTGATGCGACCCATTCGGTGCAGCAACCAGGGGGTCAGGGAACCAGCAGCGGTGGGCAACGCGAGTTTGTGCCTGTGCTAGCGCGTGCAGCTGTTTCCGTTGGTGTTGCAGGTGTTTTTGTTGAAACGCACCAAGATCCTGAGCATGCACCAAGTGATGGTCCTAACATGGTTTATCTTAAAGATTTACCAAATCTTCTTAAAACATTGATGCAATTCGATCAGTTATCGAAGGCGTTATTAGCGCAATCTGCTTGAACAAGGACTTTGTGAGTCTAAACCTTACTTATTAAGTTTTACTAATGAAATTTAAGTACTATCCCGCATCATTGCTAAAAAATAGGGAATATCAAGGCCTATAGGTAATGGCGTAAGTGCCATAGGCAACCCTTTTTGAAAGCCGTATTTGGGAAAATAATGTTGCGTGACCGGCGTACGAAGATCTGCAAAGACATATTTTACGTGAGTATGTAGATGAATAAATTGCTTTAAAAAAGTTTCTAAACATACTTGGGCATATCCTTGCTTTCCTGAGAGATTACCTGAACATACATGATCAATTGTAATACATCCATTCTTAGCCTCATAATGGTAAGAAATTTTTGATAAAAAGAAAGCTGCGGCAGGAACAGCATCCGTGAATTCCATTAAATTTTTTAAGCAAATTTTTGTGGGCTCGATGTCATGACTATAAAGAACAAATTGTCCTTGGCTAGAGCGAGTATCATAAGTATTTGTAATAAAAAATTCTTTTATTTCATTTGTTTTAGGATTGATGCAGGAAATATTTTTTAAGGTTAGCCAAGGAAATTTTTCACTTTCACGCGTCGTATATTGCTCAAAATTAAGGTGCGGCTGCAAAGCAAGTGTTTTCATCTTTTCTAACGTGTGTGGACCAATATAGCCAGACCAATTATTGTCTTCAGCATAGGGTGTGGCAAGAGTAGAGAAAGGAAGAAAAAGGCTTATAAGAATTAATGTGAGAATGTGCGTCATTTTTATACTTTATTTTAAGACAGCTTTCATACCCAGAAAGGAATATTATATTACCCTAAATGTCAAGTAAACATAAGAATTAACTTTTAAACTCAGTTTAAGTTTATTTTTTCTTGAAATTTGCATCAATTTTTCTTGATATTTGTAGCATGATATGGTAGTGTTGTTGTAGATGGTCAAGGAAGAGTTTCTCTTTCTTATGAAGAAATAAAAGCCCTTCATAATTCTTTCCAAAAGTCTTTCATGAACGTCTTA
>Ga0209960_1003047_pt1 | contig 15282 bp, 21 predicted proteins | sample ThiBiot_500_plan_2_FD_183947 | JGI IMG/M metagenome (GOLD analysis project Ga0209960, IMG submission 183947) | Wastewater bioreactor microbial communities from Cape Town, South Africa - Thiocy_expt_500_plan (SPAdes) | ecosystem: Engineered > Bioreactor > Thiocyanate-remediating >...
CCTGCCGAAAGACGGGACCAAATATCGTGGCACTTTGGTCAATGGCTATGTGACGCACCGTTTGTAGTTCTCGGAATTTCTTCTATTGTATTCCTTTGGAGATTACCCTCGCTCTATAAGCGATTTAACGAAGTACGTGGAAATTTTCTTATTACATTATTATTATTTACCATACAACAGACGAAAACAGCTCGAGATCGAAGGATCCTTGCTTTAGATCAATTCTTGTGCGGTTTGTTCGACATTCCTGCTGGTTTCATGTTCGTTTTTATCCTCGTTATGAGATGGCATGCGAACGAGTATACAAACAACAGTAAAGACAAGAAAGGAATTGAATGGCACTTGATTACTCTTAAATACTTCATCTTGCAAGTGGTTGATGTGCCGACAGTAGTGCTCTACTTAGTGTTGGCAATAACTTTCTACAAGTTTAAACGGTTGAATAGCGAGCTGATAAATGTAAGTCTATTTTACTTCTCGTCGCATATCTAATGAGGTACCTCAGCAACCGAGCAAAAATAAATGTCGAAAGATAGTGTATACTTATGCGACTGAAATAATCACGGACGTATTGTCCATTGTGGCATATATCTTCCTTTTCATTACCCGCTGGCATTATAGCGTGATGTTAGAAGAGACGAAAAATATGACACCGTTTAACAAGAACCTTAAGATCATTGAATTCATGTTCATCACTTTGTTGGACTTGCCTTCCATCTTGGCCGCCCTCTTACTGCTCGTATCTTGGAGAACTGTCAAAGTGTACAAATTTTTGAACTCGGTGAGTATATAAAAGGATGGCTATCATATTGACATTGCTAATGACAAACAGGAAATCAACTCCCGCAAAAGAAGAAAATTCGTGTTCCGCGAATTGGCTTTATTAATTGCAGATATTCCGAAACCTATTATTTATCCTGTTTTGTACATTACCCGCTGGCATTGGCCAGAAAGGAATATCATAGTAAGGCAATATCTAAATATATAACAGTTTTTACTAACTAATGTTCTAGTACAAGAGTGAAATGGAATACAACGGTTACCTGTATGGATTGTTCATTGCCGCGTTGTTAGATACGCCCATCTATTTGCTACTCATTGTTAATAGCATCACTTGGAGAACCGTATCGCAATACAATGAGCTGAAAAAGGTAAAAGTTAACCATTTTTATTGAGGGAGAGGCTCATTACACCCTAGGCAAAAACCAACTCAGAGCGAAGAAAAATTGTCCTTGAACAATTCGCTTGCGCTTTACTCGACGTGATAGCTCTCGTGGCAATACTTTTTGTGGCAATATTCGTGTGGTACTGGAATGACATGCGCAAAGAGATGGAGGTATGCCCATAATATTATATTATATAATTGTTTTGTTCTTTACTAACTACTTTGAACAGAACAAGTCCGGCATAGACCTTGAAATAGTAATATTCAAGTACTTTGAGCGAACCGTTTGGAATTTACCGATTATAATGCAAACTCTGGTCGTCATGCTTTCATGGCGCAGTTCTGATTTCCGCGTCAACTTTAAGAAAGCCACTTTAGAATACGACCAAAAAGAGCTGGTCCGAAAATATTTCAGGTGCATATTGTTGGACCCCCTTGTCATACTCGCTCTGGGATGTCTATATTTAAACCCGTGGAGAATTGGCGACGTGAAAAAAAATGTGGCCACTTTGACGTACCGTCCTCGACAAAATCTCATTCTCAAACAATTCTTCGGCAGCATCATTGACTTTCCATTTCTAGTAATGTACTTCCTAGTCACCATCACTTACTATAGATCCAAGCGAACATATGAAAAGATTTCAAAAGTGAGTAACTTTCATCTAGACAGTACATTAGATTATAATTTATAATTTTGTAGGCTACTAGCATTGGTGACAAACGATTCTACGTAACCGAGATGTTCTTGTGCATTATTTTTGATTTGCCAATGATACTGGCTCTAGGCTACATCAAGGCAACCAGATGGCATGTCAAACCTTACGAAGATGAGCTAGGTGTAAGAATCCAATTATTATTTGACATGATAATGCTGATGACGAACAGAAACAAAGCGACTTCATGGTACACATCATCGTGTTCAAGCACTACATACAATCATTGGTCTCCGCGCCATTCATGCTCGCGTCTCTGCTCGTGTTTAGTACTGGATGGAGATCTCGCGAACTGTACAAAGAATTAACAGCTGCGAAAACAATCGGTGAAAAGAGACTAGTGGCCGCGGAACAACTACTCTCACTCCTCTTAGACGCGGTTGCTCTTGTTGGATACGCCATCGTTACTTTACTGTTGTGGCACAAAAATGAAATGAGAGTAGAGTTGAAAGACAAGCGGGGATTGAAAGTGCATAGCGTGATCATGAAGTTCTTCGGCCTCACAGTCATAGATTTGCCTTTCATCCTCATGACATTCGTTGTTTTCGCTCTATTTTGGCGGTCCAAAGTTATGTATTATCAGCTCAAGGCGGTAAGTAACAAGAATTTAAATAAAAAAATTACTCCATATGACCGACATGTACAGGTTAAAACGAACCAAGAAAAGAGAGGCGTGGCCTTAATGCAGTTCTCACTGTTGTTCGTTGATGTTCCCGCGGCAGTATGCGCGATTGTTGTACTCGCGACTGGGTTTAAAGCACCAAAAATGATTCGCCGCGTGAAAGAGGTAAAAAACAGGTTTCATTCTTAAGTATGATAACTCACGAATAATGTCGTTAGGCTCTGAGCAAGTTGAACTATTACCAATTAATACTCTCCATCGACCTAAACACAGGTCCACATGTTGCAGTATTTTATGCATTCTTAGAGCTGCTGATTGACATTCCGTTTGCGGTCTTATTCATGTTCATAATTCTCTTCCACTGGCGCTTTATCATTTACAGGAAGAAAGTTGCTAAGGTAAGCAGCAAACAATACGTTAATGTAATAGTATACTTATCCCCTTTGTACAGCTTCAATCGTATTGGAGACGCCGCCTTCAGTTATCAAAACAAGCCGCTCTCGTATTCTTGGACGTTCCCTGCGCTATCATTCTTATCGTAATGTTATTGAGCTGGCGTCGCAATCAAGTGTGGAAGATTCTAAAAGCAGAGATTGAAGTGCGTAGCTGTTTATTATTTAGAAAAATATTTTATTAACGGCTGTGTTCTAGCGTATCAAGAATCCTGAAAGGAAGGAGAGAGCGCCCGATGAATTAATGGAGTTGTACCAAGAGATGTTCTCAGCGTTTGGTCATTTGTTAGTGGACGTGCCATACATGTTGATTTCAGTAACTCTATTGTGGCGTGCTCCCGCTGTATTCAAATGTTTGTTGGATAGTGTAAGTTGATCGCGCGCGTACGTAGATAAAATTGACACGTGTCAGAAAAACACTTACGAGCAATGGAGAAGTTTGGTGTTGACGCAGTTCAGAGAGCTCGTGCTTGACATCATCTTCGGTACGGCGGCAATCATAACAATTCTAGCTCCATGGAGATTCGTGTATTTAGTGTACCGTGCAGTTAAGGTATTGTAAATCCTGAAACTAAATGGCAATGCACTGACAAAATAATTAGCTAACTAACGCCAAAGATCGTCGTTCGGAAGTGCTTATTCAAATACGCTGGTTGTTACTCGACTTTGCATTATTACTCGAGTCTGTACTCATAATTGGTACTCTCTGGCGAGTCGTCCCAACCTTCAACCGCATTCGTCAATCCATTAAAGGAGTACGCGATGTCGCATTATCGTCGCCCATACTAATTACATGCTGCAGGGTCTGACATATGACAAAGTTTCTACCTCACTACACAAAGAATTCGTGCACTGGCTGAAGGACTTGCCAATTGTACCATTCTTCGTCGTGTCATTGGTGTACTTTTGGAGAGTGCCATTAATGATAATGCAAGTAGTCAAAGCACACAATAACTATGTCGCCCGAAAGACAGTGCTGCGTAATTTCTTGTATGGACCAGCAGATGTTATATGTTTCATTCTCGGTGCTATCATTGTGGCAACTCTGTGGCGATCACTTCGTCTGATTGAAGCGTTGCAACAAGTACGGAAGATATTGTTTGTTATTATTACTAGTATTGACGTCATTTTGCAGTCGAATCGCAAACACAAAGTGGTGCTCAAACAATTCAAGTACTGGCTGCAAGACTTCGTTTTGATCGCCGAGATTCTTTTCATATTCGCAACTATCAACCAGATCTATTCTTTTGTTAGTCATTCCACCACATTCTATCGACGCTACAGAAGTCAAAATAAGAATAGTGTGGTCGCGAAATTTCTCGGAATAGACACCCTGCGTCGTATTCTAACCCGATTTTTCCGACGAAAATCCGCAGCAGAGAGCTTGTTCGATGCGCTTCCTCAAGAAATTATTTTTCAGGTATCATTTACAAGTATAAAACGCTTATTATTTCGTTCGTTAACTGCGTACAGGTTATGACCTACATGCCCGCCAAATCACTCGTCAATCTTTCTCTCGGCAACCAATTATTGAAGCAAGTGAGCGACGACGAGATGCTATGGCAGGCACTGGTGGGCAAAGACTTCAACACCAAAACACCATCAAACAATTATCGAATTTACTACGGTGATCTAGTACTGCAGCACAAACAATACGATGAAGACTTGCATATTTATCGCCAGGGATACGACTACTTGATTGAACGTGAGTATAAAATGGCTTGGAGGAGAATTCCCCACTTCTTTGCCATTCCATTCAAGGTAACGTTCTCACTGAGCCATCACAACATGTTAATCTATTTATAGCTCCTTGGCTACCTATTATTCCCCACCTCCTATCTGATAGAATACAACCGAATCGTATTGACAGCTATCGCAAGGCACGATAGATCATTCGCGCCCCTGGCAGTACCGCTGCTCAACCAGAACGGAATTCATCCGGTGAGAACATTCACTGGCAATGTAACTTGGTGGAATGTGCACACCTACGCGTTTTTGATCTTCTTCGCGCTGTTATATTCTCTGGCGTGTGACTTGGTCGTCATTCAAGTTTATGTTCGTAAGTCTCACTTCATCGTCTTAATCTCTTCCCACACTAATCGCTCTTAGGTGCGCTCGTACTGTATTTGATCAGCTTCGGAGCTACACGCAATGGATTCTTGAGCATCATTCGCACCGTCTTATTCACTGGATATCTTGGCTTGGAGTGCGCAGGAGTAATGTAAATCATTGTTCCAACCCTGGCACATATATTAACTTGTGTATCAGTTGGTCAACGCACATGCTCCATCGCTTGGCTACACTGTACTGCACTGGCTGGCTGACTTATCTGCCAGCACTAGCTGTCTTAATGCTGGCTCACTTAGCAAATCACATCGCGGTGTGGATAAGCATTTTTTCTTAGTGAGTCGATACTATTCAGTTTGGATACGAGCGCAAACTAATTATTGTGACAGCTTCAAAAACTCACGTTGGCATTACAATCCCTTCCAAGGCTACATTACAATTGCCCATATTACTCGCGATGTTTTGGCATTCTTCTTCTACAACGTCGTATTGTCAATTCTGCGCGTTATTTACAACGGCGTGAAGGTTGTGTTTAGAACCTTGAAGAAGTTGCTCGTCAAGTTCTGGAGCGCCATTGCCTCGCTAGGCAGATTCGTGATCACCAAAGTGACCGCGCTATTCAACGCAAATAGAGGGTTTTTGCGCAAAGCAACGATTTTCACGCACAAGTTTGGGGCAGTAGGTGATTTGACCTTGATTCCGATCAGTTTGTTGTGGATGTGCTGGCCATTAATTGTGCCCTACTTCTTGCAAGTCAAGACGTGGGTACCCTGGGTTCCAGCTGCATTCTTCTCACTGTTACTCATGCGTCGCGGCTACAGTGTCGTGAAGGACACATATAACGAGATTAACAACAGAAAAAACTAAATATTGGAATGGGATCTCCTAACAAGCGCTGGGCAAATATTACCGTGAGGGTTCCATTAAGTTCAGATATTTTATTAGCAACAGTGTCACTCGATATTTACAGCGATAGAAGGATCGCGCGGCACAATATCGCAAACAACTTGACGCGGATTCTTTAGCTGATAGAACAGCGCGTGTTGACAGCCCCTGTTTGAATTAAAAATTAAATCTGTAACTGAATAAAGCACGTTTATCTCACGCACCGATCGTACGGTATGGTCCACGCAGCCTTCTTCCAACACTGACCGCACACATCGAGTGAGCACTCGGTGCAGTCATAATGCACGTTCTTGATGACACCTTGTCTGCACAGATCACACACCCAACAACCACCTCCGAATGAGAACTCCACTGCTCATGGTGTCAATATTGAACCATTGATTAATTTTGAGACACTTACCTGCTTGTTGTGTTGACGCGATTGTGAGGGCCATTTCTTCGCGTTGTTTGATTGTCAAGAGATCACGCGGTTTTCTGCGCATCAACAGCACTTCTTCGGCGTCAACACGCGGAGATAGAATTTTGAGTGAACGAAGCATTCCCTCATTGCTCGACAACGCCGCGAAACCAGCTTGTTGAATGCACGTGTCCCACCGCTTGTTAAGCAATTGTTTCACATTCGGATCGAGTACCGCGTCTGATACACCGTTGACACGTGTCAAACTTCGCTCCGTGTAGCTGTCAAAAGAGAACACAACATGATTCCACTGTAATGGCACCAATTCTTGCCAAGTGTTGATTTTCTAGCAGTAACTTAGCGGGTCTATATAAATATGGACTATACATACACAGCGGACTGCAGTGTCACTTGCTGGATCTGAAACTATCAGCACTACACTGTTGTCGTAAGGCCGTAAGTAAAGCGAGAATAGCCCAGTCGATTGAACAAGAGTTCTATAAGTATTGTGTATCCTATTCTCGTGCACAACATCTTTGAACAAATAAATCCAGAAACTAAGAGTGAATCCGCCGACCAATTTCTCTCGAGTTTGCTCCGACAACACGAGAACAGGATCATCGGGGTTATTAGATTCCATATATATTCCAGATGTTTCTATTGGTTGTATTAGTGGAGGTACTAAACAGTTAAAGTTGGATGTTGGAACATTACCAAGCTGTAAAAACATATTCTTATAGGATCCATAAGTTATTAGTTGTTGCCGACATGGACCGTATATCTTCTCGCAGAGTAAGCGCCAAAATTCTGAAAATAAAGATAATTTGCATTCAGTTAATTTTACTGCGGACAATTCGACAAAGAGAATTATAAAAAGTAATATCGCATAAAAATTTTATGTTGAAAGATTTGCCTTAAATCCTTGTAATACGTTCAGACCCTTATCAACGGTTGAAATGATCCGAATCCGCTCAAAATAACGCTCTTACCGTCTCTATTCAACGCCGTATACCATTCTCTGCTGACTTGCCTCACATTAGTTAGCTGCGTGTTGTCGTCCAGTTCGCAGACGATCTGCACTAACAATTCAGAGGGTAAGCAGTCCATTACGAACAACTAGTATTCAGATTACAATGCGTTGCACCTCTTCTTACGTCCTGAAGAGAAATATTGAATTCAGCCCACTCCATACTGAGTTCGCAAAATAAATCAAATTTCTGTAGAATCAATTCAATTTCGGAAATTCGTTCCAAGTTTACTAAGCAAAGGAACGCACTACTTACATCCGTTTACATTTCAAGTACTACATGACCAGGTGCTGCATTTCATCGTTTTGGATCGGATTCTATTAGCCTGGAGAGTCATGAGAGCCATTGTTACTTGCGCTTTAAAATTTTATACGAAACCCACTTGTCGATGTACGAGAGCAATATCCGAGGGCAAGGAGGAATTGTAAGAACCATTCAACATTTTAATTACACGTTTAATTCGAACCGTCCTTGAGTATCGCAATCTCCGCTCTCGAAAGTTCCCGAAACTGTATTGGAAGCGCTGTTAAATTTTCCGTTGTAACTGACTGGCACTGCAACTTCATCTCCCTCTAACAACTCCTCTTCAGTGAATTCGAAATTAGCGCCCAAGCACGTGCCTTTGACAGCTGTTTTGTTATTCGCAACTGTTGGCCAAACAATCGTGCCTCTAACCGTAGTGTAGCTCTTCACAACTTTTTTGTCGGAAATTGTAAAGTTGAAGGGGTACTCCTGCATCATCACACCCTTAACGACCGTGTTCGGTTGTAAGAAAGCCAGCGAGGCCGGCTCTAATAAGATGTTAGTTAGTCTGCCAACGATCATGACGCATAGATAAAACTTGGTTATTTAATGACACGTGTCAAACAAGATCTACTGACAATAGTCATATTTGCACACATACCATTTTTTGTCGTGGGACTGAGTGTGAATGAAGCTGGACCCTCGAAGCCAACAATATTGCCGCTGATGGACTTGTCGCTCACTTTACCAGTCCAAGTCGTCTCCTCAGTGCTCGGATCTAACGCATGCACTACGAACGACCAGTCGGGTTTGATCGTGCCCTGGAATATTAGGCAACGTCAGCGAGCTAATAATTAACAATATTTGAAAATGACTGGCGAAAATCGAGACTTGGTGTTAGTGGTACCTGTAAGTGTAATTGAAGACCTTTGCGCGTCGGCCAAGAAGCACAGGCCATAAATCGACCAGTAGCACTGATCAGCGTGACAATGAACACGAAGGAAACTGCTTTGCCGTGCTGTGGGTTGTGCATGCCCATCCATTTGCTGTTCACACGAGCAGGACCTGCAAATCACCACTCAGTCGGCAGTCAATGCAACACCAAAGTCATATTCATTGTATTAATATGATCTCCAATGCTCGCCAAGGGACAGTACTTACATTTGGCCAAATCAATGGTCGCTGTCTTGGTGGTAACAACATGTCCAGCCTCTTCATCCACCTCCATGGCGTCGACGTCTGATTTGCTCGCTTTGATTTTTGGTTTAGCAACTAATTAGAATATTAATGTTGATTTTAATACTACACAGAGAGTGTTGGAGGATATTATTACCTTCCGTCTCAACCGTCTGATTTCGATAAAAGAGGAATTAGCATGAGTTATTGTTTTATATGAGCTAAATGTACGTACAACTTCAAATTCTGTAATATCAGTGTCATTCCCGCCCAAATCTGTTTTAATGATCTGTTTTAAATAGTCTGCATTTAAAATTGGTATGCTCATTTTTTTGGCTTCTTGCAGCTTTTTAGTGTGCTTTTTAACTTCTGATTTTACTACTACGACGTGGGTGACCTGAAAAAGAATAAAAATAAATTATTGTATCTACAAATCAACTTCTGCCTTGCTAAAATTACCAAACAATAATTCCAAGATCAATTTAAATGAGAAACACTTCTAGGAAATAAAAATTTTTTTAGCTAAACTCGATCTACCTTATCAGTGAGGTACTCAGTGATCAATCCACCGTTCTTCGTAATATCGTCCTCCCAAGTATCCATGAGATCGTCACCGAGAAGTAAGAACACGTACTCGCTGAGCGGGAGGGGTTCTTCACGCTTTACTAATCTGCACTTGGACATATCATCTTTACGGCGTTGCAGTAAGTTGAGTATGTCTACGAATCGTTCATCATCAACGTCGCAACTCTTGCGGCCCAGTTTGTATTCTTTCTCGATCTTCGCGCTTACTTTGGCGTCGTAAGCTAACCACTTGTCCTGGTCGTTTTTCCAAGACCACCTAGCAGCCATAGCGTATACTTGGTTATTAGAAGTGTGTTGACGGTGGTAGAACCGAATAAAATTAATGACATCCACCAAATTTCATTTTATTTTTTAGCAGCGTTTTGAAGAACACATATCTAGGATAGAATCATGTTTCTAGATTGGATTCTTAAGCTCAGCTTTATTCAGGCCGATCCTGGTGAGTTATCGGCACATACGGCAGTGACAGTTTAAATTTTTAAACAAAATTAAAAGGCGTCCTTTAATTGATGGCGCTGTAAGATATTTTCACCTTAAATATAATATAAATATTAAGACGGAAATTAATAATTATTCAAATAGAATCTGGTGTCTTTTTGGGCTTTCCCAAAGAGATCCGCCGAAATATGGCTAGAGACTGCGTAGAGCACTTATTAAATGACCCAGAGGCTACTATGCGATTGACAAGCCCTCAACATGTTAAAGTGATCATGGAGACTGTCGGCCAGGCCTTCGGTTTGGACGTAGAGGATGCGCCCATAATTAGCAGAGTTACAGATTTGTATAGACGGTGGTTATTTGAACATGATTTGGGTCGCAGACCATTGCCCGTCATGGCTGAAGAAGAATACGTTTATTTGGTAAGAGTTTAATATTTTTTTTAAACCTCCCCCATCTCTGCAATATTCATCATGTTATTGTTTATTTTTGTTTATTTTATTGTATTATATCGCATTTACAGTGCGTTTAATAGAGGAATTTAATTTGTAACTTCAAATCTGAAATTGAATTTTACTTTTGATTTGTTCCGTGGATAACTACTTCACTTAAAATAGTACCCCTTTGCATTACTTTTTTGTGTAATGCGCTTTTCTACTACCTCAGGTGCTTCCGGCTAGAGCAGCTGAAAGCAATATCTATCTTGAGTACTCAATACTAATGCCGTTACTATTTAGAAAATATTCAAGCACTTCTCGTTGCTGTTCAGCCCGCGTCCAGCAGTCGGTAAAACACCGAATACGGATGTCCACGCCAAGCTCTGCTCTACTGTCTTGGAAATCTTCGAAGCCGCAGGGCGTGAACTCGGTCCTAAATTCACTCCCGAGGCGTGGCACACCATGTTGAAAATTGTTCTCGGCATTTGCGATCATTTGCTCAAGGCACCTGAAGATCAATCACCTCTCGCCACCATGTTGTGCCCTCAACTAGTCAAGGTACCTTATTTACAAAAGAAATGATGCAATTCATTTACCTTAAATAATCATAATTATCTTTTCCCCTCCCCCCCCTCTCCCGTATCTTTCTTCGTATCATCTTACGGGAGGAATTCACATTTAAAACGGTGCTAAAATTAAGAGTTAATATCCATCAAGTAGTCAACATTACTCTAAGTATACCTTATTATTAGGTTCTGTTCTCGTTGTGGATCAAATCGGGAACCACCGACGATTGGATGTGGAAAAAATTGAAAGAGCTGATCATGACCTGGCGACACCGCCTGCCTGTCATTATGCAATGGAACTTCACTTGCAACGGCTTCACCAACGCACTCTTGCGCTATTTGTACGTCAGCAAAGAACCCAAGATCAATGTTGCAATGTAAGTGCACTTACAGACTAGCATCGATTTGACGCATCTAATTCGCAACAGTTTGGGCCCTAGTGACTTGCCGATGATCTTAGAGTCTGAATACATCACTTACGCCTGGTACCGCTTGCTACGTATCCTATCCAATATTTTTAATGTGAAATAATCAAGTTAATTTTTGCATTATTTATTCTTCACCACGCGCGCAGATTTGTTAGGTGATTTGGAGCAGTTGGCTGAACCAGATATCTACTACGAGGCCATGAAAGGTGTTCGCAACCTCGTGTCAATGTTCCTCGCTATTGGCAAGAACAGACTTGGCGAGAATGTGAGTAATTCGATGTTTATTGCCGGTACTTTTTCTTTGACACAGGCTATTTTAGACTCCTCGTCCACCAGACGGCAATATTATTCTTCACATCTTTGGCGAATTCTTGTTAGATGCTGCTAACATCTACAGACCCGGTTTTGAGCGAGGTAAAGCTGAAGCCTTTGAATCACTGCTGGCTCTCTTCACGGGCAAGAGCGACACTGACTTCTTGCCCGAATACTTGGCTTCGTTCTACCGTGGCATTGAAATGGTACTCATTTCATATAAAGTGAAAACTGAATGCTAAATAATGGTTTTAGGGTATTCAACAAGATAACTCATTGATGGACGTTATTATTCGCGCCAGTACCGCCCTTTTTCCCTCAGAACTCAAGGGCTCGCGCATTCTCCTCCCTGCTTATTTGTACTCTATCCAACGCGTATTGGTCGAGCCTGGCTGGTCTCGTCTTGAACGCATTAAGGCTCCCGCTCACGATCTCCGACGCGCTTGTTATAAGATTGCTAGCTACATGCTCACTTTGCCACCTATCTACAAGTCTGCTGGCTTCAAGGCCTCTAAACACCTTATCGAACCGTTGGGTTATAACTCTTACGAAGACGTATGTTTTATATTTAATGTTTACAAGCGCGTTACTAAATTTAAACAGCTGAAAAAACTTCGTGATGTTCTTTTGGGCAATTTGCGCAAAGAACCCGACGACGAAAACAAAAAGCTGCTGATTTGGTTGTGCTTGGAGTTCATCTACGAGTCCGTGAACCATGAAACCGTTAATCATTTCCCTCAAGCGTACATCACCACGCTCATTCAAAAGATCACTTCGCAACCAGAAGTCTGGGCCACGCCTGTCATTCTCTCTGCTCTGAAGGCACTCTACGATCTTGCCAAGTTGTACCCTCACCTCGCTAAAGACAATGCTGTACGTTTTCCCTCCAACTTTTTAGCTCATAAGCATACTTACCTCCTGTTCAGGAGGTTGCTCCCGTAGTTGTGCGAGAGTTGTGCACCTATTTGGAAATCCAGATCAAGAAACAAGCCAAAGAAGCCAAGCTCGATGAAGATTTGATCATTAATTGCTATAACTGCATTGGTGAGTGGGCCATGCAAGGTCAATGGTTATTGAAGCAACAAAATGAGGTTGGTCCGCTTGAAGAAAACAAAGGCTTGTTATATCGCGTGTTTGAGATTGCTGAGATCGGTCTCACTGGCCGCAAGGGTGTCCTGCCAATGAACGCTCAACAAATTCAACTCCTCACGCAGCAGCGTGCTGAACTACAACAACAGGGTGGTGGTGGCGGTGCCACTCAAGCTATTGTCAACAACGAACAATATTACTTTGATCCAACGCAGGCCATTCGCGAAGTGTCCGAGATGATCATTTTGAACTTGTTGACTAAGCTCGACATTTTCCCAATGAGCAAATATGGACCAACCTCCGTTAGCAGCCAAGCCAATGAGCTTCAGGTGCTCAACAGCGTCAAAGTAAGTTGATAACGTGCATTTGTTGCTCATACTAATCAAATAAGGACTCGTCGTTATCCGTCTATGTGTCCGACACGAACATTATCAGCATCATTAGACACCCCAGAGACCCAGGTAAGTGTTGATAATTTTTCTCTACACTTTTGACACGTCTTCTAGCTACTGGTAACTTCAAAGTTACTACGATTACTCGTGATATGACCGGCAAATACGCTTGGAACATGAACTTGAAGTTCCCTCAGCCTCAAAATGCTGCCTCTAGCTATGTGCCAAAAGAAAACAACAAAAACATTTTGGATACTCCTCCCACAGAGTATGTTAACCACTGCTAACGTCTTATTGAGATGCATATCTGATCGCAAAAACAGACCGGTTGATCCAATGTTCTTGGAGGATTTGTTCAGCTTCTTGGGCGAAGATGAACGTCGTAAGCACGACACGATCACGCGCAAGGCCAAGGAACGCACTGATCAAGAGAAGAACGTACTCAAACAACGCAAATACGGGTATGCAATATGCACTTTGCTTTAATTGCATGTCTAATTGGGTTAGTCTCGATTGCGACGTCACTATGCGTCAACCAGCCTTGCCGTCAGTCGACACGTCTCTCGATAGCACTCCCACTCGTTTATTCTTGAGCCACGCTGGCTTCTTAGAGATCAACATTAGAGACAGATTTAGCGGCATCAAGATCAACGAGAACTTTAGCCATGCCTTCCAACAACTCGACATGGCCGTGGAGCGTGAGTGCTACACGATTGGTGTGTTGTACTGGAAGCACGGCAAGAAGTCAGATCGCGACTTGTTCGTTCAAGAGCCACAAGACTGCTCGTTGGAATATCACAACTTCATTAACAATCTCGGATGGGAGATTGATTTGCAAAAGCACGTTGGCTTCAAGGGTGGCTTAAGACCCGATGTTACGGGACCTACGACTCGCTACCACGCCACTTACAACACTGAAGTTGTGTTCCACGTGGCAACTATGATGCCGAGTCTGCACAACACGTAAGTAACAACATCGCCAAGCAACAGTCGCAGTTTATAACCTGCGTTTGTAGCGACCAAGAACACAAGCGCAATTTGATCTATTCGGACCGCGTGCTGATCATATGGATGGAAAACATCACCGAATACAATGACCTAGTGTTTGCCAACCACTTCCGCGCCGCTATCAAGCTGCTCGTTGTGCCGCTCAACAAGGAGCTCTATCGCGTGCGCATCTTGTACGAAAAAGACGTAAGTACTTTTTATCACTCATGCACATATATATTAACTGCTGATAGCGATCTTTGCTCGGACCATTGACTGATGAAAATGTCGTGACGCGCCACACCCTTGCCACGCTCATCCGACAAACCGCTATCAATGCTGCCATCCTCGAACGGGAGCGTGAGACCGCCAAACCGTAAGTCCAAACAATCATCCAAGTTGTAAAATGTTAAGTGCAATTGTATTTAGCCCTCTCATTCGACGAGCCATGGTGGAGGACTTTATTCGAAAATTCAAGCAGACACCAATGCTTTATCAGTTCTATGCTGAACAATTTGCTTAATTTTTTACTGTACAATACACTCTCATTAGTCATAAAAGAGGTTTTTTGCTATCTAAATGTTTTGTGCTACATAAGAGATGGGTTTGCAAGGCATTCGCAGGTAGATCCTGCAAAACTATATTCATGCCTTATAAACGTTGATCATACGTTTTCTGTGTGTCGGCCCCTTCGATATTTTATCTAACGAAATAATATTAGAAGCCTGGTTCGACGTTTTTTTTTATAGATCCTTTTTTCGCGCCAAAAAGTTAACGATAACGGCTAGCACATTTAAACAAGAACTAGAATTATTTTCTTTACTACAACGACAGGTCACAAAGAGATACTGCGGGGCCAGTATTCATTCGACAGATACAAATGTCGTTTTTAGCTACCGTTCGTCATTACTTCACAAAAAAGGACAAACGATCCAAAACAAAGGCAGCACCCGCTCCACTAGCAACTCCTAAACCAAAGACAAGAAAGTCAAGGCGATATCATGGTGAAATTGGTGTATTAATCGATGCAGGTAATTTACAAAATTTTTATAATTATTGATCTTTTTTTTTTTAATCTGGCTGATCAGGCGTGCTCAGCGATATTGAATTAATTTCGCAAGGGTTTCCCATTTATCCACTTGATGATAGCGACCCAGATATATTAGAGGTATTGCATAAGGACTTGTAATATTTTTCAACGGGTAAATAACAAAAACGGCTACAGACAAATATGATACATTCACTTGACGAGCTGAAAGAGGACGCTCCTTATGTGACA
>Ga0209960_1003048_pt1 | contig 15279 bp, 18 predicted proteins | sample ThiBiot_500_plan_2_FD_183947 | JGI IMG/M metagenome (GOLD analysis project Ga0209960, IMG submission 183947) | Wastewater bioreactor microbial communities from Cape Town, South Africa - Thiocy_expt_500_plan (SPAdes) | ecosystem: Engineered > Bioreactor > Thiocyanate-remediating >...
AGCCCACGATGTCGTCACCACGCAGGCAGATTTGGTGAATCGCATGGGCGTCATCGAAACGATCACGCTCCAGGCCATCAGGCTGGCGCAGATCGTCCCAACCCTTTTCGTCCACAAAGATCGCGTGGCGGAAGCGGTAGGCTCGATCCATCAGTGCGGCATGTCGACTGACGTCCGGGCCGGAAACAATCATCAGCATGGGGAACTCCTCGGCTATTGAAACAAGCCGAGTGAGGCACGGTCGACACCAGGGCGGTATGGCTACAAACCACCATTGCGGCGCGCCGCGCGCCGTGATTCCACCAATTCGGAGGTATTCTAAGAACGCGCGCGGCGCTGGACGTAACCGCGCCGTCTCTTGCGGGCGAGCCACGTGTCGAGCGCAACACACGCTTCAGCCACCTGATCAAAGAATTCGCTGCGACGACGGCCGGGCCTTCCAATACGTCCCCATTCTCGTACCAACGCGCTGTTGCCGAACAATGTCTGTTCAACGGACAGCACGTAAAACCGCGCCATGTTCTTGGCCGGATCGATGCGTTCCAGCACGATGTGGACCCGGCCGAGATCGGCGGAATGAGGGGATGACATAGCGAATCGTCGCACCGGCCGATGCGCGAAGTCCAATCGATATTTTGAATCAAAGCCGCAGGATTGATTCGTCGGCTCGATCGCTCATGAATGCGAGGCCGCCGGCGGAGGCCGCGGCATCACTCTAGTCCGCCCACGCCGCGCCCAGAACTTTCTCGGTATTTCTGAGAACCGACGCAACCTCGGGGCAAACGTATTTGTAGGCTTTTACAGAATACGGCTTCTTGACGATGGCCGCGATGAGCTTCGCCAACTCGCCGAGTTTGTGCTCCTCGCCTTTGGCGATCGCGATGACCTTCATTCCGTACTTCCCGTCGACGGTGTTCTCCGCCCACCATTCATTCACAGCGTCATTCCTAGGCATGGCCTTGCCAAGTTCGATGTGAACGAGCTCGCCGGACACGACGCGGAGCCCGACCATGCAATACCAGAGAAAGAGCTCTCCTCTCGCATCGCGCGCAGCGTGGTCGCGATCATCGCAAATGAAGAAATCGCTCTTGTTCAAATCCTTGATGCGTTTGTCGCCGAAACCGCCGAGCGCCTTGAACAGCCGGCCTTTCAGAGTGATGTCGTCCAACTGTGCCTCCCGTCTCGGGTGTTGCTGCAGCTTGCCGGCAAACCTCGATCAAATGATCGCAAGATCGAACGCGGTGATGATCGCAGCCAAGTCGCTGCGACACTCGACCAAACGCGGTGTTCCGTGGCCGGCGAGCTTCGGCAAGGCTCTGTCGAACATGGCCACGTTCGTTTCGCCGTTGAGCCGCGAGTCGTAAATGATCCCATCGGGCTGTGTCTGATGCGACCAGACAGCGCGCGACCAGGCGCGTCCCAAGTCTTGCGTTCTGGCTCGGGCGACGTCGGTTGGAACGCCCATGCGAATGAGCCCGTCCCCTCGAAAGTCGACGAGGTTGAGCGGCTCTGCAACACGAATCTCTGCGCAGGTCCAAGCCTCGAGCTCGCGCCATTCGATGGGATAGGTCTGCGTGCGGCCTGCACCGCGATCCCGAAGGATCGCTTCAACAAAACAGACTTTGATACTGCTGCCGAGATAAACCACCCCGAAGCGTTCGGGAGGAACCAGGCCGATCTCGGGGTCGCTGAATCGGCTAGGACCGAAGCCATAGCCGAGCGGATCGCGAAACCGCGTCTGGTAGAGCCGGCGCCAGATCGCGCCGCGCCGACCTCGGTGAGGACGAGCTGGCGCGATTCGAAGCCTGGCGGCGGCAGCGGGTCTGTCGGAGCTGTCGTCAGGGGAAAGCGCCCCGACCGGCCGACTCCGCAGCCGCCAGCACGTCAGCGACCTGCCCCGCCCTGAGGGCCTCAAGACCCGTGCGGCCGGCGAGCTCGCTGTGCTCTTCCAGCAAGAAACGGTACACGGACCAGGGATGGTCGCCGAGGGCCTCGAAAAGCTGTGGCAGGCTCGGGATAAGCTCACCCGAGCCGCTGACCTGCCATTTCGGGAATCGGACGCCGCGCTTCGGGCCCTCAAGGCCCAGAACCTCATGGCGCCGACGCTTTTTGTGTACGGTTTCCCGCGTCGCTCCGATCTCATCGGCGAAGGCATCGGCCGACAGCATGTCGGGGCTGTTCAGGATTTGCGCGACCCGCATCGATCCCCGCTGGCGGGCGGCGGCCAGCGCGACGTCGAGTTGGTCCGGCGGCGCGGCTGTCACCTCCTCAACCGCGATGCGCGGGCTTGCAGCCGCCGGATCGACCTCGACCGTCATGCGAACCGATTTGCCGGTCCGTTCCGCGCGCTTCACGGCGTCCACAAAGCCGGAAAGAAGGCCGCGCGTGGTCTTCCGGGTGACAAAACCCGAGGCCAGCGATGTTGCAAATTTGAGCGTCAGCGGTTCGCGCCGACCAGCACGTCCGCGTGATTCGCCGCCCTTTTTCCGCGTAACCGGCATGAGCCACCTCCGACCCCCAATATGGGGGCTTTTGTCAGGTTCGTCAACTTTGTCAGGGGTGGCAAGTTACCTCGCCACAGGACGGTTAGTTGTCGCACTTGCGGCAGAACCGGCTCTGATCCTCCGCCGGCACGCCGATCCCGTGCCCTTTGGGCACGTAGCCCAATTCGTCGCAAAGATCGCGAAAGGCCGCGCGACACCGTTCCTTATCAGCCTCGGCAATGTCGCATTGGCGGCCTTGCTGCTCGTCTGACACGCCTTCCGGGCGGCAGACCGGGCAAGTTGCGCGATGAATCGTTCGCTCCCAGGCCACCAGGGCATCGACGTAAGCGCGATGCGCGGCGATCGCCTGGGTTTCTAGCCCTTTTCTGTGTTCATTCCCGGCGCTGGCCACCTCACATCCCTTCCCCGGTGAGGATATGTCTGCGGTACGCCCCCGCAAACGATCCCTCGCTGACTCTTGGTGATCGGGGAGTTGGAAACCGTACGAAACGGCCCTATGGCCTTTAGTTCGGGTGAACCTGTTGCATACGCCACAGGCTCCCCGACCATAAGGTCAAGGAGTGCGGCGCCGTAACGGCCGGCACCAAACCGTTCGTAGGGGTTTCCACGCCCCAGGGCGGCGCGTACCGCCCCGCCCGATTCATAACCGCTCGTCGGCCGGCGTTCTAGGTCCCTTCGGCAAATGACTGATTGCTGATTGTGTCTGGTGCCATCCAAAGGGGTTCGCCGGTTGGTCCTCTCGGTCCACGTTGGCAAGGCGCAATGGACCGCGTGGTGATTCGCAACCGTTCTCTTCGGTGCTGTCCATTGGCTTGGTGCGTCCGGTCCCCCTCGCGTGCGGCATCGCGCTCGTATCAGAGGAACCGACGTTCAGATAGCTCCCGCTTGATCTTTCCCCGGCCGAACAGTCTCTACTTGCAGAGAGCCCTCGGGCAGCGGTCGCAGCAATTCCTTCTCTGGACGTGTCAAATAGATCCAGTGCGCCCAGTCCGATGGTCGTAGCACCACGACCTGTCGATCGTGATAGGGCTCGACATCCGGCCCCGGCGACGTCGTCAACATAGTGAAGGCAGGCGCCCCATTGTCTTTCCCCTCGCGCCAAATGCCGGCAATTGCCATGAAGGCCGCGTCCTTCAGCGTAAAGCGATGCTTTGCCTTCGGATATTTCTTGCCCGTGAACTCAGTTATGTGGACAAGCAAGCACTTTCTGGGCGCGGCGTTCGAGGAGGAGGGCCGCCGCGCGGAGCCATCCAAACGAGCGCACCGCGGTGGACCTCCCTTGCACCAGACTGCATTCATGTGACCGTTTGATTTGCTTGCGGCAATCAGTCCTGCTTTCCTGACACTTATGTGATCCTCGCCATCTTTTCTTGCGCCGCACAATGTGAGAGGTTGCGCGCGTGAAATTCTGGCCCTTGCTCCCCCGTCTGCTCTCGATCCTGGCGGTCCTGAGCCTTCTGACCGCGCCAATGGCGGCTCCATCGGCCGCGGCGATGATGGCTGGCGAGTCCATGGCGGCGATGGAGGACATGGCCGGCATGACGGAGGACATGCCTTGCTGTCCGCAGCAGAAGCAGTCGCTCCCGGATTGCCAGAAGTCCTGTCCGTTGGCGACTTTGTGCGTGGCCAAATGTTTCCCGAACGCGCCAGCGGTCAGCGCATCCCATCGGGCTATTTTCGTGCCTGTGCCCGTGCTCACGCCGTGGGATGACGCCGCGCGCGATCTCCTGGCCGAACCGCCACCTCCACGACCTCCCAGAACCTGAGTTCATCGCCGGCTCGTTTTGAGCCGTGTGTCGCCGTGCGGCCGACTGCCGTGCGGCGAAGTGCCGTGGTTTGTCGCCACGGGCCAGCCGCGCACCTGCGCGGATCAATGATGAACTCGGGAATTGAACAATGAAGTTTTTTGCAATGAAGCGCACCGCGTCCGCGGTGCTGATCGGTCTTGCGGTTGCGGGCCTTTCCTCCAACGCCTGGGCTGGGATTCAGGATTACGAGTTCCAACTCGTCCAGCCGGAGATCAAGCAAGGTAATGCGGCCGTGATTGCCGTGCGCCTGGTCGATAAGCGCTCGGGCAAAGCCGTGCCGGATGCCGTGATCTTCGCTCAGCGGGTCGACATGGCGCCTGATGGGATGGAGATGATGGCGGCGCCGATCGAAGTGCTGCCGTCGACCGAGCCCGGCGTTTACCGGTTCAAGGCGCAGATCTCGATGGCGGGCGGTTGGCGCCTGTCGCTCGGCGCCAAGGTGCAGGGCGAGACCGGCACGCTCGAAAACAAGCTCGTGTTCAAGGCCGTGCCATGAGCCAGGCGGGCCGAATTGGCCTCACCCTCGCCGCCATTCTGGCGGCGGGGGCTGGAGGCTATTGGGCCGGGCATCGTGATCTCGCGCTGCCTGACCTTTCATGGCTTCGCACCGTCCCTTGGCTCGAGAGTGCCGGAATCCTGCCGGTGAATGCCGGTCCCGTGCAATCAGGGCCTGTCATCTATTATCGCGATCCGGATGGGCAGCCCTTTTATTCCGCCGTGCCGAAGAAGACCGCCGACGGCCGGGACTTCCTCGCGGTTTATGCCGACGAGGATGTAAGCTTCGAAGACCAGCCGGCGAACAAGGAGGTAGCAGCCGCCCCCGCCAATGGCGGCGCGAAGCGCGTGCTCTACTACCGCAACCCGATGGGTTTGCCGGACACCTCGCCGACTCCCAAGAAGGATTCGATGGGGATGGACTACATCCCCGTTTACGAGGGGGAGGACGAGGACGGTTCTTCCGTAAAGGTGACTCCGGGTAAGCTGCAGCGGACGGGCGTGAGGACGGAGGCGGCCGCCAAAAGGGTGATCGTCAATCCGGTGCGCGTGCCGGGAACGGTGCAACTCGACGAGCGGCGCGTGAGCGTCGTTGCAACACGCTCGGACGCTTTCATCAACACCGTCGCGAGCGTGACCACTGGCGATCGCATCGCCAAGGGCCAAGCCCTTGTTCAGCTCTATTCGCCCGAGATCGCAGCGGCCGGTGCCCAGTTCCTGACTGATCTCAACAGCGGCGGAAGAGATGGCGCTTTGGGTGGTGCCCGTCAAAGGCTTGAGAACTTTGGTGTGCCACCGGAGGCCATCGCCGAAATAGAGCGGACGCGCAAAGTCCCGCTCTCGATGACATGGCGGGCACCCCGCGATGGCATCGTGCTCCAGCGGAACGCCGTGGAGGGGATGAAGGCCGCGCCCGGCGATGTTCTCTTTCGGCTCGCCGACATTTCGACCGTCTGGGTCGTGGCGGACGTGCCCGAGTACCAGCTCGGCGCGGTCAAGGTTGGCGCGGCGGTCACCATCCGACTGCGCGGCCGACCGGGCCAGACCTTCAGTGGCCGTGTGGCTCTAATCTATCCGCAGGTCGCGGCGGACACGCGCACGACGAAGGTGCGCATCGAAATCCCGAACCCTGACGGCATCCTGCTGCCGGACATGTATGCCGATGTCGAGATCGCCAGCGGCAGCGGCGGTCAGGTCGTTGCCGTTCCCGACAATGCTGTGATCGACACCGGAAGCCGGCAGGTCGTCATCGTGGATAAGGGCGACGGCCGCTTCGAGCCGCGCCAGGTTCAGGTTGGCCAGCAGGGCGGCGGGTTCACCGAGATCCGATCCGGCATCGCGGCCGGTGACAAGATCGTTGTTGCGGCAAACTTCCTGATCGATGCGGAGAGCAATCTCAAGGCCGCGTTGAACGGCATGACGAGCGCGGAGGCGGCACCATGATCGCCCGGCTGATCGCGTGGTCCGCACGCAACCTCGTCCTGATCTTCGTCGGCACGGCCTTTGCCGTCGCGGCTGGCCTCTATGCCCTGAAGACGCTGCCGCTCGACGCCATTCCCGATCTCTCCGACGTGCAGGTCATCGTCTATACCGACTATCCCGGCCAGGCGCCGCAAGTGGTCGAGGATCAGGTCACTTACCCGTTAACGACGGCGATGTTGACGGTGCCGAAGTCGAAGGTGGTGCGAGGTTTCTCCTTCTTCGGAGTCTCCTTCGTTTATGTGATCTTCGAGGATGGCACCGATCCCTATTGGGCAAGGAGCCGTGTTCTCGAATATCTCAACGCGGTGGCGCAACGCCTGCCACAAGGCGTGACACCAGGCCTCGGGCCGGATGCGACCGGCGTCGGCTGGGTCTATCAATATGCCGTCGTCGCCAAGGAGATGACGCTCGCCGAACTGCGCTCGCTGCAGGATTGGGTCGTGCGCTACGGCGCTTCCAAGGCGGAGGGGGTAGCAGAGGTCGCAAGCGTCGGCGGCTTTGTGAAGCAGTATAATATCGTCGTCGATCCGCTGCGGTTGCGCGCCCAGGGGATTTCACTTGCGATGGTCCGCGATGCGGTCCGGGCCAGCAATCGCGACGTTGGCGGCCGCACGCTCGAGCTCTCCGAGTTCGAGTTCATGGTGCGGGGCCGCGGCTACATCAAGTCGCAGGCCGATATCGAGAACATCGTCCTCAAGAGTGCCCAAGGCGTGCCGCTGCGGCTGAGGGATGTCGCGCGCGTCGAGATCGGGCCTGATGAACGACGGGGCATTACCGAACTCAATGGCGAGGGCGAAGTCGCGAGCGGGATCGTGCTGCAGCGCTTCGGCGCCAATGCGCTCACCGTGATCGACAATGTGAAGCAGCGCCTCGCCGACATCGCCGGCAGCCTGCCGAAGGGTGCTGAGATCGTGCCGGTTTACGATCGCTCGCATCTGATCGAGGCGGCGATCGAAACGCTCAAAGGCACGCTCGTCGAGGAAAGCATCATCGTCGCACTCGTCTGCGTCGTCTTCCTGCTTCATCTCCGCAGCGCCCTCGTCGCCATCCTGATGCTGCCGGTTGGTATTCTGATCGCTTTCGCGGCCATGAGAGCGATCGGCCTCGGCTCCAACATCATGAGCCTTGGCGGCATCGCGATTGCCGTCGGCGCGATGATCGACGCCGCGATCGTGATGATCGAGAATGCGCACAAGCATCTCGAACGGGCCGAGCCGGGCAAATCACGAGTCCAGATCCTGATCGATGCGGCGAGCGAGGTCGGGCCGGCGCTGTTCTTCAGCCTGTTGATCATCACCGTCTCCTTCCTGCCGATCTTCACGCTGGAATCGCAGGAGGGCCGGCTGTTCGGTCCGCTCGCCTTCACCAAGACCTTCGCCATGGCAGCGGCGGCGCTGCTGTCGGTGACGCTGGTGCCGGCGCTGATGGTGGTCTTTGTGCGCGGGCGGATCATTCCGGAGCACAAGAACCCGATCAACCGTCTCCTGATCTGGATCTACCGCCCGGTGATCCGGGGCGTGCTCAGGGCCAAGACGCTGACCATCCTGCTGGCGTTCATCGTGCTCGGCGTATCCGTCTGGCCGGCCCGCCAGCTCGGCTCCGAGTTCATGCCGAGCCTCAATGAAGGCACGCTGATGTACATGCCGACAACCCTGCCGGGGCTGTCGGTGACCAAGGCAGCGGAATTGCTGCAGATGCAGGACCGCATCATCAAGTCCTTCCCCGAAGTCGATTCCGTCTATGGCAAGGCCGGGCGCGCGGCGACAGCCACAGACCCGGCTCCGACCGAGATGTTCGAGACGATCATCAATCTGAAGCCCAAGGAGCAGTGGCGGCCGGGCGTGACCATCGACAGCCTCAAGGCCGAGATGGACAAGGCGCTGCAGTTCCCCGGCGTGTCGAACGCCTGGACGATGCCGATCCGCGCCCGCATCGACATGTTGTCGACCGGCATCCGCACGCCCGTCGGCGTCAAGGTGTTCGGCACTGATCTGACCGAGATGGAAAAGATCGCACGCCAGATCGAGGCGGCGCTGAAGACCGTACCGGGGACATCAAGCGCTTATGCCGAGCGCGTGATCGGCGGCTACTATCTCGACATCGTTCCGGACCGGGAAGCGCTCGGCCGCTATGGGCTTGCCGTCGGCGACGTTCAGGACGTCATCGCGACCGCACTCGGCGGCGAGACGGTGACGACGACGGTCGAAGGCCGAGAGCGCTACGGGGTCAACATTCGTTATCCACGGGATCTGCGCTCGAACCCCAGGGCGATCGAGACGGATGTCCAGGTGCCGCTGCCCGGCGGCGGTGCGGTGCCGCTCGGCGAGGTAGCCAAGGTCGAGCTCACGCGCGGCGCCACTTCGATCCGCACCGAGAACGGCCAGCTTGCGACCTATATCTTCGTCGACATCAGCGGCCGTGATCTTGGCGGTTATGTCGCTGATGCCCAAAGGGCGGTTGCGGAGCGGGTGACGCTGCCGCCCGGCTACACTGTTGGGTGGAGCGGCCAGTTCGAATATCTGCAACGCGCCGAGGCGCGAATGAAGATCGTCGTGCCGGTCACGCTACTCATCATCTTCCTGCTGCTCTATCTGAACTTCAAGGCGCTGACAGAGACGCTGATCGTCATGCTGTCCTTGCCGTTCGCGCTGGTCGGCGGGGTCTGGCTGATGTGGTGGCTCGGCTTCAACATGTCGGTCGCGGTCGCCGTTGGCTTCATCGCGCTCGCAGGCGTCGCCGCAGAAACCGGTGTGGTCATGCTCATATACCTCGAGCAAGCCATGGCTGAGCTGAAGGAGGAACGCGCCAAGCAGAAGCGGAGCTTCACCCGCGCTGATCTCTATGAGGCGATCATGCTCGGTGCAGTGGAGCGGGTTCGGCCGAAGATGATGACGGTCGTCGCCATCATGGCCGGTCTCGTTCCGATTCTGTGGAGCACGGGGACCGGGTCTGAGGTGATGCAGCGCATCGCCGTGCCGATGATCGGCGGCATGATCTCGTCGACCCTCCTGACCCTGGTGGTGATCCCCGCCATCTACGGGCTGATCAAGGGATGGCGGCTGCCAGCGACGTTCTCTGCGGAGGTGATCGAGACAGAGTTCAAGTTGCCTCCTCTCAAGGAGGCCGCCGAATGAAAGGAGGTTGCCATGATGAACGACATGATGGGCAGCGGCATGATGTGGAGCATGGGCCTCGCGGGGATCGTCGGGATCATCCTGATAGCTCTCGTGATCGCGGCGCTCATCAAGTATCTGTTTTTCCGCTGATCAGCGCGATCGGGCCGAATATTCTCGCGTTACTTCGCGGGCGGCTGAAGGTCGCAAGCATCTGTGACGGCTTGTTTTTGGCGCATTTTGGCGTCATCCTTCGTATTGTCATGGAACGCTGGTCGGCTCGAAAGCTTGTCGCTGTGTTCCTCGCGGTCTTCGTTACCGTGGGGATGACCCTGTCCGCCGTTCAGGCGAGCGGTATGTCGGCGCAAATGGCGATGGCCTCCGACATGACCGGCTTGGCACATGACGGTTGCCCTGGCTGTCCGAACGGCGGCGGCGATGATGGCATGAAGGCGATGGTGTGCGGCGTGGTCTGCGCCACCCCCATTCTGGCGATGCTCCCGGAGGGAGCATCCATGCCGGCAGCTCAAAAGCCCGACTCCTATCCGGCGCGTGACGCGTTTCTCCATGGAAGGCGAGCGCCGCCCGATCCTTACCCGCCGCGAACCACCGACATCGGTTGACGCTCCGGCCGTCGCAAGAAGCGACTGAGCCGGTCGAGCGAACGCGTCTGCGCGCCTTTTTCACGCGATAGCTCGCTGAACGCCGACGCGTTCCGTCATCAACGATGATCGGAAGGATCGCACGTGACTACGCAATCCATTTGCCCTCTCTCTCGCCGGACCCTGCTCCAGGCGGGTGGAGGCTTCTTCTTGACGATGGCGTGGCGGCCAGCCTGGGCCGGCACGCCTGTCGAGCGCCGCATCGTAGCAGGTCCAGCCCGCGCACGCCTCGCCGGCGCTGGTCATCCGGAAACCGACGTCTGGGCTTATGACGGCACGGTGCCCGGTCCCCTTGTTCGCCTGCGCCAAGGCGAGCCGGTACGCCTCATCGTCGAGAACCGTCTTGATCAGGAGACCACTGTTCATTGGCACGGCATCAGATTGCCGAACCCCATGGATGGCGTCCCCGGCCTGACCCAGCCTCCGATCAAGCCGGGCGAGAGCTTCACCTACGAATTCACGACGCCGGATGCAGGGACGTTCTGGTATCACCCACACGCCAACAGCCTCGAGCAGCTCGGCCGCGGACTTGCGGGAGCCGTCATTGTCGAGGAGCGTGAGCCCGTCGCCGTCGATCGCGACCTTCTCTGGCTCCTGGCCGACTGGCGACTGAACCCGCAGGGTGAGATCGCCGCCGGCTTCGGCAACCGCATGGAAGCGGCGATGTCCGGCCGGGTCGGCAATACCGTCACGCTCAACGGCCGCGTGTCAAAGGAGGAGCCGATGCGTGCCGGCGAGCGAGTCCGCCTGCGCCTCGTCAACGGCTCGCTCGCCCGCATCATGGCACTGCGCTTCGAGGGGCACCGACCGATGGTCGTGGCCGTCGACGGCCAGCCTTGCGAACCGCATGAGCCCAAGGGCGGCCGAATCCTGCTCGGCCCCGCCATGCGTATCGACGTCGCGCTCGACCTGCGGGGTGAGCCGGGGCGCCGCTATCGTGTCGTCGACGATTTCTACGACGGCCTGGCTTATTGGGTGACCGAGCTGGCCTACGACGAGAGGCCACCCATCAGGTCGCATCCGCTCGACACACCGCTCAGCCTGCCGCGCAATCCCCTGCCGGAGCCCGACCTTGCCGATGCCGAGCGCCACGAGTTGACGCTTCAGGGCGGCATGATGGGTGGCGGCGGCATGACCGGAATGGGCGCGATGATGGGCGGTGGGATGATGGGAGGAATGATGGGCATGGGCGGCGGTGCCGCCTGGGCCATCAACGGCATGTCGATGACGGGCGACGGTCACGCCGGCATGGAGCCAGCCCTGACGTTCCGGCGCAGGCGCAGCGTCGTGCTGAAACTACGCAACGAAACCGCCTGGTGGCACCCGATGCATCTGCACGGCCACAGCATGCTGGTGCTGAGCCGCAACGGCGCGCCTGTGCCTTATCGGCAGTGGCAGGACACAGTCCTGATGGCTCCCAGGGACACCGTCGAAGTTGCCTTCGTCGCCGACAATCCCGGCGACTGGATGCTGCATTGCCATGTCATGGACCACCAGATGTCCGGCCTGATGACCGTGCTGCGCGTGGCCTGAACTCGAACCCGACAAAGGAGATCACCAATGCAAAGACGAACTTTTCTGCTCGGAAGCGCCGCCATTCTGCTCCTGCCGATCCCGGCGATGGCAGACGCCGGCATTCGCGCGACGCTCTACAAGAACCCTCAATGCAGTTGCTGCGAGGGCTATGCCGGCTACCTGCGGCAGCACGGTTTCCAGGTGGAGGTCAAGCCGACCAACGATCTGGCCGAGATCAGTCGCAAGGCCGGCGTACCGGCGGAGCTGGAAGGCTGCCACACGATGTTTATCGACAACTACGTGGTCGATGGACACGTGCCGGTCAACGTCGTTCGCAGGCTCCTCGCGGAGAAGCCCGCGATTGCCGGCATCACCCTGCCGGGCATGCCGATGGGCTCGCCCGGCATGGCTGGCACCAAGACCGAGAAATTCGTGATCTACGCCCTCACGAAGGACGGCAAAGCCCCGACCGTCTACGCGACGGAATGACCGGCACTGGGAGGTCGCTTCGATGACTGAGATCGCAACCACACATCCCCCGGAGATGGCTGAACGGCCGGCGGGCGCGGTCACACGGCGACGCTTGCTCTTGGCCGCACCAGCCATCGGTTTTGGAGGGCTTGCGGCCCTATTCGCCGCGCGGCTCGGAAGCGATCCGAGCCAGCTTCCCTCGGCCCTGATCGGCAAGCCCGTTCCGATCTTCGATCTACCGGGGGTCCAGGGCCGCACCCTTGGCCTGTCAAGCAACGACCTCCACGGTGAAGTCTCGCTCGTCAACGTCTTCGCGTCCTGGTGCGTCGCCTGCCGGGCCGAGCATCCGCTGTTCTTGCGCCTTGCCCGGGAAAAGACGGTGCCTGTCCACGGGCTAAACTACAAGGATCGGCCCGAGGACGCGGCCCGCTGGCTCGACAGTCTTGGCGACCCGTACACCCGCACCGGCGCAGACCGGGACGGCCGGGTCGCGATCGACTGGGGCGTCTACGGCGTGCCCGAGACCTTCGTGATCGGCGCGGATGGACGCATCGCGCATAAGCAGATCGGCCCGATCACCGACCAGGCGCTGGAGGAGACCATCCTGCCGCTCATTGAGCGGCTGCGCCGGCAGGCAAAAGGAGGCCAGCCATGAGATGGCTCGCCTTCACTTTCGCCGCGTTTATTGTTGCGATCGGGCCGGCACTCGCCGATCCCCCACAGAATTTCGTGCTGTACGAGACACCGGCGCCTGTGCCCGAGCTCCAGTTTACCGGTGGTGAGGGCAAGCCGCAGGTCCTCGCGAATTTCCGCGGCAAGGTGGTCCTCCTCAACGTCTGGGCAACCTGGTGCCTGCCGTGCCGAAAGGAGATGCCGACGCTCGACCGGCTGCAGGCAGCGCTCGGCGGGCCGGATTTCGAAGTCGTCGCCTTGTCGATCGACCGCGGCGGGGCCGAGGTCGTGAAGAAGTTCTACACCGACATCGGCATCCAGCACCTTGGCATTCACATCGACAGCTCCGGCAAGGCCGGCTTCGCTTTGGCGACCGCCGGCCTGCCAACAACGCTCCTGATCGACCGTCACGGTCAGGAACTCGGCCGACTGATCGGCCCTGCCGAATGGGATGCGCCGGACATGGTCGCATTCCTCAAATCAATCATCACTCGAAAAGAGGGACACCTGTCATCCCCACACCAGAAGGACCAACCGCTATGACTGACATCAATGCGACTGACCTGCCGACGCGTCCCGAACCCCGGGAAAGCCCAGGACGATTGCGGCGCTGGCTACAGGGTCGGCATGGCCTGATCCTGCTCGCAATCCTGGGACTCACGCTCGGCGTAGCGTTCAATTGGAGCTGGCTCGTTGCGATCGGCGTTGCTCCTTTGCTGCTGAGCGCGCTTCCGTGTCTCGCCATGTGTGCGCTCGGCCTGTGCATGAACCGGATGAGCAGTTCGCCCGCGGCCAAGGCATCACCGACCGGAGCCAGCGATGCGGCTGTGCCCGACGGCTCTGCCGACGCCCGCAGGTCGTGCTGTTCGCCGACAGCAGATAGTTCTTCGAGGTGACGCTATGCGGCTCCTCAAGCCCTTGGTGCTCGCGTTCGCCCTCATGACGACGATAGTCGCGCCGGTTCTGGCGCATTCCCTCGAAGAGGTCGACCAGGATCTGCGCGACAAGGACAAGTATTTCCAGCCAGTCGACAGCGAAGCGCCCGGCTTCTCGCTGCAGGATGCCGATGGCCGCGGCGTCAGCCTCGCCGGCCTGCGCGGCAAGGTCGTCGTGCTGAATTTCATCTATACGAACTGTTCCGATGTTTGCCCGCTCCACGCCGAGCGGATCGCCGAGCTCCAGGCGATGATCAATCAGACGCCGGTGAAGGCGATGGTCGAGTTCGTCACCATTACGACAGACCCGAAGCGCGACACTGGCGAGGTTCTGCGCGATTACGGCAAGGCTCACGGCCTCGACCCTGTGAACTGGGTGTTTCTAACAGCGGCGCCCGACCTGCCCGAAGACAGCACGCGCAAGATCGCAGAAGCCTATGGGCTCAAGTTCACGCAAGGCGACGACGGCATGCAGATGCACGGCATCGTCACCCATGTCATCGACCAGGACGGACGATTGCGTGCCCGCTTTCACGGGTTGAAGTTCGAGCCGGTCAATCTGGTGATCTTCGTCAATGCGCTCACCAACCGCACGCAAAAGCCGCATGGGCACCAGCAACCGGGGCTCTGGGAGAAGCTCAAGGGACTGTTCTGATGGCATCGAACGCATGCGGGCGGATTAAGCCCCTCGGAAATGATGTGACGTGGTCCTCCTTGCCGCGATGGCAGGGGTGAGACGATGTCGGCAATCTCCAACATTGGTCTCGTTACCGCCTTCTCTGCCGGCGTGATCTCGTTCCTGTCGCCGTGCGTCCTGCCGCTCGTTCCAGGCTACGTGTCGTATATCTCTGGCCACACGCTCGACCAACGCAGTCACACCGGCGCGGATCGGCTCTCTGCTCTGCTGCTCAGCGCCTGTTTCGTGCTCGGCTTTTCAATCGTCTTCGTGGCGCTTGGCGCGACCGCAACCGCGTTCAGCCGGCTGCTTCTCTCCTATCGCTACGAGGCCGGGCTCGTCGGCGGGGCCATCATCATCCTGTTCGGTGTCTTCATGACCGGGCTCGTCCCGCTGCCCTGGCTCGAACGGGACTTCCGGTTTCACGGCAGAATCCGTGGAGGCCGGCCGTTCGGCGCCTTCCTTCTCGGCCTTGCCTTCGGCTTTGGCTGGACGCCGTGCATTGGACCGGTGCTGGGCGCGATTCTGACAGTGAGCGCCCTGTCGTCCACGGCATCGGCCGGCATCGTCCTGCTGACCGTCTACTCGATGGGGCTTGGCGTGCCCTTCCTGGCATCGGCCGCCTTCGCCGGTGGCCTGGCGAAGCGGCTGAAGACGATGCGTCGCCTGGGGCGGGCCCTGCAGGTAGGCGCCGGCGGCGTGATGGTTGCCATGGGCGTCGCAATACTCACGGGAACGATGTCGGCGTTTTCATTCTGGCTGCTGGAAAACGTCCCGATGCTCGCTCGCATTGGCTGAGATGAGGAGGATGCAACATGCGAAAAATGAAGAAATGGCAATGTGGGCTCTCTCGCCGGGAGTTCTCCTGCGCGGTAGGCCTGTTCACGCTTCAATGGGCAATCCCCATCTCGGCGGAGGCCGCTGCCTCTCCAACGCTCGATGAGCG
>Ga0209960_1003050_pt1 | contig 15271 bp, 15 predicted proteins | sample ThiBiot_500_plan_2_FD_183947 | JGI IMG/M metagenome (GOLD analysis project Ga0209960, IMG submission 183947) | Wastewater bioreactor microbial communities from Cape Town, South Africa - Thiocy_expt_500_plan (SPAdes) | ecosystem: Engineered > Bioreactor > Thiocyanate-remediating >...
CAAGTTTTCTTTTTGAAACTCGCATTTTTATTCGATTTTTTTTTTATCTTACCTTTTTCCTTTTTTTTTTTTTGAGAAATCTTGTGGGTGACGATATACAATTTAACTTTTAAGATGAGATGAGATGAAATTATTATTATTATATTTTATTTTGAAAAAAGAAAAAGAACCAACCCCCGAAAAAAAAGAAAATGAAAGTTCGAAACATATGAAACAAACTAACTATTTGAAATGACTGACTGACTGACTGAATTTATGATCTATTGGTGGTCTTTGACGATCTGGGCAATCTTTGACGATTTGATGATCTCAATTTCCGACCCTTTCTCTCTCTCGCTCTTGCTTTTGCTTAACTCTCTCTCACACTCTTTTTGATTTTTTTAAAATCGTCATTCTCATTCATTGATATTCTGGATGGAGATGTTTATGGGGTGGGATGATCCAATCCAATTCAATTGTTTTATTTTGAAAAAGAAAAAGAATCACTTACTTTGAAACCCTCTAACTTTCTTCTCATGTGTGAAAACAGGACCTTAAAGATTTTATGAGAAAAGCTGGAGAAGTTACCTATGCTGATATTAGAGATGGAGAAGGGTTAGTTCTTATTTATTTCATTTTTTTTGTTTGAAAAAATTTTCACAAATTCATTTTCTCTTTTTCTCTGTTCTATAGTATTGTTGAATTTTCCTCTTATGATGACATGAAAAAGGCTGTTAAGAAATTGGATGATGAAGAATTCAAAGGACGTCGCCTTAGAATTCGTGAGGTTCTTAATTTTCTTCTTTTTTCTTTTTTCTTTTTTTTTTTCTTCTTTTTTTTAAAATACAATAAAAATAAAAAATAGGATAAGAAACGTTCAAGATCTCCAAGACGTGATGACAAAAGATCTTCTCGTCGTGGAAGAAGTCGCTCTCGCTCCCGTTCACGCTCTCGCTCTCGTTCCCGTTCCCGTTCAAAATCTAAATCCAAGTCAAGATCAAAATCAAGATCAAAGTCACCATATAAATCCAGGTCTAAATCAAGATCAAAGTCAAGATCAAAATCTAGGTCAAGAACTCCAGAGAAAGAATTTGATTAGTTTCAAGATTCACCAACAAGTTATTTTTTTAAAAAAAAAATCATCAAATTTAAAAAAAAAGAAAAAAAAAGGTAATAAAAAATACAAAAATAACAAAAATTTTATTTTATTTTTTATATTTTATTTTTGTAATTTTTGCTCAACAATCCAATCAATCACATTTTGTGTTTCAGAAAGATCTACTGGAGCATTTTGAACAAACGATCCTGAAGGTGTCTCACTTGTCTTATGATACGAGTTTCGACTTAATTGATAAAATTTTAAGAGAATCTCTCGAGTAGCAATCGCATCAGCAGCAGCATACTTGATTTGACTTTCTGATAAAATTGTAGATTCCCAATTACTAAGAGTGATTGTTTTCAATGATTTCTTTTTCTTTAAAGGTTCTCCAAAACACATTTCATATAAGGTTGATAAAGACTTGGGTTCATCGAAGTGCATTTTTGATAAAACTTGTAAATTCACAAATCCATCAATTGAGAGATTATATTTTCTTTTAATCTTTTCATTCTCATAACTTGGTTCAAGTCCTATTTTTGGAATATTTGGATCACTTAATAAATTTCTTAACACTTGAGGAATATCTTTAACATAAAATGCATGAAGAACTAAACAATGATGTGAAAAAGCAAGTTGAAGAGTTGCTATCTCTGATTCTGATCCTGAAACAAATTCTGGGTACCATTCAACATCAATCCCTATGATTCTATTTTATTTATTATTTTAGATTATTATTTCAACAAATAAAATGAAAAAAAAAAAAAAAAAAAAAAAAAAAAAAAGAAAGAAAGAAAGAAAGAATAAATTTTTACGGTTTACTTCCAAATTCTCTATCTTTTTCTAATGCCTTATTTACAAACCATTCTATTGCAGATTCACTTCGAGTATACAAAATTTGATATCGAGAAAGATAAGTAGGAAGAGAAAGTCCTCTAGCTGTTGTCCAAAGTGATGCATTTGCTGCACTATCTGAACCACGATTTTTCAACCTCTCATATACATCAGGTCTTACTCCAAAAACTGTTTTTCCTATCATTTTCTTCTCTGTTTTTTCTCTTTTTTTGTTCAGTTTCTTGATTTCTTCGTCTTTTTTTGCCTTTTCTAATGGATCTAATATTTCATTTTCTTTTTCAAATTCATCTTTTGATTCCAACTCTTGAACATTTTTTATTTCTTGAATTTCTTCTTTTTTGATTTCTTTTGTCTCTTCTTCTTTTATTTCTTGAACCTCTTGAATATCTTCTTCTTTTATTTCTTGAATCTCTTGCTTTTGAATTTCTTGAATCTCTTCTTCTTTTATTTCTTGGCTCTCTTCTTCCTTTATTTCTTGAATTTCTTCTTTTTCATTTACATTTTTTGTATCTAATAATTGAACTTGGTTTGCATGATTCTCTTCAACAAATTCGATATTTAATAGAGGTTTTGGTTTTGGGAGTCCATATAACTCGAGAATACACCAATCTTGTCGAGAAAGATAGTTATTCCAGCCAATAGTAGCAAGAAAATCACTTGTTTGGTTAAAAAATTTCAAGTGAAAATTTGTATTGTAACACAACTTTAATTCATTCAAAGTAAGTTTTCTTGGATGATATCTTACAAGTATTTTTAAAATCCTTCTCTCAATTCTCTTTTGCTATTATTAATGAAAGCGATTAGTGAAGTTGGTGATGAAAATATGAAATAAATTCAAAAAGAAAAATAAAAATTAAACCATCAATGAAAGATTTCTTTGAACTCTAAAAGCAACGAACTCTGAATTATCTGATTTTTCAATAATTTTTTCAACTTTTGTAACTTTTCCATTTACTATTTTACAACAAACTTTTGTTCCAATTGGTAAAAACTGTGTTTGATATTTCGGGTCGAATGCAGATAATGTCTCTTTCCAAAGTGTATAATATACATCTTTATTCTGATTTTAAAAAAAGTGAAGAACAATAGTGAATCAGTAAAAAAATTAAGAAATCAGTCATTGAAATCAGTTAATTAAGAAATGCCAAATACAAAATACAATTAAGAAAAGAAATACAATTAAGAATAAGAAATCATAACTTAAATTTGAAAATAAGAAATTTTAATGTTTTAATTCAAAAAGTAAAACAAACCTTCGTTGAAGCAAGGAAATGAGGCCAATTTGTACGGTTTGAATTAGAGACAACAATAAAAGGTTTACTGCCAATTAACTTCACCAGTGTCGCATTGAAGAATCCCATTTCTCATTTAACCAATCTAACTATGATTTCTTGAGAGTTCTATTGTTCAATTAGAAGTGTTATAATTCAACTCTTTATTGAATTATACTTTGTTCTACAACTAATTTTACAACAGTCACTGAAAATTGGCAACACGTGGTTCTATTTTTTTTTGATTTTTTTCTTTTCTTGTTTTCGATGATTCATGTTTTTTTTTTGTTTTTGTTTTTGTGTTTGTTTTTGGAATCTCTTTTCAAAACTTGAATTTTATTTATTTTATTTTTGTCCTTTAAGCTCAAAGGATTTACTTTAGATTTTTATGAGATACATTTTACTAATCTGAAGGTAATTAAAATATTTGTGATCAATGTTCTCCTGGTTTATTTAGTCTCAAAAAACAAAATTAAAAACAAGGAAAAAATAAATTGTTTTCAACTTTGTTCATTTTTTTGAGGTCAGTCTTGAGATTATTGAGTTGAAGTTCGATATTCTTAATATCACTCAAGATTTTTTTTCCTTCAATTTTTTCAGGTCCGAATACTCCCAAAAGTTGAAAGAGGTAACTGAACTGATTTTTCAATTTTCATTTTAGTTAAGTGAAAGTCAAAATAATCAAAAAATAGTTTTATTCAAATGAATTCCATTCCTTTTTGATATCAGTTTTGAGATTAGTAAGTCGAATTTCTGCACTCTTGACATCATTAAAGATACCTTCAATTTTGGCAGGATCTACTGCTAATTTTTCTCTTTGAACTAAAGCTTCTCTTAATTGATGAAGTCGTCTTAAAGCTTGTAAGAATAAGTGATCAAGAGCTTTATGAAGTTCATTCTCTACTTGCTGAATGGTAGTGTTGGTCATGTTCTTTTGGAACTCCATGAGTCTTTCCTTGATAAACTTTTTGACTTCATCTACATCCACATCATATACTTCTCTTACTGATTTAAACATTTTTCCTGAAAGAACTGAAGAAAATTTATCTTTCAAAGATGTTGATTGTTCTTGACTTTTAATTAAATGGGAGTTAAATCCTAAACTGTCATAATCGAAAGAAATTTTAATTTCTGGGAGGACAGGGGCAAAAGAATCATTTTCAAGTTCTTTGAATTCGGAAATAATTCTTTGGAGATGTTTGAATACTTTTTTATCTGTTGTAGACTTGAGATCATTTGCATACTTTCTTAACTCGTCTTGTTTCTTCAACAAAAGATCATTTGATAAGTCATTCAATTTCAATTGTGCAGTTGAAAGGGTTTCATTAATCTTTTTCTCTGCATCTTCTTTTGTTTTAAAGTTCCATTCTCCTTCAAACAATTGATCAAGTTCAGGTGAAAAATATGTGACCAATTTAATTGTATCTTCACTCATTAATTTTTTGAATTCAATCATATTCTTGGTAATATCAGCTTTGATTCCTGCGGCTCCAAAAGAGATCGCTGCAGAGACTTCTTCAGATAAACTCCTTAAGTTCTGAGCTTCTAATTTTGCTGCTTTGTTGATTTGAACGAGTTGAGAAAGATAACCAGAAAGATCTTTTGCTGAGAGAACTGATTTCTCAATGGCTTTGTTACATGAAAGTGTGATTCCATCTTCTGATGCAGTCTTGATCATTAAATCCATTGGTGGTTTCATATTTGATGTCTCAATTAATTTTTTTGATCTATCAACAACTTTGTCTATTTTAAGATTTTGATAATATTCTCTCTTTTCCTCTTTGTCATCTCCAAACCCAGCAAATGAAGCCCAGTTTTTAGCAAGTTTATCAACTTCAGATTCAAGAGAAGGCTTCTTATTATGTTTTTCAATGTACTCAATCATCTTTTTTCCAACCAATTTCTTCTTTCCAGAAATGAGATAAATTGATTCCATTGGGTAAGGTTCATCTCGGTCATTTCGAAGGAAATCAGAGACATTTTTCTTTGTTTCCTCTTGTTGACTCTTTCCATCCATAGAATCTGCATTTGTTACAAGAGCAAGTGTTGGAGTTGTTGAGTGTGTTTCAATTTGAATAATGAGATTTTTTAATTTTGCAATATCATTACTTTGATAGTTCTTTGGTAACAATGTGAATGCAACATAATGACAAACATCAACAGTATCTTTAATAACTTTGTATAAATTGAGTTTCTTTACTCCATCTTCATTAACTCCAGGGGTATCAATAATTGAAAGTTTAACAAGGTCTTCATGTCCAAAATCTGGAAATTTGAGGGAGACTGTCAAGAAACTATCCAAACCTTTACTCCAATCAAGAGGAAGTTCTTTTGAGAGTTGATCTCCAAATACACTTTGAACTGCAAGTCTAAAAAGATCATGAATATCAATTGATGCATCCAAAATATCTTTACTTCCCTGATAGATCTTTTTGAAGACTAATCCATTCATAATTTTCTTGTGAAGTTGTTTTAAGTGAATCCTTGGAAGGGCATTTTCAACCTTTTTTTCTCCAGTTTCTTGTGAAAACTTCTTATAGAACCTGACAACTTTATTGAGTTGGGGAGCAAAAGGCACAAGCATCACTGGGTTATTCATGTTTGGATTATTTGGATCAACTGCAGATGGGTCATGAATATATCTAACTGGGATAGATGTCATTGGGTGCTTTCTTGAAGGGGAGATCGTTTCACCAATGATAGTATTTACAATTGTTGATTTCCCAGTTTTGATCGATCCAACATAGACAAGAGCAACAGAGTTATCGCAAACTTGAAGCATTTGTTGATGAATAATGACAAATCCATTGAAATATTGAAGGCCTTGATCAAGTTCTCTTTCACTAAACATGATCAAAGCTTGGAAATAATACTTTTGTAATTTCTCTAAATTGTCAAGTACATTCTCTTGTTTTTCAATTTGAAGTTTAATTAATTCATCTCCAGTTTGTTTTCTTTTCTCAACTTGTTGTTTTTGGGCTTGATATTCAACTTTCATTATTTCATACAATTCTGTTAATTTGGTAGAAAATTCACTCCATGATTTTCTTTTAATTAGATTTTGAATTACTCTTATTCTTCTTTGAAATGAGTAAGATGCCTCAATTTTCTTTAATGCAGTTCCAATAACTCCTGTTATTTCAATTCCAGCTCTCAAAGCATTCTCAAGTCTATCAAGCCTGGCCTCGTTCTCTTGTGTTAAACCTAAGGATTTTAATGAACTCTTTTGGAACATGGCTGGACATTCATTTTGAAGTGTTTTGAAGATTTGTAAATGAAGGCTTAAATTTTCAATTGTCACTGCAGTTCCACCAGAAGATTGAAGAACATCATCAATTTCTTGACTCATCTTCTCAGAAGCCAAGTATTCATTCAATCCCAATGTTTTGATTGTTTGTTTAAAAAAATCATTATCAGCTGAAGTAATTCCTCGATATAAATCTGTGAATTCTTGAATTTGTGTTAAAGCTTCTTGAAAAGCAAAGAGAACATCATAAGTGGATGCAGTTGGTTGAGGGTACAAAAGTAGCTTTGCGAGATCCTCTGTTTCATCTTTCGAAAGTGCTGAGGAGAATAATACATTTGATAAGTTTTCCCATAGTACATGAGTGAAATTATCTGAAAAAAAGTTCAATACATCACGAACATTTGTGTTTATGCTTGTGTCAAACTTTGGACCTTTTTTTTTTGAAATATAATCAAATACTCGTTTGAGAAAATGAGATGAACCTTGTTTTGGCTTCAAGGAAAATTCGTTTGCTAATGATACAATATCATCATATTTATATTTCAATCCAATATCAAGAATATTATCACCTTGAGAAAAGACACAATTCAAATCAACTCCATACTCAGTTTTCTATGATTAATTCAAATAATTAGAATTATTTATTAATAATTTTAAAAAAAGAAGGAATGAATGAATGAAAAGATTACAAGAAATTTGAGAAGACCAACAAGGTTGAGCAAAGCTAGTTGCTCAACAATTTGAATAATTTCAGAAGGGTTCGATTTTATGATCTCTTTTTAAAAAAAAAAAATTAAAAATTGAATAAGAAAGAAAAAGGAAAAAAGAGTTACCTTTAATATTAGCCTTTTCAAATATTAGGTTTAAATTTGCACTCTTGAAAAAATATAAGTATTCTGATTTCATCATTTCATCATGTTTTCTGGTCGTAGTTATTGTTGATTGATCGTTTTGTGAATCACATTCAGATTGCAGTTGGTAATCCTCTAACATGAAACGATTTTTGGTTCCTTCTAAAGCCCACATTTTCCTACTAACCCAAGTGAAACTACGAATCCCAAATTGGCCAGCTCGTACTTGTACATTATATTCAATTGCTCCTTCTTGTAAGATGTCTTGTGTAGAATTTTCCCAAGGTGCTTCAATGTTTGGATTAAATATCACTTGGATGGAGTCAGAATAAACAATGTGTGGCTTGAAAACAAAGATATGTCCAATTCTCTCTTCAATAAATCTAATGGAAACTGAATCACTTTCTTCATTAAATTCTGGGCTGTTATGTATTCTTCTAATTGTAATGTTTGTCCCTCTCTGACCATACTTCGGAAAGATCTCAAAATCTCCAATATCTAATTATAAAAAGAATGATTTAGCAAAATTGAACAGAATCTATTCAAATCTTCATATTTATTGAATATTTAAAGAGATCTCTGGTTCAATTAATTATGAAGTAAAGTAAAATCTTACTTGATGCCATCTATTGCATGGATAGTAACGATTATTCTTGCTATGCCCTTTATTTATTTTTCTCTTTGTCATTGAATTTCAAAAGTTGAATCAACCTCTCATACTACCCTACTCATTGCTTTGAATCTATGATTAACTTAAAGTTAAGAAGAAATCAATATAAATTATCAATTCCATAACTAAATCAGCAAAACTAGAGCAACTCGCATTAGATTTTGGAGAAAAAATAAAGAATTGAGATTTCATTCGAATCAATCATATTCAATTGTTGAATTCATAGAGAATGACTCTCAATCTCATTAGCCAATTTGATAATACATTTGGGCTCTTAAATTGAACTTTGAGCTTAGAATTTCAATGAATTTTCAATTGAAAATTATATAAAAATTCACTGAAATTTGAAATAGAAGGAAAAGAAAAGCAAAAAAATCTTAACAAGATTTATGAAACATATATCACATTTATTTATTCACACTAATTAACATGAACAATTTGAATACTTGATTGATTGTTTGAGAAGGAATTTGAGAAATAATATGTATATTTGTTGAAGTTCTGCAATTCAATCAATCAATCCATTCATCCATTCATCATTGAAATAATGCTCTGTATAAGAAGTAAAAGCCTACAATGATAGGAAGGATAGTAGGAGCAATAGTTCCAGCAGGATTGCAATTCACATCACAGTTTGGAAGGTATTTAGCAGCATTAGCACAGACACCTTTATAATTCACAAGACATCCTAAGCGGCTTGAGCAATAAGTATTACATTTTAAGATATCACAGCTATAAGTTGGAGCATCCATATTAAGATGACATCCTTGGATGCAAGTATTATACTTCTCACTGTCACAAATATTATCACTTGCAAATGTGAGAGCAGCAAAGAGAATTGCAAAGAAGGTAAGGAAAAGAATGGTTCTCATTGTGACTTGATTGTGAAGAATTATAATTGAAAATTGTTATTTTTCTTGATTTCTTGAATTTCTTGAATTTCTTGAATATTTTTTTCTTTTTCTTTTACATCTGTTTCAATATTGATTCTTTCAATTGATTTATATATAAATTCCAAGAGATTGGAAAAGAAAGAAAGAAATGTGGAAATCAAAGTGAAAGTGAGTCATTTGAAGCAAAATTTAAAGATTTTTTCTCTTTTGTCGAATTCTTTTTCTCTTTTAGCCGTTGATGTCACACAAACATTTTTCTTGTTCAATGAGTCAAACTTGTTCAAAAGTTGTTCAATCATAATATTATCTTCAAAAGTAATACTTTCATTGATTAAATGTGTTGAATCGAATCACATTTTACTTCATTGATTTGATGTGATTTTTATAAATCTCCAAAACAAAACAAAATAGAAATCTAGGAGAAACTTTGAAAGTCCATCAATCAATGAGACAACTCCAAAACAAAATTATTGAATCCATTGTATTACAATTTATTTGATTTCTAGGTTATTGTATTCTATGTAAAAGTTTTGCTTTTATTCCCTGATTTTACAAAGCTCTTTGATTTGATAGTTTTTGATTCCTTAAAAGAGTGTTGAGTTGGGTCAAAATTTTTTGGTTCTTTCTTTTCTTTCTTGTCTTTTTTATCCTTCTTTTCAATCTTTTCTTTCTTCTCTGGTTCAGTTAGGATTTGAGGAACTGAGGAGTAATCAAATTCTTTAACTGTTGAAGCTTTTTTAGCTTTCTTTTGATTCTTATTATTATTTGCACTTGGATCTAAAGGAATTAAATTAATTAATATCAAATTGGTTAATGACTTTCAAAAAAATTGAAGGTAATCAAGCAAATCAAAAAAAAGAAAAAAAAAGAAAAAAAAAAAATTAAACCTTCTTCTGACTTTCTTTTGTTTGACTAATTGATTAAAAAAAAGGTTGATTTAATATTTCAATTGTCAAAAATCAAAATTAATTTCGAACCTTTATATCAGAGAGAATGACAGCTTCTTTCTTTTTCTTTTTCTTCTCTTTTTTTTCATTTTCTAATATATTCTCTTCTTTTTCTTCCTTTTCTTCCTTTTCTTCCTTTTCTTCTGAACTAATATCATTTCCTACTTCTTTTTCATTAACATTTTCACTTTCATTTTCATCTAAGTTCATTGATTCTTCTTTTTCTTCTTCCTTTTCCTCTTTCTTTTCTTTGATTTCTTTTTCAAATCCTACTTTTTTTTCATTTGGAATACTACTTTCATTTTTTTGAGGTTGTACAGTTTCTTTCTTAGTTCCAAAATTTTCAAGCTAAAATCAAGAATATTAATAAAACTAAGCTAAATTAAATTTTAAAATCAATAAAATTATTACACTTGGAAACATTAATGCTTGTGCAAGATCTTCATAAATTTGTTTGATTTTTGATACATCAATTTCTTCCTATTGTTTGTTTTTTTTTAAAAAAAATAAATTGAAATATTAGAAGAAGAAAAAAAAAACTCACATTTTCTGAATCAGAATTTGACATGAAAGAAGAACTTTTAGCTTGAGACACACGAATTTTATTTGGATGTTTCTTTGGAGAAAGTCTACTCTCAGAAGTTAAAAAATTTGGCTTTCTTAAATCAAGAACTATTTCAAAACAAAAAAAATGAATTAAAAAGTAATTAAGTATGAAACTATTTTTTCAAATAATAATAAATACGTTTTTGTTCAGATTGGATTTTGTCAGAAATTTCGGGTTGATTTTGTACAGAAACATTTGCAAATTCATTTGAAGTTACAATTTGATCAATTAAAAGAGCAATGTCATGTGCTTTGATTCTAATAAGAGGTGGACAAGGTACACAACAACTTATCACTTGAGGATTAGTTCGAGGAAAAATTTTACTTAGATTGACCATCATATGAATAGGAAGTACATAGCTTTTGTTTTTATTTATTTTGTTTTTATTTTTACTTTTTCTAAACAGGTGAAAAATTCAAAATTCAAACCTTGTACTTTCATCTTCTTCACGTGCTATGATATCACGCCATGAATAAAGGGCTTTAAATACCATCATCTAAAAAAGAATAATATATTTAGACAAGAGGCAAATAAGAAAAAAAAAAAAAAAAAAAAAAAAAAAAAAAAAAAAAAAAAAAAAAAAGTGAACCTCTTTATCATTTAAATGATATTTTTCACCATGAAGAAGATATGATTGATCAGTTAAGAATTCTTTTTCATATTTTCTCAAGCAAATCTAAGTTGATTTTTCAAAAAATTTCCCATTTAATATTTCTTTCATAAATAAATAAATAAATAAAAATTACATCTTCAGATCTTTTTAAAACTGCTTTTAATAAATTATTCTCTTGATTTCCTTTATTAATTAATTCATTTTTCATTCTATCATAAACATAAAGGAGATAATGTGTATCTTCTCTTGCATATTTTAACATTTGATTTGGTAAAGGTCTAATACGATTTTAATAATGAAATAAGAATTTAGATAAAAAAAAACAAAAATTAGGAAATTTTTGAAGTACCTAATTCTCCAATCAGCAAGTTGATATTTTTTATCAACGTGAACGTCACAATAGTGATCAAGTAAGTGAGCAAGACCCAATGAACTATGTTCTGGAGATAAAATAAATTAAATAAATTTAATAAATGAAATAAGGTTCAAAAAAAAGTGAACCTAAAACTCTTGCAGCTTGTCCAGTATCAAATAAATTCACAATATACACTCCAAAATCTCTTTGAAGCCAAATAACATCACTATCTGCTCCATGAAAAACTTTAGTAATTTTAGGATTAGTAAAAGACTTATTTAAAAGGTGAAGATGAGTCCTTAAGAGTAATGTATCAATAATATAATCATCAGTTCTTGTTGATAATTGCATTAAACAAACAAATCCCATAAATGAACGATAACTATGATGTTCAAGATCAACAGAAAATTCTTCACATGAATCTAAAACAGATACTAATTTTTCTAATTTTTCAAGAGAATCAACCCAATGAAGTGGTGTAGATTCTAAACTTGGATACATCTATCAACATTTAAAAATAAAATTGGAAATCATTGAATTTGTGAATTGAATTGAAATAAAATAAAAATAAAAATAAATAAAAATGAACAGTTTCAGGTTTTTCTTCAAACATTCTTTCTGGATAAGTAATATTTTTGATTTCATATTCATAAGGATGAGGATAACTAAAAATTCATTTTTTTGAAGAAATTTAATTTTTGAGAATGATTTTTTGAATTGGTGGTATTAATTACCTTTTAAATCTTGCTTCATGAAGATAAAAAATTGTTTCTTTCTTTTGTTCATCTTCAGGATGAGGATTATATAATTCTTTAAGGGAAAAAATAAAGTTTTAGAAAGGAAAAATCCAAAAATTGAATTATATAAACTCACCTAAATCTAATGGTTGTAAAGCATTTGGTTTTTCTTTAATTTTTGGAACAAATGATCTATTTGAATTATCTATTTTATCTTCAAATTTTAATTGTGGACGAATAATATTTGAAGCATGAAGTAGTTTGAGATTTGTTTGTCCTTTTGATGTATTCTAAATCCAATTTTTCAATTGTAAATTATGATTTCCTTCTCTTTTTAAGATTAACAAAAAAAGAAGAAGAAGAAAAGAAATTACTTGTGAATATTTTGAAACAATAGGAACATTTTGATTAACTTTTGGATCGATTGGTTTCTTTTCTAATTCATCTAATGAAAAATCCTAAAGAAAGAAAGAAAAATCTTCAATTAAAAACAACATCACACCAATGTAATAAAATAAAATTTACAATCTTCTCATAAATATTATCCAAAGTATCAACAACTTCCTCAAATCTCTCCGTTGGGTCATCACTATCTACAAAGTATTGAAAGCTAGGTCTCTCAAACTTCATGACTCCATTTAACAATTTCAACAATCTTGTCCTTATTGACTCTGTTTTCTCTTTAAACACTGGATCAGTTAGATAAAACTCAAAGTCTCCTTGGGCTTCAGTAGGATCAGGAAGCTTATTACTCTCTCTACTTGCAGCTCCAAGCTTAAGAAACAAGCCTTCGAAATCCATCGCTTTTCCACGTGCTTTTTTTTTTTTTTTTTTTTTTTTTTAAAAGTTCAAACAACAATTCAATTCATCCTTCATCCAATATATCAAAAAAAATAATACATTATCAAAATATATTCAAAAATTGAACTAAAATTGAATGAATTTTGATATATGATATAATAATTATCACAATTAATTGAGGTTTTCAGTTGGTTTTTAACATGTATTTAGAATGGAAAATTTGAAGTTTTTACTTGATGTTGCTAGAGTGAAATATAATGAAATATGAAGTTAAATATTCAATTGTTGAGTCTTTTCTAAACATCTTTTTTGAACTCAATTAAGTATTAATTATGATATCTCTTGTTAAGTTTGTGTTTTGTTCATTCACTTCTTGAATTTGTATTATGAAAAAAAAAAAAAAAAAAAAAAAAAAAATTGAAAAAAAATTCAAAGATAATTTTGGCGGTTAAAAATTGTTCACTTTTCCACCTTTTTGATTTTGGGGGTTAGGAAAAAAGTGAAAAAGTGTTATCCTATTTTTTTTTGATTTTTTTGAATCAACTATTGAATTCTGTAAAGTTTGAAAAGAGGATCAAATTAGATTTCAAAAGTTTTTTATTTCATACAATATATTTAAATTTACATTTTCTTTTTAAAAAAGTTGACTATAGCACATCATGAATATTTTTGAGAATTGACACTTGGGACAAATCCTAATAAATTAATTCATGATTAATTCAATTAGTTCAAATTAAAAAGAAAAGAAAAAGTTGAAAAAAAAACCTCTAATACTTTCTTCAATTTGAACAGTTGAAGCACCAGTAATATTCATTTCATATTGTATTAATTGTCTCCAAAATCCTAAGTTTGGACGTGTAATAGGTCTCTTTTCTTTTACCAAAAAATATGCCTCTCTTAATGTCATTTTATTGTATTTCACTAAATATGCCATAACAATTGATGTTGATCTTTTTTATTTTTTAATATTAAAAAATGTTCAATTTTCATCAAATATTCAAATAAATAAATAACACAAACCTACTCATTCCCATTACACAATGAACCAATACATTTTTATTTTGTAATCTTGCTTCCTCAATTTTATCAACAACAAGGTCAAAATGTTCTAAGAGATTGGTATCCGATGCATCTTCAACAGGTAAACGAAAGTATTCAAAAGTATTTGGATGATAATTTCTTGCTTCCTTTGTTACTTTTGAGAAAAGAAATAGTATTAAAAAAGAAATAGTATTAAATGAAATGAAATAAATGAAAAAGATACCATTAAATATTGCCTGAATTTTTAAACTTTGTAAATAATGAACATTTGCTGAACATCTTTCATTTGATAGAAAGAGAAAACTAAGAATCTCATCAATTTGATCACGCATTCTGCTTGCTTTTGTTTTTGAGGGTAAGAAATTGTTGATTGCTTGATCTCAAAGTCTTCGTATTTATTGACTTTCAACTCATTATTTGACTAATCAAATTTAAAATAAGTGACAAATCAATTTTTTTTTGTTTCAAACTGAAGCTTGTCTTTGTTTTCTTTGTTCTGAAAATCATTGAAAAAGATTTCAAAGAGATTATCATGCTAGCTTTGTTATCCTCAATCCTTTGCAATCCATTTGAAAATTATGAAACTAGGAGAGAGATTTCACGATTACCATTTTTTTCAAACTCAACAACAAAAGCTTTAGATGTTGAGATGCTCCCGTTTCAAACTTTTTAATCTTTCCTAATCCCTTGAATTTTCACTTGAAACTGTTTGAACCTTTAATCCTTTCAAACATTCTAAAAAAGTTTCAATTCACACATAATTTGAACATTCACATTTTCTCAATTATGGTCCCACTTTTTTTGTTTTTTGTTTTTTCATTTCATTAATACAAAAATTCAACATCTAAAGCCACATCAATATGATAAAATCAATCATTTTTTTATTTTTCAAATATCATAATAAGAAGAATATATAAGACCATCAATAACTTCAAAACAAAAAAATCTTATGAAAATTGCATATTGGAATGCACTGATTACTCCAATGCCTACGTTTTTTTCAAATATTTTCTCTTGTGTCAGGTTTTTTTCTCCCACAAAAAGCTTCTAAAAAAAATCATCAATGAAACAATTTATGATGATTTTTTTCAAAATTTTCAACAAGTTTGAAAAGGAAAATCGAATAAAAAACTGGTTTTTTTGTATTATATGATGTTGTGAGAAAGGTGAAGGTGATGTATTGGGAAAAGTTCAAAGAATAAGTCGGTTAGAAAAAATATTTTTCGTTGAATTTGAGAAATAAGATAAAATCAAAAGAAGAATTTTGATTGGCGGAACGGCTTTTTCTTTTTGTTTTTTTTTTTTTTT
>Ga0209960_1003052_pt1 | contig 15251 bp, 14 predicted proteins | sample ThiBiot_500_plan_2_FD_183947 | JGI IMG/M metagenome (GOLD analysis project Ga0209960, IMG submission 183947) | Wastewater bioreactor microbial communities from Cape Town, South Africa - Thiocy_expt_500_plan (SPAdes) | ecosystem: Engineered > Bioreactor > Thiocyanate-remediating >...
TGGACATCCCCTTTACCCGAGAACATGAGCATCTGCCGGAACAAATCTGGGGGCGCGTTATTAATGTCAATCAGTCCATTGGCCGGTGTAACCCTCACCCCGATTGAAACTCCGTTAAACGGGACCACCAACATTGCAGATTGCTTAGGCCGATCCTCGGGAGCAGACGTTATGCGCTGTAAGACAATATAAATTGCCGCATCACCCAGTGCAGACGCTTGGGTCCGTGCTTGCGCATCGCTCACTTGCCGAATTTCACCTCGCACCGTGTGCGTAAGCGCAGAGAGCATAAGGGACAAGGCTGCAACAACCCACAGGACTGCGATCAAGGCCATCCCGTTAACGGGCTTGGGACGAGTGCTCATGGCGCCCCGCCAAACGAAAATCCATCCGCCCCGTAGCGCTCAGAGCCTTGCAGATAAAGCGGAGACACGATGGGGGGCCACGTACCAGATGGGGTAACTATCCGAATCTCAATTCGCTCTGGCAGCGAGTCAGTGGCGACCCATTGCGTGACCCACTCCCTAGACTTTTCGGCATCGAGATAGCGCATAGACACAGACTGCGCACCCACAACCAATTCACGCGACTGAGCATCGGCCCAGTCGGGAAAATCCATCTCTCCGCCCCATTCCACCCAGCGAAGCATCAGGACATTGCCAGCCAGTGGACTGCGAGGCTCCAACGCTAAGCGAAACAAGGTCCGTCCGCCAGCACCGTAGTTAGCAGGCATCAGCCCCATCCACATGACAACTTCAGGCCGCCCCACGAAGTAAAAGGGAGACTGCTGCTCTTGAGTTACGGGGCGCTTGCGAGCAATAGTTCGCTGCAGAATGCGCTCCAGAAAAGAGACGACAACTCTTTGCTCATCCGCGCGCTCTAAGCGCTCGTCCACCCTCTCCTGAGCCTGGCCTATAGCACCAACTGCGGAAGCGAGTGCCGCAGCAATCATCGCCATTAAAACAAACGCTATCAGCAACTCGACCAAGGTAAAGCCAGCGGCAAAGGCTCGTCGGCCAAAGACAACTCGACGATATTTCACCGCCCCTCCCGAGCTTGAGGCACCTTGCGCTGGGGACGCAACGTACGGAATTCCAGGCGCTGCGGGGTCCCCCCCCCCACCCAATCCACCGAGACGACCACCAGATGTAACGGAACTGCCCCAGGCCTGGCAGCCGCCGCTTCAGTGCTAAATGGCAGCACTGAAACACGCCAACTAAGCCCATCCTCAACTCCCGAATCACCTTGGTCTCCAGGCAGTACGTCATCCTTTGCCAATAACAGCGAGCGGGCGAGCATGACAGCCTTCTCACGCTGCTCAAGGACGCCGACGTCTCTAATGCCTGAACCCATCGCGCGGTACAGCACCGCAAGCGACATCGCCATGATTGCGAAAGCCACAAGGATCTCGATCAACGAAAAACCTCGGACACAGCGTGGCACCCGCCGGAGGGAATACATGCAACTATTACCGCTCTGCCAACGCGACAAGCGCAATCCGACCAGAGAGCCAATCGATTTGAAGGCGCGTGCCATCACCTGAGGGGCGCATGAGATCAATACTCCCACCTGTCGCACCACCGTCAGGAAGAAAGCGGATTGCACCCACGCGAGCTGCGTTCCAGTCAATGCCACCGATGGTCAGACGCAGACCCAATGGCTCCGGAATAGCTTGCCAAGGGCGCCCTTCAATCCGAAATGCCCGGCGTTCAACATCTACATTGAAGCGAACCTCAGCCCCTTGCACCCTTGCGAGCATTCTTGCCTCACGCAAGTCGGCCCGAAGCGTTCGTATCGTAGACCGATAGTCCATCGCTTCCTTTAATCGGCTGTAGGCCATCGGCGCCATACCAATTAGCAGAGCCGATATAGCCAAAACGACCATCAGCTCCAATAAGGTAAAGCCCTTCGCTCGCAGCATGGATAGCATGCCTTATGCAACTCAAGGCGTGTTTCGAATGTCCGCGTTCTCGCCATCTCCGCCCAGCGCGCCATCAGCACCCAATGAAATAATCTCAATGCGACCACTCGCATTGACGTACCGGTACGGGTGCCCCCATGGGTCGCTGGGTACACCTCCCTTGAGGTAAGGGCCATTCCAACCGCTGACACTGCCTGGTTTTTTAACGAGGGCCTCAAGCCCCTCATCGCTCGAAGGGTAGCGCCCAACATCAAGCTTGAATAATTCGAGCGATTTATCGAGATCTGCGATCTGCACAGCCGCCGTCTTGGATTTCGCCCCCCCCAACTGACCAAGAACACGTGGACCAACGAGGCCAGCGAGCAACGTGAGAATAGCAAGCACCACCAGCAGTTCAATCAACGTAAAACCACTAGAGGGGCGCCGTTTAACAATACTTACCATTAGAAAAGCTTCCTAAATCTAAAAAAATTATACGGCGAGGTCATTGATAGACAGTATGCCAAGCAGGATCGACACAATGATCGCAGCGATGAGTACACCTAACACCAAAATCAGCACTGGCTCCACAAGGGTAAGTAGCCGTTTGATACCCGTCTCTACCTCTCGGTTCAGAATGTTTGAGAGCTCCAACATCATGGTCCCGACACGTCCAGTTTCCTCACCAACACGAATGAGATTGATCGCAAGAGGCTCAAAAATTCGGGTCTCTGAAATCGCTTGCACCAACTTCCCGCCCTCCTTGACAACAGGCGCAACCCGCTGAAGCGACTGCCGCAACACCGTATTTCCGACCGTCTCTGTCGCAATGTGAAGTGCGGTCAACATAGGCACTCCATTGCCGAGCAAAGTTCCCAAAGAGCGAGAGAAAAGTGTCAACTGATATTTCAACGCAATGCGGCCCACGACAGGGACCCCGAGCAGTCGCGCTTGCCACCATTGTTTTCCGGAAGCTGATTTCAACCAGCGCCAAAGTAGCGTAAAACTCGCCACAACGAGGAGGCCCAATATCAAACCATACTGCTTGAATCCGTATCCCATGATCATCACGATACGGGTTGGCAGCGGCAAGGCATCTCCCATATCAGTGAACAATTTTTCAAACTGCGGCACTACAAAACCTAACATAGCTATGAGCGAAAGGATGGCGACACCCAGCAAGATTGCAGGATATATGGTGGCCGAGACAACGCTCTCACGCAGCGCACGCTGGCGCTCCATGTGCTCGACCAACCTGTCAAGCACAGCTGACATCTGACCACTGGCCTCTCCCGAACGCACCATGTTGATGTAGAAGTCACTAAACAGTGTGCGGTGCGATCCTAAAGCCCGGCTCAGTGGGGTGCCTCCTTTGACGGCATTCAGGATACTTTGCACAAGTATCGCGACACTCGGCTTATAGCTCATGTCTATGAGCACCCGCAAAGCATTATCCAGCGCCAACCCGGCGCGTAGCATGATCGCGAGCTCGGATGTTAAGGCCATTACATCTGCCGATGAAACCGTCCCGTCGGAGCGTCTTCCTTTCAAAGCAGGAAACCGCTGACCTTGATCGGCCACCTTAGCTATACCACCCTCTCCTGGTGAGGCCTCGTCGATGCTCAGCGGCATCAACCCTTGATCACGCAACTGTTTGACAACTGCGGCAACGCTCAACGCCGTGGTTACGCCTTGTTCAATCACGCCCGCCGCTGTGGCTGCGCGCCAGTTGTAATCAGGCATCAGACTGGTCCTGCGTAACGCGGGCGAGTTCGTCCAGCGTTGTTACACCCGCTGCGACTTTACGCAAGCCATCTTCGAACAAGGTTAGCATGCCGCTTTGCGCCGCCAACCCGTTGAGCACATTCGCGTCGCTTCCTTCAATAATTGCACGACGCACGACCTCATCCAGCACCAAAAGTTCATGGATTCCAGTTCGGCCCCGATATCCGGATTGGCGACAATGCTCGCATCCCACCGCCCGATATATAGGCCGATCAGCAGGGCAAAACCGCCTTAGGCCTGTGCTCTCGCGCAGCTCGCTTCCGGGCTCGTATGGCCGCTTGCAGCGCTCACACAGCGTGCGCAATAGCCGCTGCGCAAGCACGCCGTTGACCGAAGATGTGATGAGATAGGGCTCAACACCCATATCCTGCATACGGACAACCGCACCTGCAGCCGTGTTGGTATGCAAAGTGGAGAGTACTAAATGGCCAGTTAGCGCTGACTGAACGGCAATCTGTGCAGTTTCACTATCCCGCATTTCTCCGATCATGATGATGTCCGGATCTTGCCGGAGAATTGAGCGCAGGGCGTTGGCAAATGTCAGATTGATCTGGGGATGAACTTGTATCTGATTGATTCCCTCCAATTGGTATTCCACTGGGTCTTCCACAGTGATGATCTTGTGGGCCTGAGAATCGATTTTGGCTAGTGCCGCGTATAAAGTGGTGGTCTTACCCGAGCCCGTGGGCCCTGTCACGAGAAGGATGCCGTGTGGACGCGCCAAGAGTAGATTGAACCGCTCCAAGGTGTCCTGCTCAAACCCCATGGAATCTAGGCTGAGCCGAACGCTTGCGCGGTCAAGCACCCGCATGACCGCACTTTCACCGTGCACCGTGGGCACAGTGGATACCCGTAAATCAAGCTCCCGTCCCTTGACGCGGGTTTTGATACGCCCGTCTTGCGGCAAGCGCCTCTCCGCGATGTCGAGGTGTGCAAGAAGCTTCAAACGCGAGCTGACGGCGGCAGAGAGTCGCGGAGGTACTAACTCTCCGTGCTGGATCACGCCATCCACGCGATAGCGCACGTGTAAGCCATCATCAAATGGCTCCAAGTGGATATCCGAAGCGCGAAGGTCAATCACGCGGCCGATGATGGTATTGACCAACCGAATGACAGGCGCCTCGCTCGCGAGGTCTTTGAGATGCTCAACAAAGTCCCCGCCATCCAGCCCGTCGCCAAAGCCGTCGTCCGCATCTTCAGTCTCTTCAACCGGCTCGACCAGAGCTCTTTCAATATCGCTCTCAAGAGCAAGGTGAGGTTGAATCTTTTGCCCTGTGGCGAGGTGCAGCGCCTTGACCACAAACGCATCCTGCGGCACAGACATGGCAACGTGCAGCACGCCATTCTCCAGGCGTAGCGGATAGATGGCATGGGCCTGCAGAAACTCAGGCAGCAACCCCTCTACCTCGGGCATGAGATCAGGAAAACCATCCGCCTGCACCAAAGGGACACCCAGTTGACGGGCCAACACACCTGCTACATCTCCGTCTGACACCAGTCCCAAGCGAACCAGCACACGCCCGAGCATGCCCCCCATTTCCTGCTGGGCGGACAGCGCCCGATCCAAGTCGCGCGACGAAAGTTTCCCCGCCTGCACAAGAAGTTCGCCAAGCCTGGGGCGTGGTCCGGTGACCTCACCAGTCGGCTCGGCCAAATGTGTGTTTGTCGTCATGAAAAGTGTTGAAACGGCCTCGAAAAATGAGGCACAAACTATAGGCGCACGGGCGTGCCCCCATCCAGCAGAGCTTTGGCAGGAGTGTAGCTTCGCTCTTGGATATCCCATTTACGCATAAGTGGCGCCTCGATGCATACAACAGCGGCGACGCCGCCCAAGATCGACAATCGCTACAAATTGAGTAGCTTAAAAACCATGAAATACTAGCGCTACCCTAGCCTTCTATAAACAAACGCCTCTGCAAGCGCCCTACTGCCTTGGCGGCGAGGCAGACGTACCTGGGCACGCAGACCCCAGGTTCATTCCATACCTTGATTTGCTATGAGTTCTCATGATTCAGCTGACCGACTGATGCCTCTGGCGGTCTTCGTTGCCGGATGTAGCGTCCTTGTTGCGGGCGCCATGGGCGCAGTCCTTCTGTCCAAATACGCGACTGGCGACGCTGCCACCAAAGAACAGATGCTGCTTGCTCCCATGATCGGGGCGATAGATACCTGCATTGCCACACCGGAAAGCTCCCCGTCACATCCCATGGATGACTTAGCCCGCAGTTGCGGAGGCCCGCAGGGTTCTGCCGCGGCCTTGGTGGCGTCCACCCTCTCAACGCTACAACCCCAGACTGGGGGGCGAGGCCGCTATCCGTTGGGCTACACGCTGCCAGTACCGCTACTGAAACTGTTTCATCAAAATCCCCAAGGACATTGGGAGATAGATGGACGCCTGATCAATCGTCTGGCCCGAACGATCCGCGACACAGAAAGACCGCTGATTCTGTACTTGTTCTCAACCCACTTTTCAGCAGACGCCCCTCTAGAACAGGTCTTGGCCCAAGACAGCCGGAACCTGGCGCAGACACGCGATGGCCCTCTCGGACAAAGCAGCTATTACGGTGCGCCTCTGTACAACTGGAGTTTCGCGAGTACCCAGAACGAGTTAACGGAGCGCCGCGTACAAGCGGCCCGGGCCGTCCTGGATGCCGTGTGCCAACTCCCGGCACACGACATTGCCAAAGTGCGGGGCGTGACGCTCCTGGGCGAGCTACATCACCTGTTCCCAAACTTTGAGAGTGGCATGGGGTTTGCGCCCCCCTATCGGGTAACGGACTACAGCCCACACTCTGTCACTGCATTTCGCTCATTCCTGCGCCAAGAATTTCAAAGCATCGAAAAATTCAACCGTGCGATGGGAGCGGATTACTCCTCTTTTGAACAAGTCGTACCGCCTTCCAAAGACATTCGCACCGAACCGTTACATCGATATACCGAACACATCGATTCTTTTGCGCAAGGAACCCTGCCAATTTCCGGATGGGCCTATGTCCCGCACACCGAAGGATCAGGAACTGCCTCGGTGCATGTGTTTCGCAACGGAGTGTTCGTAGGCAAAACGCCGGTGAACAAGGGGCGGCAGGATGTACTGAAAGCAAAGCCCGAATTTGGCAGCGCCGACACCGGCTGGCGTCTGGACATGGATTTCCGGCGCCTTCCTGCTGGCATGCATCGCATCGACGTTTTTCTGGAGCAGGCTCCGGGACACCTCACGCCTCTCGGCACCCGGCGTATCGCCATCATGGACAGGGCACAAACCCCACCCAAGGAGCTACCTCAACAACCACTTCCACCCAGCACGACTGCCTTGCCCTCGCCTCTTGCAAGCATCGACATGCCTGTTGATGAATCATCGTATTACTACAACCCGTTGGTACCGCTGTGGCATCAATTCAGAGGGCAACAGGTAGTGAACTACCTTCGATTTTTTGACGATGTCGTTCGTGACTCCTGTCTGAGCAACGTTCCCCACTACACGCACCAGATCGTGCCTTTCGCCAATCCAGGCTGGGATGCGCACAAGTTCGCTATTGAGGCGTCGCTGCGACAGCAGCAAGGGCTACGCCTTGGCGTGAGCTTGTATGGAGATATGAGTTACGGACAGGCCTTTGGGCGTTGGTACACGGGTACGGGGCGCAGGGGCTATGGAGTCACCGAATTTCACCCACTCAAGGCCATGGATACACCAACGCTTCAGCGCACGTTGGAGCAGCACGCCGCCCGCGGTGCCGAATTTTTGTCTTTTTTTTTGGAGCCGCGCTGGGAGGGCAAGCTTGTGGCAAGAGGCCACAACATCTTTTCGTTCGACCCAGACAACCCCCAATTCGGATCTGACGCACTTTACGAATCAATGCAGCAGGCACTGAGACAAGGAGCCGCCAACCTGCCACGCCCATAAGAATGGGCCGCCAACGTCAGGGAAATACCTCGGCCTGGGACAGCTTGATCCCTTGAGCATCTTTGGCGGACAGGCGCGGCTCAGTGGCCAGCCGCCAATCAATGGCCAGCGTGGGATCGTTCCACGCTATACACCGCTCGTGTGCCGGCGCGTAGTAGTCCGTGGTCTTGTAGAGGAACTCGGCCGTTTCGCTAAGCACGACAAAACCATGCGCGAATCCTGGAGGCACCCACAACTGTCGGTGATTGTCGGCACTGAGTTCAGCTCCTGCCCACCGCCCGAACGTCGGTGAACTGCGGCGGAGGTCCACCGCCACATCAAACACAGAACCACTGGCAACGCGGACCAACTTCCCTTGAGGCTGCTGGATCTGATAGTGCAAACCCCGCAACACCCCGTGGGCGCTGCGACTGTGGTTGTCCTGGACGAACTGGTAGGAGGTACCCGTCGCTTCGTTGAAGTCCCGCTGATTGAAGCTTTCGTAAAAAAACCCCCTTGCATCTCCAAATACCTGGGGCTCGATCAGTACGACATCTGGAATAGCCAACCGTGTAACTTGCATCAGTAGCGCCTATCAGTAAATCTTGTCTTTGAGCAGGCGCATCAAGTACTGGCCATAGCCACTCTTGACCAGCGGTTGGGACAGGCGCTCCAACTGCGCACTATCAATCCATTGTGAACGCCAGGCGATTTCTTCGGGGCACGCAAGCTTCAGTCCCTGGCGATGCTCCAGCGTCGCGATGAACTGGCCGGCCTCCAGCAGACTTTCATGCGTACCTGTATCCAGCCACGCGTAACCCCGCCCCATGATCTCTACACTCAACTGCCCTTGCTCCAGGTACAAACGGTTCAAGTCAGTGATCTCAAGCTCTCCACGCGCCGAGGGCTGGAGTGTCTTGGCCATCTCAACCACTTGATCGTCGTAAAAATACAGACCCGTGACCGCATAACTGCTTTTGGGTTGTGCAGGTTTTTCCTCCAGGGACAGCACTTTGCCCTGGGTATCGAATTCCGCCACGCCATAACGCTCGGGGTCCTGCACATGGTAGGCAAAAACACTGGCCCCCCCCGCTCGCTGCCGGGCGTTGTTCAACAGTTCGTGGAAATCGTGCCCGTAAAAAATGTTGTCACCCAACACCAGAGCACTGGGAGCTCCACTCAAAAAGGCTTCGCCAATCAGAAAAGCCTGCGCCAAACCGTCGGGGCTGGGCTGCACCGCATACTGCAAGTTCAAGCCCCACTGGCTACCGTCACCCAGCAACTGCTCAAAACGGGGCGTGTCTTGCGGCGTACTAATGACGAGGATGTCTCGAATGCCCGCGAGCATCAGCGTACTCAGCGGGTAGTAAATCATGGGCTTGTCGTAAACCGGCAGCAATTGCTTGCTGATAGCCAGGGTGGCCGGATGCAAGCGAGTGCCGGAACCTCCTGCCAGGATGATGCCTTTGCGTTGCGTCATATGAGGGTGCCGATCAGAGAATTTCAGCCAGCATGCGCGCCACGCCCGCTCGCCAGTGCGGCATCTTCAAGCCGAAGGTGGTCTGCAGCTTGCCGGTATCAAGGCGCGAATTGTGCGGACGCACAGCGGGAGTGGGGAACGCGCTCGTCGGAACGGATGCAATCTCACTTGCTTTTATTTTGATAGCAGGCTGCGCAATCTGTGCCTGCGCAATCACGAATTTTGCGTACTCGTTCCAGTTCGTTGCACCAGCTGCGGCGCAGTGGTACAGGCCTGCGTCCTGCGGACGCTGCTGCAGGTGGCGCAGTGCATGCGCCGTCACGTCGGCCAGCAGGTCGGCCCCTGTGGGCGCCCCCCACTGGTCGTCGATCACGGTCAGGCGATCGCGCTCCTGTGCCAGGCGCAGCATAGTCTTGGCGAAGTTGCCGCCACGCGCTGCGTAGACCCAGCTGGTGCGCAGGATGAGGTGCCTGGGGCCCGCCTGGGCGATGAGCTGCTCACCCTCGAGCTTGGTGCGGCCGTACATGCTCAAGGGGGCGGTCGTGTCGGTCTCGACCCAGGGGCGGCTGCCGCTGCCGTCAAAGACGTAGTCGGTGCTGTAGTGCACCAGCCATGCGCCGAGCTTCGCAGCCTCCTGCGCGATGGCGCCGGGCGTGGTGGCATTCAGCGTGCGGGCGAAATCGGCCTCGCTCTCGGCCTTGTCCACGGCGGTATGGGCCGCCGCATTGACGATGATGTCGGGGCGCAAGGCGCGCACGGTGTCGGCAACAGCGGCGGGGTTGGCAAAGTCACCACAGTGCTCGGTGCTGTCATGGTCCAGCGCGGTGACAGTGCCCAGCACCGACAGGCTGCGCTGCAGCTCCCAGCCGACCTGGCCGCCTTTGCCAAAGAGCAGGATGTTCATGCGCTGGCGTCCGGAGTGGGGACGGGCTGCTGCTCGTACTGGGTCTCTACCCAGTCGCGGTACGCACCCGTCTGCACGTTGGCCACCCACTCGGCATGCTCCAGGTACCACTGCACGGTCTTGCGGATGCCGGTGTCGAAGGTTTCGGCAGGCTTCCAGCCCAGCTCGCGCTCGATCTTGCGTGCATCGATCGCGTAGCGGCGGTCGTGGCCGGGGCGGTCCTTCACGTAGGTGATCTGGGTGCGGTAGCTCTGGCCGTCAGCGCGGGGGCGCAGCTCGTCGAGCAGGCCGCAGACCATGTTCACGATCTCGATGTTGGGCTTCTCGTTCCAGCCGCCCACGTTGTAGGTCTCGCCGGGGGCGCCTGCTTCTAGCACGCGGCGGATGGCGCTGCAGTGGTCCTTCACGTACAGCCAGTCGCGCACCTGCATGCCGTCGCCATACACCGGCAAGTTCTTGCCGGCCAGGGCGTTGACGATCATCAAAGGGATCAGCTTCTCGGGGAAGTGGTAGGGCCCATAGTTGTTGCTGCAGTTGGTGGTGAGCACCGGCAGGCCGTAGGTGTGATGCCAGGCGCGCACCAGGTGGTCGCTGGCGGCCTTGCTGGCGCTGTAGGGGCTGTTGGGCTCGAAGCCGCGCGTTTCGGTGAAAGCCGGGTCGGTGGGCGAGAGCGAGCCATACACCTCATCGGTGGACACGTGCAGGAAGCGGAAGGCCGCACGCTCGCCCTCGGGCAGCGCGCTCCAGTAGCCGCGCACCGCTTCAAGCAGGCGGAACGAGCCGACGATGTTGGTCTGGATGAAGTCCTCGGGCCCGTGGATGGAGCGGTCTACATGCGACTCGGCCGCAAAATTCACCACCGCGCGGGGCTGGTGCTCGGCCAACAATCGAGCCACCAGCTCCGTGTCACCGATGTCCCCTTGCACAAAGATATGGCGCGCATCCCCTTGCACACTGTCCAAATTGTGCAGATTGCCCGCATAAGTGAGCTTGTCGAGGTTGACCACGGGCTCACTGGAGGCAGCGAGCCAGTCAAGGACAAAGTTGGCGCCAATGAAACCCGCGCCGCCGGTTACCAGAATCATAGGGAGGCTGTGTGTGGTGCCCGTTGGGCAAAGCCTGTGATTATCCCTGCCCGCCTGACCTCTGGGTAACAGATTTCAACACGGGCCCTTTGAAGGAAGGCGGCGAAGCTTCAGAAATGGATGCCGCGCATCATCTGCTGCAGCGCCACGGCCTCGGCCGATAGCTGCGGTTTGGAGTCCTTGCTGCCCTTGGCCGCCGTGGAATCAGGGAACATGCGGAAGCTGGTGTTCATGGTGATCTGGGCCACCCGTGGCACCAGCGCGTGCAGCAACTGGCCGGTGATGCCCAGGCGTGTGGCGATGCGCACCGGCTTGAAGATGCAGGCCTGTGCAATCATGTCGGCCGCCTCTTCCGGTGCCAAGGTGGGCACGTTGTTGTAGATCTTGGTGGGCGCGATCATGGGCGTGCGCACCAGCGGCATGTTGATGGTGGTGAAGGTGATGCCCTGGTCAGCGAACTCGCTCGACGCGCAGCGTGTCCAGGCGTCCAGCGCCGCCTTGCTGGCCACATAGGCCGAGAAGCGCGGCGCATTGGTCAACACACCGATGGAGCTGATGTTGACCACATGACCTTTGCGTTTTTCCACCATGCCGGGCAGCAGGCCCGTGGTTACCCGCAGGCAGCCGAAGTAGTTCAGCTGCATGGTGCGCTCGTAGTCGTGGAAGCGGTCATAGCTCGACTCGATGGCGCGGCGGATGGAGCGGCCCGCGTTGTTGATGAGAAAGTCCACGCCGCCATGGTTGTCGATGAGCAGCTGCACGAAGCGGTCGCAATCGGCCATGTCGGCAATGTCAGCCGAATAGGCGATGAACTGGTAGCCCTTGGTCTTGGCTTCGGCGCAGGCCTCGTCCAGCTTGTCCTGGTCGCGGCCGCAGATGATGGTGGTGGCGCCCGCCTCGGCAAACTTGTGCGCTGCGGCCAGGCCAATGCCGGACGAGCCGCCCGTGATCAACACCACCTTGCCCGCCACCGTACCCTTGAGCGTGCGGTCGATGAACAGCTCGGGATCGAGGTTGCGCTCCCAATAGTCCCACAGGCGCCAGGCGTAGTCCTTGAGGTTGGGGCACGAAACGCCTGAGCCCTTGAGCGCCGCCAGTGTCTCGCGGCAGTCAAAGCGTGTGGGGTAGTTCACGAAGGTGAGCATGTCCTCGGGCAGGCCCAGGTCCTTCATGACCGCGTTGCGCACCCGGCGCACGGGCGCCAGCGCCATCAGGCTCTTCTTTACGCTCTTGGGGATGAAGCCCAGCAACGCAGCGTTGACGAACAGGTTCATGCGCGGCGCATGGGCTGCCCGGCTGAAAATGTCCAGCACATCGCCCACGCGGTAGCCCACCGGGTCCACCAGGTGGAAGCACTTCTTGCCGATGTCTTTCTGGTGGCTGATGACGTTGAGCGCGTTCACCACAAAGTCCACGGGCACGATGTTCACGCGCCCGCCTTCCAGCCCCACGGTAGGCATCCAGGGCGGCAGCAGCTGGCGCAGGCGCTGGATGAGCTTGAAGAAGTAGTAGGGGCCGTCGATCTTGTCCATTTCGCCGGTCTGGCTGTCGCCCACCACCATGGCCGGGCGGTACACCGTCCAGGGCACCTTGCAATCGTGGCGCACGATCTTTTCGCTTTCGTGCTTGGTCTGGAAGTACGGGTGGTCCAGGCCCTCGGCCTCGTCGAACATGTCTTCGCGGAACACGCCTTCGTACAGTCCGGCGGCCGCGATGGACGAGACATGGTGGAAGTGGCCGGCATCGATGGCCTTGGCCAGGTCCACCGTGTTGCGCGTGCCCTCGATATTCACGGCCACCTGGGTCTCTTCATCGGCCGCCAGGTCATAGACCGCAGCCAGGTGGTAGAAATGGTCGATCTGCCCCTTGAGCTTCTTCACATCATCTGCCGCGACGCCCAGCTTCTTGGCCGTGAGGTCGCCAAACACGGGAACGGCGCGTGCAGGGCCCACGCCCCAGAAGCTGCGCAGGTCGGCCACCTTGTCGGCACTTTCCTTGCGGATCAGGAAGTGGACCACCGCCCCCTTGCGCTCCAGCAACTTCTTCACGAGCCGCTTGCCAATGAACCCCGTTGCCCCCGTCACGAAATACTGCATGGATAACTCCTCTGAGATAACTTCATTCTTGCCCAAGGCCTGCGCACCCCGATTCAGCAGAAACCCGCGCCGATGCTAGGCGGCAAGCGCCCTCCCCCGCTAGGTGGCAAGCTCTACATTTTTAGGAGCGCGTGCCTACACCTTGCGCACCGTGCGGCGTACAGTGCGGCCATGCGTCGAAGGCAAAATCGCCCCGGCAACCCTAACCAACCGCACCACGGAGGCCTCATGGTCAAGAAACTGCAGAAACTCAGCGCTGACAAGAAGAAGAGCAACGCCCAACTGTCCAGCACCGTCAAGGACTCCGCCCAGCAGATCTGGCTGGCCGGTCTGGGTGCCTTCTCCAAGGCACAGGAAGAAGGCGGCAAGGTGTTTGAAGCCCTGGTCAAGGAAGGCCTGACCATCCAGCGCAAGACCCAGGCCGTGGCCGAAGAAAAGATCACCGAAGCCACCAGCCGCGTGACCACCATGGCCAGCGACATCGGCTCCAAGGCCCAGGGCCAGTGGGACAAGCTCGAAAACATCTTCGAAGACCGCGTGGCCAAGGCCCTGGCAAAGCTGGGCGTGCCCTCGGCCCGCGACCTGGAAGCCCTGAGCGCCCGTGTGGACGCGCTGGCCAAGGGCAGCAAAGCAGCTCCAGCCAAGGCTGCGGCCAAGCCCGCTGCCAAGGCTCCTGCCAAGAAAGCGGCCGCAAAGAAGGCCGCTCCTGCCAAGGCTGCGGCCAAGCCCGCTGGCAAGGCCCCCGCGAAGAAGGCTGCGGCCAAGAAGACCGCAACACGTGCTGCGGCCGACACTGGCACCAGCACGCCGTCGGCCAGCTGACCAGAGGCTTGCCGCTGGCAAGCACCCAGCCCGCACCAAGCGGTCCACGCGCCACAGCGCCTGGGCCGCTTTTCTTTTATTGGTGAAACCCTTGAAGTGCGCTACAAGCAGCCTGGATGCTGCACGCGCGCCCTTTGCTCATGTCGCACTGCAGCATGACTGCGTGGGTTAGAGTAGCCATCAGAGACATCGAAACAACGAAGTACAACGACGCGAAGGGCCCGCACACATGGTGAAGAAAGCGCCACGCCGCACCGCAGAACGCATTCTGGAAGTGACGCTGGACCTGTTCAACCGGTTCGGCGAACCCAACGTCTCCACCACACTGATTTCGGCCGAGCTGCGCATCAGCCCCGGCAACCTGTACTACCACTACCCCGCCAAGGACGAGCTGATCAACGCGCTGTTTGATCGCTACGAAGCCTCCCTCACCGAGCTGCTGGCAGCCGCTGACGGCGTACGCAATGTGGAGGACGCCTGGTTCTTCATGCACTCGCTGTTCGAGCTGATCTGGCAGTACCGCTTTTTGTACCGCGACCTCAACGACCTGCTGTCCAAGAACCGGCGACTGGAGACCCACTTCCAGGCCATCCTCAAGAACAAAACCCGCGCAGTGCGCGCCATGCTCGACGGCATGGGGCGTGCCGACGCACTGCACATCGACTCCCGCGAGCTGGAGGCCACCGCCACCAGCATGGTGGTAGTGCTCACCTACTGGCTCAGCTTTGAATACGTGCGCGACCCGCGCCGTGCGCTGGAGCCCGAAAGCGCCCAGGCCGCGCTGTTGCGCGGCGCCCACCATGTGCTGAACCTGCTCATGCCGTACCTCGAAAGCGGCCAGCGCGCCCACCTGCTGGAGCTGGTGGGCGCATACGCCGCAGTGCCAGGCTGATGCAGAGACTGCCCACCACAGACATCCCACCACAAGAACTTCCGGAGACACACACCATGGCCAAATGGACCCCCTTCCCCCACGCCGGCGACTACCAGTTCGACGCCGCGAGCGTCAAGAAGCACTGGGCACGACTGCATGGCGGTGATGCAGAACCCTGCCCCAAGGACGCCGCCGTGCTGGAAGCGTGGGCGCTGTTCCACAACGGTGACTTTGAGAAGGCGGCAGCAGCCGGCCTGGCCGCCGGTGGCGCAGGCATCACTGCGGCCAACAAAGCCACATCTATCTACGCCAACTACCTGGAGCCCAAGGAGAAGACGCGCCTGGACCTGTTCATGCAAGTGGCCGAAAGGGCCGAGGCCCAGGCCGCCGCAGAACCGAACAACGCCAACGCCTGGTACTGGCAC
>Ga0209960_1003053_pt1 | contig 15238 bp, 18 predicted proteins | sample ThiBiot_500_plan_2_FD_183947 | JGI IMG/M metagenome (GOLD analysis project Ga0209960, IMG submission 183947) | Wastewater bioreactor microbial communities from Cape Town, South Africa - Thiocy_expt_500_plan (SPAdes) | ecosystem: Engineered > Bioreactor > Thiocyanate-remediating >...
GAAACGCATTCAAACATTAGCGAATGATCAGAGCTCACGTGTGTTGCAGTCACTTGACGTATTGAAACCGCTCACGTGCGAGGTCAATATATACTCGCGACATAACTTTGTGCACATCGAGACTATCATCGATACATTTGCAGGAGTCATCTCGCTGCAGAAGTATCAGACAAGCATTGGCATTGTGCAACAATATGTAGAGCAATTCATGAAAAGTTTGCAATCAGATCCGAACAGCTCGATTGAACCAGCAAACAAAGGTCCGTTCGTGGACAAAGTTATCGAACTCAGCGTGCGCAGTGTCAACCTGACGATTGTCAGCGATTACGTGGCCGAACTCGAGCTCTTCTACTTGTACTTCAAGGTTTGTGCCCTTAAATGGTTAATATGTCTAATGTGTCTGCCAGGGCCTGGACGTGACTGCAAACATGTACGAAGAGTTCACTGAAGTGAATATGTCTGCCAAGTTTGAAGCCATGGTCAACAATCTCAGCTTCATGATGCCCGAGCAGTTCATTGACGACATGCACTTTGCAGTCAAGGCGCGGCTGTCAAATAAGATCACTGAGCTCGATGAACCTGAGCCAGCAAGTGACTACGAGAGCACGAGTTCAGCGCAGCTCGATTATCTCACCCTGGACACGGGCGCAGGTGTGCTGTTAGACGAAGATGTTGAGTCCCCGCAAATGTCCAACCGACCCTCACTCAACGGCACGCTCAACGGCTCTGAGCGAAGGACTAAGAAACAGTCGCGACTCAGTCTTGAAGTCGTAGTGCTTGACAAAGTAGTGGTACGAGTGACTAAAGAACTGCTACGCCACTTGATAGAGATCTATCAGCTCTATTTGAATCATCGCAGTGATGATCACTCGCACTTCCAGTACATTTTGTCCAACAAGACCGAGTCACAAGTGCTGTACCATCAAGCCAAGACTGCGGATATCAAAGCGCTGGCTCCAGGTGATGAGGCCTCGTTTAACTTCACCAATCCATACCTGCCCAAGTTGTTGTCGATCAAACTCAATGGATGGCAACAGACCAACAAGGCCCTGGCAGTCGACGAGCCCTCAAGCAGTGTGATGACGATACAACAAGAACACAATATGCAGCTGACACGCGACATTATTGTCAATGTCAAACCCAAGGGACTCAAGCGCTACGTTGAATTGATTGCGAGTCATCAAGTCCACAACGACACAGATCTCTGTCTAGAACTGATGACCTGGTGGAGGTGCGTCGCAGAGATAAATTTCATTATTCTAGATACTAATATAGTGCTTTCAGTGATAAGAATCTACCTACACAGACTTACACCATCGAACCCGGCAAGAGTGTGCCTATTAGTTGTAGTCAGGTATATATTATCTTTGAATATATTGATGAGAGATCTATTGACGAGTTACAGCTGTGGGAAATGCAATTTGCAGTGCGATGCAACGACAACATTGACTGGGACTTTAGCGACAACTTCGTCATGCCCTCGATACGCCGTGTAAGTGAGCAAACGCTTGGTCCGATAGCAATACTGACACCCCACTTACTCCAGTTCCGCGACCGAGATGTGACGCAGAAGTTGATTATCACGAGTGCAGATCAGAGCACACAACGCGTCTTGTTCATGACCTACATCTCCGACGCACTCAACCCCACACTTGTGCGCATCAACTTCACCGCGCCGTTCATCATTCAGAACCTCTCCGTGTTCCCTCTGGAATGTGACTTCCCGCATAATCGTCGTTGTGACACGACTGTTCCTGCCAATTCACATCAAGCCTTCTACTTCGACCCTGCTCTGCCCAACCAGACCGTCGCATTCAAGTTGCAGGGTTATGATCGCTATTCTCGACCCATTCCAGTCCACTACTTGCAACGTACCACCGTGGAGAACAAGAAAGAAGTGCACCGCGACCTGGACAAGAATATCGTCTACTTGAACGTGTTCAATCAACACCGACTGGCCTCGCGAGAGTACGTCGCAATGATTGCCACTCATTGAACTCATTTATTATTTATGTAGGGCGAGAACAATGTACATCAATACAAAGTACTTGTTGATCAACGAGACTGATTTGGTGCGTATTCATTAACCACATCCCCATATTAAGTGTACTCACAACGATTCTAGCCACTGTTCGTGCGTCAGCGAGGTACGCGCGAAGAAGTTGCTATTCTTCCGCACACCAAAGCCCCTTTCAGCTGGCTCAAGGTCAGTTATTGTGTATCTATTTTACGAGTTACCACCATATTTACATGGACTGTATTCTCAGTTCGGAGCAAGGCAGTTGCAAGTCAAAGTAGCAGATACGGCGTGGAGTCGTGCGATCAACATCTCACAGCCCTCAGTGAACCGCATTAACATCACAATCAAAGACATACACCTCAGCTACGATCTCATGATGGAAGTCAAACAACTCGATGCATTCAGTCGCGTTGTCATCTGGCGCAGTCGACTGCACTTCACAAATCAGACCAACAGAGACCTCGTGATTCGATTCAACTCAGGCACTGAAGGTGCGCGCGTCAACACGCTGTTGTTGAAGAAGAACTCTCTCGTGGACAGTGCCATAGCTCCTGCACGTCTTGATCTCAGTGTCTCGCATCAACAACAGAGTGGTCCAGCCCTCAGCTATGAAGAGTGGGACTACGTGCCATTCAAAATCGACAAAGTGGGTCGATTCACGAAGAAGATCAACAACTTGACCTCGCTCAATCAATACTTCATCGCAGACATTGCAGTGGAGAAGGACGAGAAGGGCGTGTACATTTGTTTCACGGAGAATGTCACACCACCCTATCTCATATACAACAACACACCATTCAATCTCAAGCTGCGTCCTGCTCTCTTCAATTCCTTGGCACTCAACATGAATGGCGTGCATGATGACGAACAAACTGAGCACGATCGCGACAAGAATGACAAGGTGCCACTACTCGGCACGCCTCCCTCCGGCAGTCACCGTCGCAGTCGCAGCGAAGGAGGCACTAGTCCCGCACTCAATTCCGACCCTGAGAATATCTTTAATTCGCGACCCTTGATCGTTGTAGAACCTCGCGGCAGTGCTGAGTGGTATGACGATGGTATGGCCCAGCAAGCACACGAGAAGACTGGCGACGATGCTGCACTAGAACGCAAGAAGAAGAAACAACGACGACGCAGGGGCAGTTCAATCCTCAACACACTAATGTTCCAAGCTGCACTCGAACTCTCCAATGATCTTTCTCTCACCCCGCGCGGTCGTGCTGGTGGTTCTGACCACAACAGCGATGCAGGCAGCGAGGACGGTCTGTTGCTCGACGATGAGTCGTTCAGTGAAATGGAGCACGAGTTGGGCAACAATACCAATGTCTTCAAGCCTGGTCATTCGCGCAACAATAGCAGTGGCAGCGTCAAGCGTGGTACTACACTGACACGCAGTGGTGAACTCAGTAACATCACACCAAGTTCTTCATTGCGGCGCAGCAGACTGCAGCCTGTTCAGTTCAGCACTCCGCCCGTCCGTCGCTCTACCACAGCAAAACATGAGCGCACATTGAGCAGCAGTGCACTCGTGCCTCAACTCAATTTGCGCCAATCAACTCAAACTCGCCGCAGTCAAATCGACAAGTACACGACACTGTTAACCGAGCGCAGCAATCAATGGAGTCAGCCCTTCAACATTGAGCGACTCGGTGAATTTGTCGTGCATTTTGATGATCTCGATGATAGCCTCGCTCCACCCCTGAGTGAACGGTCAACAGCCTCGTCCAAGATCAGTATGGGCAATCATCGCCAGTCTGACGAGGAGGACAAGCACGAGCCCAGTCGATCGCTTCTGCTCTCAGTCATTACGCGAGGCAATACCAAGATCTTGACCTTCTCCCTGCCCACGCGCAAAGAAGATGGTTCCGTTGCACCACTTGACACCGCTACTGAGGTGCTTCGTGTCAACCTCCGCGTTCCTCAGTTTGACATTTGCATCATGGATCAGAGCTCGACGCAAGAAGCACTGTACACCACCATTACAGAGATCAACATGGAACTCTCCAAGATGAGCAGCTATCAGTACTACGTCTATCTCACTGTGCACGAGCTCGAGATTGATACCATGTTCAAGACGGCCGAATATCCCGTGTTGTTCACCACTGATCGCCGCACACTGCACAGCATCAAACCCAATCTTCTCGAGGCCCTAGTTGAGTGGTCAGTGCGTGACAAGCACACCATCGTGCAGTACTTAGGTGCTCGCTTGTTGCCACTCTTCTTGCAGCTCGATGGTGATGCACTCGACGCCATCATGCAGCTCAAGAGTTATCTCAACCCCAAGGCCGACAATGGTACGTAATGTCCGCCATCTCGTTCATGAATTTATTGAAGACTAATTGATGATTGTCGCAGTGGAAGAGGACGATGAACAGGTGCGCATGAAGACCATGCTCAAAAATTACAACGTGACAAATATGAATCTCGACCACTTCATCACGCAAGCTGCAAACAATAATGCGATATACGTGGATAAAATCGATATATTTCCACTTGATATTACCATTTCCATCGGTGCGAACAACTATTACTTGCCTGTCATGTACGTGTATTCAAATGAAACAAATCTCGATACTTACATTTGACACCTGTCACAGTTCCGAAGCACGACTGTCACTGCCGAGTTTTCAACGCTCGAGTCTGTATCACACCATGGCGAGTCTGATGCAGTTCATTGCCTCATCGTACTTCAAATTCGTGTGGACAGAGCTCTATCAGATCATCGGCAATATGGACGTCATTGCTAGTCCCATTCAGAACGCGCGCAAGTTATTCATGGGCTTCAAGGACTTCTTTTTGATGCCCGTTGAGAGGTACGGAATTGAAGAATATTAATAATTCGGTTTTTACTGACCGATCACGTGTCAGTCTCGTGCTAGACGACACTCCTGGAGCATTTTTGTTTGGCGTTGCTCGTGGTACACGCAGTTTGCTGCTAAACTTGGCCGATTTTATCTTCACAACGTAAGTATTTTATTAGCGGTGACCTGCGCACCCTTCACAGTTACTCATTCGCTCGTGTTTGCAGTCTGATGAAATTGATCAATGCCATCTCGTGGCTCGTGCACTGGGGCACACTCGACGATCAGTATCTCGATATCAAAGCACGTGTCAACCGACGTCATCCAGTCGACGCCCTAGATGGGCTCGTGCAAGGAGGCACGGAACTGCTGCGAGGCCTGTGGGGCGCTGCGTCATCAGTCTGTCTCGTGTCTTATCGTGGAGCTCAAGAGGAGGGTGTGACAGGATTCTTCCAAGGTCTCGGAGCAGGTGCCCTGGGCGTGCTGTTGAAGCCGATTGGTGGTGTGCTCGACTTCACCTCGAAGATCTTTGAGGGCGTGCTGCAGTCACTCGGCCGCGGCAATCTCATGCTCACTCGTTCACATCAACGGCGCAAGCCTTTGATTAGTCCACAAGCGACGAACAGCGAAGAGGAGATCATTGAGCGTTGGCTCAAAGACAACAACGAGAAGTTGTTCACACAGGACCGAGTCAAAGTGATCAATCACTATGGCCGCGTGAGTGATCGCATCTTGTTGCTCACACTCAAATCGTTGTATATCCTTTCTGTACCCAAACTGGTATGCATTTGAAGGTTGTTAAATGTCGCGTACTGACCTGATCTAGACGCGACCCGAATACCTACCAAAATCAATACCGACCAACGATATATTAGAAATCATCGTGCCGACAACACCCGAAACTACTTTCATAGTGCATTCCAAGGTGCCTTTGTACGGCCAGACCAAATTTTTGTTTATCGCCCCAGATCGCGATCTTTTGTATGTCTTCAGTCAACTTGTTTAATCCGTATACTAATCGTTGCACTGTTAGTATCAACAAGCTGACTTTATTCTTCAATGTGCCAGCCAAGCCGCAAAACTTTGAAGGAAATATTTAAATTGTAATTTTACACACACGGAACTGTAATTAAATAAGCGAATCTAACCGAACAACTGTTTCTTTTGTACTGAAAGCTGTCTGACTCAAATTGATCTGTTTTTTGATTGAGCCACGTGGCAGTGCTCTCGTGTGTCTTGAAAAAAAAACTATCTACCAGTTTTTTTTGTTTTTTCGATCTGACATCAAAACAACAATGATCGGCAGCAGAACTAACGTGCCTACTCCCGTGAACGAGCCTATTTTGGGCTACTTGAAAGGAAGCCCTGAACGCGTCGAGCTCGAGAAGACCTTGAAGGAGATGCGCTCCAAAGTGATCGACATCCCCATCATTATCAACGGCCAAGAGATTCGCACTGGTGTCACTGGTGAAGTGCGCATCCCGCACGAACATAAGCACGTCTTGGCTACTTATCACAAGGCTGGTGCTAAGGAGATCCAAGCCGCAATTGATGGCTGCGTAAAGGTACAGTGCTCGTATTATTATTCATAACATTGTTCAATGATATTTCAAACCTAATTTGATTGTTATATTATTTGTTTCTTATTTTAGAAAATAATTCGGCAAAATGAAGTATTATAATATTAACTGCGGTGTTTAATGTTGGTCACGCAGTACTAATTGCACACATCTTATAAAGGCCCAAGAGAAGTGGGCCAAAATGCCCAACGAAGATAGATTCGCTATTTTCCTTAAGATGGCAGATCTTCTTGCTGGTCCCTATCGCCAAATCTTGAACGCTTCGACTATGGTATGTTAACCATCATTAATGAAACTGTTGGAAGACTTACGATGAATCAAAAATGACATTCGATCGACCGCGACCCTTCATTAATTTATCAGATTTCATCATCGTGGGTATCAAAGTATCAAGTACTAATAATTGAATTATTATAGTTGGGTCAATCGAAAAACATGTTCCAAGCTGAAATTGACTCTGCCTGCGAGTTAATTGATTTCTTCAGATTCAACTGCAAGTAAGTTTCGCTTGTTTAACCCTTCTTTGAGGAATCAATGGTGGACTCACCAATCACAGATTCGCAGAGGAGATCTACGAAGATCAACCCATCTCGTCGAAAGGTGTTTGGAATCGCACCTCGTTCAGACCACTTGAAGGATTTGTTTACGCGATCACTCCGTTCAACTTCACTTCGATCGCAGGCAACTTGCCGACCTCACCTGCCATCATGGGCAATGTTGTCGTGTGGAAGCCCGCTCAATACGCCATCTACTCTGCCTACTACTTGATGAAAATGTTCAAAGAAGCTGGCTTACCCGACGGCGTGATCAACTTTGTGCCTGGCGACCCCGAGCTGATCACCAATGCCTGCGTCAAACACTCGCTCTTTGCCGGCATTCACTACACTGGCTCCACGCAGATCTTCCGCGATATTTGGAAGGCGATTGGTGACAACATCCACAACTACAAGAACTACCCGCGCATAGTCGGCGAGACTGGCGGCAAGGACTTTGTCTTTGCGCACAACAGCTGCGGCGTTCAAGAACTGGCCACCGCCCTCGTCCGCGGTGCATTTGAGTACGCAGGTCAAAAGTGCTCTGCCGCTTCAAGAGTAGGTCCAACAGCATGCAGGTGAACTGACACGACTGACACTCGAATGATAGGGCTATATTCCGAGCTCAATCTGGCCGCAAGTCAAAGAGTACATGTTGTCTATGATGCGCGAGGTCAAGATGGGCAATCCTGAAGAGACCGATGTGCTCGTCAATGCCGTCATTCACCGCCGTTCATTCGACAACACCAAGAAGTACATTGAATTCGCTCGTGACAGCAATGAGTGCGAGATCATATTCGGTGGCAAGTGCGATGACTCTGTTGGTTACTTCATCGAGCCTACTATCGTCGTCGTCACCAACCCTCTCAACAAGCTGATGCAAGAAGAGATCTTCGCCCCAGTCTTGACTCTTTTCGTCTACGAGGACGATAAGTTCCTTGAAACTCTCAAGGCATGCGATCAAACCTCGCCCTACGCCCTCACTGGTGCATTCTTCGCTCGTGATCGTGAAGTCATTCGCGTAGCCTCTGACATTCTGGAAAATGCTGCTGGAAACTTCTACATTAATGACAAGCCCACCGGTGCTGTTGTCGGTCAACAACCTTTCGGTGGTGCTCGTGCCTCGGGTACTAACGACAAAGCTGGCTCCAAACTCAACTTGTTGCGCTGGATCTCTTGCCGTGCCATTAAGGAGACCTTCGTTCCTCCCACTCACTTTGCCTACCCTTACATGAGACAATAGAGCTCTTGAGAGATGATTAAAGGAGGTGAATTAAAATAAAAAAAGAACAAGTCATTTTATATGAATGCATTTTTTATTTTACATAGTTCACCGCGTATATACAAAAGGTTATTATTATTATTTAAACAAGTAGAATGAATCGAAGTATCGTGATATCTGTCTGAATTGTTCATCCCATTGCTGTGCAGTAGTATTGAAGAATAGGCTGACCCAGCCAGTATTATTCTGCATCAAGGCAAATTTTTGCAAACATTTTTCCTCACCCGCCGTCAGTACCCACCGCCGTGCAGCAAGACCAGCCAATTGCGCGTGATCGTCTACTTGGTGTTGGACTGTGCGCCCTCGAGCACCAAAGTGTGCTTGGTTGAGCTTATTAAACAGTGCAGCTAATTCTTCGAGTGTCACTGGCGTTTTGTCGGCGAGTCCGTGCGATGCTGTTAAGATGAAGTACGCTGCGTCCTCTGCAATGGCGTGTGCATTACTTGGCTTGTGCACGAGATGGAACACGTGATCTTCGAAGCCATCGAGCTGCAAATATTCATCCCGTCGCCATTTGAATCCGCACTTGTGTATCAAGTCCTCGTAGTGCACTTCAAGCGCTGCTTCGTATTGTTCGCGCTCCACTTCATCTGACCATGCCGTTATTAACGGTTCAAACTGAGTCCGCAGAACACTTACTCGTAGTGATGAATCGAAAGGAAGATAAGACGCGTTCAAACAATAAATAACACCGATCTTTAACCTCCAGATCTGCAACTCCGGTGGCGTTAAACGTCACCATGAAGACTTTGTCGTTGCGAATAGCAAACACCTAATGTATTATAAAAAATAAGCTTGCAATTTGCATTGTGATTACATACCTGCACGTAAATGTCGCCGCGGTGCGTGCTGAATTGAACACAACGCGCTGGCTCAACATCCAAGCGACATCTGCGCATGTTGACGCGTGTTTCCTTATTTGGTAACATCTTCTCGAGTTGCAGCAGGAGCAAATCACCGTAGTCGTCGAGGTCGTACATGTTGCGCAGCTCTTCCACGCTGACGCTGATCATCATGTCCATGCGCTGCGTTCTCGAGTGGTACATGTAGCGCTCGCTCACCACGGGGCCGTGCTGACGTCTGGGCAGTGCTGGGATCATGAAGCTCGGCATGCGCACTACAAACAAACTGTCGCGCTCGACGTGCGTCAACAGTCGCAACTTGCGCGGTACAGTGACGAGCACGAAGCTCTGCACGATACTCTCGATGATGTGCCGCGACCGATCCACGAGTGAGATGTCCTCCCACTCCACACCCAGTTGATAAACGAGCTTGTTGTGAAACGTCCATATAGTCATGCATTCAATCACTCGGCCGTTAAGTTCCTGGAACATGAAAATAAATGAGAGTTTGTTCTGGATCCGATCCGATAAGTGTTACCATCTTGTAATGGGTCTTGTTCGCCTTGAATTCGCTGATATATCCGGTGGTATCAAAAGAAAAATCAAACACGTCGGTTCTCGCTTGAACTGCTTCAATACACCGCAACATGTCTTGCTCAAGGGTGACATCCGCGGTCATTTTTTTTGCTTGGATCAGCACCAACAGATCTTTTTTCTCTGCGAATAACCAATAATAAAAAATATTAGTTACTTATATGTGTCATCGTTTTTTTGCTATTGTCTAGCACCTCGAACATCAAAATTTAAGCGGATCTGAAGCTAAACATAAATAAATTAATTTAAAATCTGTGAGCTTACCAGGAGTTGGGGAGAATACATACTCATCTTGTCGAGTATATTCTGTGCCCTGTAGTTGATGCCAGTCTTCTGGAAAGCTAACACAAAACCCGTTAATGCTGATGAAGTTCTTCCACTTGGTAGCTCCTCGATCGGGGCCTGTGTCGGTAGTTCCTTGCCAACCTTTACTCATTCCACCGATTTTACCATAATGTGGCCAAACAATTGAGTAATAGCGAATGCAAAGGTAAATTGTTGGACTGAATTCATTACGTTCGTTCACGTGACGGGGAACTTCATTCGAAATTTCTAATTGCTCTTTAATACAAATATTTATTCGCTCATGTTACAGTGACGGTAAATCTTTACGATATTCGCGAATAACTACAGGCACGGAAGTTGGTGGAATCATGCCGACTTCGGTGATGACCACGTCAATGTACTCGATCGGTGTAACATCGTACACTAGACTGAGCAACTTGAGCTGCGGATTGTCTTTCCAGTCTCGCAAATTATCGTTAGGATTTGTTGTGTTTAAGTAATCAGGATCGTCCAACTCATTGAAGCAGATCGAATCGAGTTGCACACGTTCTGCGAATTTGAACGTTTCAGTCGCAACAATGACCGGCACAGAGTGATCGCAGTGATGTGCCATCATAGCGATTAATGATGTGCCCGCACGACTGAATACTGAGCCGTTACTGAGCAATCCATGGGCGCCAATGAGCACTTTAGAGACCTCTTTGAGTATGTAACTGATCGCATTCAGCATGATGTACGTGCAGTGAATGCCGTGCTGCACTAGTCGCTTCAACAACACTTTGCCCTCGAATTTGGGTCGCGAGTCTACAACAATCACTTTGAACTTCTTGCCCTCGTCGTATGCTTTCTTCAGTGCCAATTCAATCACGTGCGATCTGTGAGGCCACACCCCCCGCCTCGCATTAGTATGGTGGAGGTAATCACAATCGTACGTTCAATACTTACCCTGCATATGTGAGAATGACGTCGCCGTTGTTAATCTTCTGTGAAGTGAATGCAGTGAGTTGCTGATCTGCAACGATGATGCGTTCTTGAATGAATCGTTCAATTTCGTCGATCAAGAATTCTTTTGCATCGTCTTCTGTCATATTAATCGTGTGACCAATTTGCGCCTTCAAATGTTTGATCGCATTGCCCATGCCAATAGCAAGAGGTCTGCAGTCGATCAAGTATTGAATCAGAGGCTTTAACTTGGCGTCCAAGTCGAGGGCGAGTGACTTCTGAGGCGGGGTCTTGTAGTCTCTGATCACTTGTTTGAATGCTGTCAACATGCCAACTGTGCGCGCTGATGAGCCCAACAGCGAGCGATCTCCGTAAGTCAATCCTAGGCGCACAATTTCAGGGTGCAGCGCATCGTGACTGGACTGAGACCCTGCGCTGCTCGTGCGATCATATTGCGGCAAGTGACCGAACAGCGCGACTTGTTTGGCGACTGGTTTGAGTGCTAAGATCTGCTTTTTGACCGCTTTCTTTCTGCGTTCATTGTCGTCGAATTGCAGTGCACCACGACCATCACTGGCGCCCGCTGGAGCAGGAGTCGCTTCACTCTTCTTGCGACGTGGTTGTGTATCACCTGCAGCTGCAGGCTTGGTCTTGTTCTGCTTGGCCGCGTTGTTGTTGTTCTTCTTCTGCTCGCCCTCTTTTTTGACTGCACCTTGCGACTTCTCTTTGGCATCGCCCTCTTTTCTCGCACTCTTGTCCTCTTTCTTTGAGGCTTGTTGTTTTTCTTTGCCTTCGACTTGTTTTTTGGTGCCTGTCGCGGCCCTGTCCGCCTTTTCAGTGAGCGATTTATCTTCTGCACCTAATAATAATAATTATTAAAATCAATTTTGACACTATTCGATTCGTAATTACAAGCTTAAATATAAAATAATTATGATAATAATTATTGGCATGTTTAGCTGATTATTTGTATTTTTTATCCAGCTTAAATAGCATATAAAAAATATAAATTATGCGTGGGTTATTTTCAATTGAATGAGAAAAGAGGGATCCAAACAGTTTTTATTTTTTTTTTGTGCTTAGTTATTTCAATTACCGTCGGATGCCTCTGGCTTTTTCTTCTGCTGTGGAGAACTCATTAAGCGGTAAAAAATTAATTTCTTTGTAGTTGTGTGCTTCACCGACGGGATAAAACTAGTTTATGCAAAAATTTTACAGGTAAACCAGGATCAGATTCTACTCCGCTTCAGGAGTGGCTTCGAGTGACGCAGTTCCATTCACTTCTGTAATCTTTCCTTCATTTTGATCCTCAAAATATGGATCTGGTAAGGTTGGATTCTCATGTTGATAGACGCATCTATCACAGGTGCAATGGAAGAAGTACTTGTCACTCAATGTATGTCGTCGTGTCGCCAAGTCCGTGCTGATATCTATATATGAGATAGACACTTCAGCCTCGTTCTCGATCTTGTAGATGGTGCTAAAGTCCAAATAAGGCAAGTGCTGAGTTTCATTTCTGAAAAAAGTCGTGTTGGGCCAGCACGAGTGATTGAAGTACGACGCTTGCGGATAAATGCCGTAGCCGAGACATTCACCTGCCTCACCCCAGATGCCGAACATGTTGACGCGATGTTTGCAGTAAATATCCAACAACACGTCCTCGTCGATTTGTGCCTCATCGGGCATCAACCAGTTCGCGAGCTGCACGACACCGCGCAGACTGTCCAACACATCGGGGGCATAGGCCGACTTGTTCGCAATCAGCAGTGAATAGACTTGATCGAATGTCATGGGCAGGGTGTCTGCGAGTGGTATCTGCTCGTCCATCAAATATACACCATTCTCGGTTTTGTTCTCTTCCATTTCATTCAAGTCCACTTCAATCCGTCGTCGATGCAGTGCGCGTACTAACAGTCGCACATCTGTAATCAAATCATCGCAGTACTGGTCTGAGATTGTACTATTGGTTAGTTCACGCCTTAAATGTCCATCATCATCATCATCATCATCATGTATTCTCCTATAATACGTACAGTACTCCTTGATCCAAGCTATATCCATTTGCTGCAGTCCTTGACACTCGTATGGGAAGTGATAGATCTTGTCTTTCTCTTCGCAATCATCGCAGCAATACCAAATCTGTTTGCACCCACCAGAACATTCGTGCCACTTTGAACCTAATATAGCACCCTCCTTTGCACTGTTGATAACAGTATCGTCTTTGCGCGATCTGTAGCAATAGGAACAAACGGTTTTCTTCTTTGTTTCATAAGGTACAAATACATAAGGTGGTGCAGAAAGTACTAGAGTGTTCTCTTCGACTGAGGCGCGACTCATCATACCATAACCTAGTAAATAAAAGATTTTTATATTAGACGGTCAATGGATTCTAATTTTTTCACTTCACCAATAAAAGTCAAAGTGGAAAATAATTCAACAATCTAACCGCCCACTGGCAATAGGCGTGATCGCCCTGAATTATCGAAAAGTATAATTCAGAATTTTTATTTATTAATTTTTTTTTTTTGGAGGTTGTGTGGAATGTAGAACGCACCTTTGCCTGGAATTTTTGCCAATAATACAGGCCATGTGCTAGTGTGAAACCAATTCGCCAATTCTCCTTCGCTATGTTCTCTTCCTTCTATCAAATCTCGTTTGGAGGTAACTTCTTTTACCTCTGAGGCCGAAGTAGGTTCGCTCATGGCTTTTTTTTTTACGTCAGGAGTAATGCGTACTTTTTGATCAAGCTTCGAATAGAAATAGTTTCAAATTAAAATTTAGTGAGATTCTTTTGTCTCTGCGCAACCAAGAAAAAAAAGGTGGCGGTTTAAATACTAAAATTAGTCGAATACATTCTATTTATCGTAGAAAAGCAAGATTAAAACAGTACATTAAGCAACGTAGTGGATCATCTTCTGATCATTCTCGTCACGACGCATGAACCCACGCTCCATCAAAGTTTCAATACGTTTCTTCATTAATCTCGGATCGGGTCTGAAGAACTGCATCAGTTGTCGTGAGGCCTCGCTGATCAACTCGTTTTGAGCGCAAACGTTACGTGACTTCATGACACGAACAAGTGCCAACTCAATCTTAATGATACGGTCCTGTTGTGTCTTTTCAATAACTGTGTCGGACTCTTGTTTCAACATCTTCGTTGAGCCAGGAGGGAATGTAATCTTAGTCTTGGGCAATTTCTTCATCACTGCCACGCTGAATGTGTCGTTAGCGTCAATCAACTCATTGTCAGCTGAGCTTGATTTAGATTTGACGGGCTTCTTCTTCTTCTTCTCGCCATCTTCATCGTCCTCAGCGGGGGTCTCTTTCTCTCCTTCACTCTCTTTCTCTCCGTGACGATTAAGAATCTTTACTTTGTTGTAGACGAGAGGAGCCAGTGAAAATTTAAGCATTTCCTCGTTAAGATTAAGTTCTGTTTGAATGTGCTTGAAGGTCAACTTGTCGTTGGTATTGAACATGAGCAACACAGAAGCTTGGATAGCAGAGATGATCAACTCTACTTTCTTCATGCGACCTTTGTCCGAATAGTTGTGGGCCACTTGAACTGTACCGTGGTTGTACAACCAAGTTAATTTTCGCTTCTCGTTTATCTTGTGATAATAGGCTTCGTAAGCTTTTACGGCGGGCAATAATTCTTTGCCGAGCACCAATTCGGTCTGCTTGGAGAGAGGCCAGTACAAGTCGTTTAAGACTGTTACTTGCATGTCAATACCAATGCTTTGACCAGTTTCTTTCAAATGGTCTTTGAAGAAGGATAATCTCTCGTTGGAGAGCTTAATGTTTTTTTTTTTTTTGTTGGTCAATCAAACATTTTTAATGCCCACGAAAAAAAGCGTACCTTTAGTTTGGAAATGAATGCCATTTCAGCTTCTTCGTTGACCTTTCGTGACAACAAACGCTTGCTCAAACCTCTTCGGAAGGCCAAATAAAATACGTCCTTGTCATCGAAATACGAGAACAGACGGACAATATTTTCGAGAGTCTCTTCCATTTGGTCTTCAGGCAACTTTTCATTACCCTTTAACAAATGATCGACGAAAAAGTTGAGCAACTCGGCCATGGAGAAGACACCAACATTCTTGTTAATAAAGAAAGTGAATGCTTCATCCATAGCCTGTGAGAACAACTTGTGATCAGAGAAGCAGCGCTTGACAATGCCCGAGTATTTCTTGTGGAGATTGAGCAAGGCGTTGATGAGAGGAATAGAATTCTTCACAGCAGCCTTGGTGTCAAGCTTGGTGGATTGTTCTTTCACAATGCCCATACCAACTTCCTTCAAGAAGGTCCTCATTGTGCCCGAGCTGTTGTTAAGACCGTCTGGAATTCTCGACAATAAGAAGA
>Ga0209960_1003056_pt1 | contig 15221 bp, 14 predicted proteins | sample ThiBiot_500_plan_2_FD_183947 | JGI IMG/M metagenome (GOLD analysis project Ga0209960, IMG submission 183947) | Wastewater bioreactor microbial communities from Cape Town, South Africa - Thiocy_expt_500_plan (SPAdes) | ecosystem: Engineered > Bioreactor > Thiocyanate-remediating >...
CTTATATGTTTTTCTTTTCTTTTTTTTTTCTTTCTTTTTTTTTTTTCTTACTGATCCTCTTTTCCAAACAAAATCCTAACCACCTAAAGACAAACTGGGATGAAAAAAGTAAGTTTTATTATTATTATTATTATTCTAAAATAATGAAATTTTGAATTTTATTTATTAAACGAATGTATAAATACAAATAGAAAAACTTTTCTTGAAGCTGGAACCTTAACCACTATAACTAACTGATACTTGCATAAAAAATAAAAAAGTGGAAAATGATCAAATTAAGGTTCTATTTTCTTCTTTTATTCTTCCTTTAATTTCTTTTCATTTCAAATAATAATAATAATAATAATAATAACAATGACTTTCTCTCAAATTTTAGTTTACAAAGGACCAAAGATTGAGACAATGCATTGAAAAAATGTCTCTTCTTTTTCAAGGATGATTATTATTATCTGCTTTATTAATATCAACATTCATCATCATCATTATCTTCTTTCTTCTTCTTCTTCCTTCTTTCAAATGATACTGAAACACATGATTGCGAAATACATGATTGGGATTGTGAAAATGGAAGAGTGAAGAAACCTTCATGGAAACACAAAGCATTCTCTTCATGTCAAAAACTAAAGTCATTCAAACAAAACAAAACGAACGAAAACTAAAAACTCACTCAAAATTTAAAAACTCACAAATTTTCCTTTTGAACCAAAGAAATGAATGAAATAAATCAAATGAATTAAACAATTTTTTTTTTTTTTCGATTTATTGTTTCAATTTCAATTTCAATTTATTGTTTCAAATTTCATTATTTGTTTTTTTCATTCAATTTTGCTGAGCAAGAGCATTGTCAATAGTTTGGTTAATAAATTCCTTCCTATCTGTCAAGTCGACGCCAAAATGACGAGACAAATCCTCACGAACCTTCTTCTTTGTAACCTGTTCTAAATCAGCTGTCTTTAGCAGAGAAATGATTTCTTCTTTGATTTCTTCATCTGAAACTTTTTTTAATAAAGCCAAAGGTTTGTTATCTTCCTCATCATCTTCATCAACTGTCTTTGCTTTTTTAGTCTAAGAGTTAAATTTTATTTAGTAAATCTTTAAAAAAAGAAGGAAAAAAGAAAGAAAAAGAAAGAAAAGAAAAAGAAAAAGAAAGAAAAGGAAGGAAAAAAAAAAAGAAAAAGAAAGAAAAGACTTACTGAACTTTCTTCTTTAGTTTGATTCTTTCGTTTTGGTGTTGTTTCTGATGGAGTTTTGGGTTTTGTTGGAGTCTTTGTTTTTGATTTTGTTGGGGTTTTTGATGGAGATTTTGCTTTGGTGGGAGTTTTTTTAGTTGATGGTTTTGTTGGAGTCTTTGTTTTTCTTGTTGATTTTGGTTCCTCAAGAAATACGATAATTCTTTCAATAACTGCATCCTAGTTAGTCACAAAGAAGGTATTTTTTTAAAAAAAAAATTAAAAATAAAATTAAAAATAATTAAAAATAAAATTATAAATAACAAATAACAAACCTTATCACCACCTTTTTCAAGATCAAGAATTTCACAAAGTTCTTTGAGTTCATCTTTAACCCATTTATCAAATCTTGTTTTCAAAACTGCTCTTTCTTTTTCCTATTTTTTTTTTTTTTTTTTTTTTTTCAGGCAGGAAACAAGAAAGTTTGAATTGAATTTACTTCATCTTGATAAACTAACCCTTGAAAATTTCTGAGATTACTTTTAACTTCAGTGCTCTAGAATTAATGAGAAATTAGAAAAAATCTTGTTAGTATTATTATTTATATTATGATTATTTTGGTACCTTTCCAGGTCTTTGGTATAATATAGCATGGAATTTCTTTAACAAATCATCATCTCCTCTTCTTTTATCAATCAAGGTTTTTACTATTTATGATTTTATTTGTAATTTAAGGTCTATTTTTTGTTCGTTCTTTATTTTTTTTAAAAAAAAATCAAACCATGTTCCATATCTCCAAGTTTAACTCCTTTACCCTTTTGGAAGAATTGATTTAAATGCCAAATTATTATTTAAAATCAAGATTTCTTTTTTGAAACAAAAAATGTACCTCTGAAACTTCAAAACCTTTCTTTTCTTTTTTATTCTCTTCTATGTGAAATCTTTCAACTGATTTGATTGTTCTTCCTGATCGAGCTAATCATATTAAAATTATTCAGAAAAGAAGGTAAAAAAAAAGAATAAGAATAAGAAAAAAGAGTACAGAATCCAGGTGAATCAAGATTTTCTTCTTTTTCAACTTTTTTCTAGATTATGAAAGAATTGATTGAATGAATGAATAAAAGAAAAAGAAAAAGAAAAAGAAAAAGTAAAAAAGTAAAAAGTAAAAATTACCTTTGGAGTTCTTGTCTTTTTAACTTTTTCTGGACTCTTTTCTTCACCTTCTTTTGTATTTTCTTCATTAGTTTCTTTCTTTGTTTCCTCCTCTTTTGTTTCTTTCTCATCTTCCTCTTTACTTTCCTCAACATCTTTCTTTCCTTCTGCTTCCATCTCCTTCACTTCCTCATTTTTTTCACCTTCAGCGATCTCAGTTTTTTCTTCAGAGGCTTCTCTTTGTTCACCTTTAGTTTCATTCATTGGGATATCAGCTTGTTCAGTTGTTGTAGTAGTTGTTGTTGTCGACTTCTCTTCAACATCTTGTTGAGGAACAGCATTATCGAGCTTCATCTCTTGGTTGTTGGTTGGTGTTGTTTCCATCACTTTTCAAATTGGCGGTTTCAAAAATTTTTTTTTTTTGAAACGGTTTTTTTTTTTTTTACCCGCCTTTTTTTCTGCTAATAGTCACGTGATTTATAATCGAAAATTTTTTTTTTTTTGTAAAAACTTTTTTTTTTTAAAAAAGCTTTGGAATCAATGAAAATGAATTGGAGTGAATTGAATTGAATTTACTCAATGTATCGGTAGATTGGAGATTGAGTGAGTGAGTGAAAAAAAAAAGTTGATTTTGAAGACGAACATCCTTACAGGGGCAATGACGCTTTTTGGAATTCAAGTTTTTGGTTGAAAAATGCAGAGATAAACAAACAAAAAATGAAGGATATCAAACAGGATACCTTGTTCACAATCAATCATTCAAATGAGAAGCTTCTTCAATATTAAATCGCTTTAGGTTCATAAAGTTCACAAAGATGTTGTCTTCAAAGTCTATGTTTTGAAATGGGATCAAAAGTGCATAATTAATTGATTTAGTGCTAATGCAGAGTTAGAGCAAGACTTCACATTAACTCTGTCGCATAATGTATTCAAGACATTTGAAGTTTCAAATGATTAGAGATTGTTTTAGATTCAATGCTTTAATAATTCAAATTCATAGAGAAAGTTTAATATCTTCGAATTCAACAATCACAAAGGATTTCAAATACCCAAAACTCCAAAAACAATAATATTGATATCAATGAGAATAATTTTGGATATGAATGAATGACGAACATAAAATACTTGATGAAAGGAAACCTCTTTCAAGGATTAATGATTTATTTAAATCACAATTTCTCATTCAATCATCAATTTTTTTTTTTTTTCAAAAAATCAATGACAACAACCTGAATTCTTCAGAACATAAATTTTTTTAAACATAGATAAACTTAGAGATGATACTTCTACTTTTAACTTTTTTCTTGGCCTCGATACCAATAATTTTACTTTATTGTATCAAGGTAAATTTTACATTTCTTTTTTTAATTCATTATTAATTTCTTTTACCATTCAAAAAAACAACCTTTAGGTTTTGAAGTTGGGATATAAAGATGTTGATTTTGCTGTGAAAGGAGCTATCTTAAAATTGAAAGAGAAAAGAGTGATCTCTCAAAATTTACTTGTATATCAATTATGGGAACAAACTTTGAGCAAGATGGATCCTAAGAAGGAAGTAATATGTAAGTCGTTTTCTTTCACTTGCTATTCAAAAAAATGGATCATTAAAATATCAAAAAAATCAATTGAAATATAATAGATTACATTGATACAAAGAGATCATATACTGCTGCTGATGTTGAGGAACTGTCAAATCAAATTGCACATTATTGTTTAAAGAAAGGGATTCAAGCTGGAGATAGTGTTGCATTATTATTGGAAAATAAACCTGGTAAGATTAATTCTTTTGTTTGTTTCAATGATTATGAAATATTAATTGTTTTTTTTTTTAAAAAAAAAAAAAGAATACTTCATTATTTGGCTTGGAATTTCCAAAGTTGGTGGAAGAAGTGCATTGATAAATCATAATCTTCGAAATAAAGCTCTTGTTTACTCTTTGAATGTTACAAAACCAAAATTAATTATTTACGATACTGAACTAGAAAAAGCTCTTTTGGATATTCAAAGTGAGGTATTTTTCTTTCTTTCTTTCTTTCTTTTTTTTAATCAAAAAAAAATCAAAAACTTTGATTTCTAAATTAAAATACTCTTTCATTTTCAAGATTTCAGAATTAAGTGCTGAATATGTTTCATTTGGAGAAAAGTCGCAATTAGGAGCAGATTTTCACCAAGAAATTGGGTCAATGCCAAAATCTAAAGTTGATTCAAAAGATACTGCATCAAGTAGAGGTGTCCTAATTAAGGATCCTATCCTCTATGTCTATACAGTAATTCTTTCTCTCTTTTTTTTTTTCAAATCCATGAAACTTTATTTCAACATTTAGAGTGGAACTACTGGTTTACCAAAAGCTGCAATTGTCTCCCATCACAGAATTTGGATTGCTTCTTTTATGTTTTCCATTTTATTCAATGTTAGCTCAAAAGATCGTGTTTATTGTCCATTACCACTTTATCATTCGTATTTTTTTTTTTTTTTTCTCATTACTTTTCTTTTTTTGTTTTTCAATTTTTCTTCTCTTTAGATCTGCAGGAATTATTGGATTGGGATTTTTATTCCAAAGACAAGCTTCATTAGTTCTTCGCAAAAAGTTTTCTGCTTCAAAATTTACAGAAGATGGTTAGGATTTTGAATCTTTTATTTATTTATTTATTTATTTTTGAATTTATTTTATTTTTATTTTGTTGTTAGTTCGAACAAATAATTGTACAATCGTTCAATACATTGGAGAACTTTGTCGATATCTATTATCAGTTCCAGAAAAACCTGAAGATAGTGATAACAAATTAAGACTTGCTGTTGGAAATGGACTTCGTCCTGACATTTGGAAGGTTTTTTTTTTATTTTATTTTAATTTTGCTTTATTCTTATTTTATAATTTTATCCTAGAAATTTCAAACTCGATATGGAATTAAACAAATTGGTGAATTTTATGCAGTAAATTTTTATTCTTTTTTTCTTTTTTTCTATTCTTCTTTTTTCTTGTTCTTTTCTATAATTGATAAAATTCAAAGGCAACCGAAGGTGGAGCAGCTTTGGTAAATACTTGTTCAAAAGAGGGAGCGATTGGGTTTATTTCTCCTCTCATTCAATCAGTTATGCCTGTTAAAATTGTCAAGTTTGATCATAAAGATGAATCAGTAATTTTTTTTTCTTTCTTTTTTCAAGAAAAGAAAAGCTCTTTTTGAATTTTTTTAAAAAAATACATTTATAGTTAGTTAAAGATGATAAAGGATTTTGTATTCCTTGTGATACAAATGAGCCTGGTGAATTTTTAGCTGCAATTTATAAAATTAAAGTTTTTTTTTTTTCTCTTTTTTTTCTGATTACAACTTTTTTTTTAAAAAAAAAAAAAAATTCAATAGGATGTTCAAAATTTTAGTGGATATACTCAAAAAGAGGCTTCTGAAAAAAAAATTGTTCGTGATGCATTAAAAAAAGGTTTATAAACTTTATTTTTTATTTGTTTGTTTGTTGACCATATAAATATGAAGGTGATCAATGGTTCCGTTCTGGTGATTTATTAAGAATGGATTCACAAGGATTTGTTTACTTTGTTGATCGTATTGGTGACACATTTCGATGGAAGGGAGAAAATTGTTCAACTGCTGAGATTGCTGAACAAATTGGATTTTTCCCAAAATTTTCTGAAGATGTACATCCAGATATTAATGTTTATGGAGTTACAATTGAAGGAAAAGTAATTTATTATTTTTAATTTAATTTCCAAAACAAAATAAAATAAAATAAAATAAAATAAAAAAATAAAATAAAAAAATAAAATAAAATAAAATAAAAAAAAGGATGGTCGAGCTGGAATGTGTGCCCTTGGTGGTGTATCTCCAGATGATTTTGATTTTGAAGCTTTCTCTCAACATCTTAACTCACATGTTTATTTTATTTATTTTTTTTTTCTTATTTGTTTATTTGTTTATTGAATGATTTTATTTATTTGAAATTAATATTTATAGCTTGCAAGTTATGCTCGTCCTTTGTTTCTTCGTTTTTTAAAGGAAATGGAAATCACTGGAACTTTCAAACATAAGAAGGTGAATCTTCTTTTCTTTCTTTCTTTAAAAAAAGTTATTGATCATAAATATGTATATATCTAGTTCGAACTTCGTGATGAAGGATTTGATCCTAATAAAATTAAAGATCCACTTTATTTCTTTGATGGAACAAAGTTTATCCCTTTAACCAAAGAAGTTTTTGATGATATTAATAATGGAAAATTTAAAATTTAAATACTACATTTCTGAATTCAAATAAATTAAATAAAAACAATGAATGCTCCCTGTAAAAAAAATTTTTTTTTCTTCAATAATTTTTTAGATTCTTTTTTTTTTTTTTCCGTTGCCCAAACTCAAATTCAAAGTTCTAGTCCAAAAGTTTTCAAGAAAGAAAAAAGAATCTTATACTTTTATAATCTTAAAATAAATAAATTGGGAATATTTATTGATATTTACACTTGTTTTTGCTTTTTGTTTTAATTATACAACGACATTCATTTGGAATTCATGAGATGCATTGGGAGAAATCTTTGGTGATAAATGATTTCTTGAAGATCTACTTTGACGAGAAGAGGTTCCACGAGCAGTTTCAATGGCCTCCTTAAATTCTTTTGTACCCTTCCATTTGAGATATGTATCTTCAAACATTGTCCTAAAAACATGAGCTTGACAAGTTTCAAATGTTGAGGAACTTAAACCTGTCTTTGCTGTGGCCAATGTCTTTTTTACAACTACATCGGGAAGGTTGAGTAGTAAAGTGGAAGTAGGCAAGAGATAACGGTTAATAATGTTTGATGCTACAATACTTGCTCTATCTTCATCAGTAATGACGAGTTTAAAATGCTCAACATCTTTCCAAAATAAAAAGTTTTCTACAGACCAACTCTCAACACAGTATTGCATAAATGCTTCACTTAGAACTTCATTTGTTAAACAATAAAAGAGAATAGCTTCTTGTTTTTCCATATCTGAAGATCCAATTGCTTCTTTGATATGAAGTGGAAGGAGACTTGTATCAACACGAAATAATTTCTTTTTATCCTGATAAAAAGACATAATGACTGGGAAATAAAGAGTCCAGAGACAAACATAAACTAATCCAAGTACAAGAAAAAGATGTTGTCCTGTACTAAATGAAAGCATTGATGAGACAGCCCAAGCAATAAATAGAGGAATTGCACCACAAGCTGTTCCAATCATCTCAGTTTTAATGAAAAAGGCATCTTTAACATGTCTTAATTTAACAATAAAGAAAATGATCATTATTACAGCAATTAAAGCTTGAATTGCAACATGATAAATATGTTTTTGAAGGCAATTATCTATGACATTAAAAGTTTCTGGATCATATCCTCCAACAAATTGAACAATCACTGCTACAATAAGGAAAAAAAGGATAAGTGCAAGATAGATTGATGCTGAGAAGAGAGGTTTTGTCATATAGATTCTTTTTTGATAATATTCACTTGATAAAGATGAGTCAATCTTTGATCTTTCCACATTTAAATGATAATTGAAGAGAAGTAATAAACATCGAAGAAAATAAGGCTTTTTTTTTTAAAAAAGAAAAAAAAAAGAAAGGTTTAGATTGATTGATTGATTCAATCTTTTTGATGTTTTGAATCATAGTCAACTTTTGATCTTTGATTTTCTTTTTTCTTTTTTCTTTGAGATTTCTTTGATTCAAAACACCAAAGAGAAACAAAAAGAGAATGGAGAAGAAAGAAAATTACTGTTGCCCATATCACCATAAATAATGCAGAATTCCATAAAGTAACTTTTTGAAAAAGAAAAGAAAAGAAAAGAAAAGAAAGAAAGAAAAAAAAAAAGAAGAATTAGATGTTGAAAAAAGTACAAAGAATAAATAACTAACGAAATAATACAATAACAGCTAACATTAACTCCTTTTGCAGCTACAAGCTGAACAATACTCAAGCTAAGCAAATGCATAAACGCAAAGAAGTTAAGCCATAATACAAGTCTTCTTCCACGAGTCTTAATAGGATAACGGTTACTTCTGATCAAAAACAACACGAAACCAAAGCAGTAGATAATACAATAGAAAATAAGAAGAGGTTCCACAATTGACATGAGGGAAATCTATTAGAGGAAAAAAAAAAAAAAAAAATAAGTTAAAAAAATTTAATATTGAAGAATATGAGTATGAATGATATGATAATGATAAATAGTTAGTTTTAAAGTTTTTCTTAACCTTCTTCTCCACTTTTTCTATTTCTTTTTTTACTTTTTTCTCTCAAAACCCCTTCATTCGATTCGATTTGATTTTTTTTTTCTTTTGTTTTTCGTGATTTGGGGTTGATATATCAAAACATTAAACGCATCTTTGTTCAAATATTATATGACATACTTAAGAAATGTATAATGAAGAAAGAGAGGGAGAGTTTAAATTGAATAAGACAATCCACTAGTCCACCTTGTTTTTCTTTTTAATTCTTTCTTCTTTTAATTAAAATTAAAAAATTTTGCTTCTCCTTCGATCTGATTGTTTTTTATTTCCCTATTCTCTCTTGATATATAAAAAAAGTCAAAGAAAAAGGGAAAAAAAGGGACAAAAGACTTACGAAAATGGAGAAAATTTTTCAAATTCGCTTTGCTCGTTTTACTCATTTTTGGGGCGGCCATGTGGAAGATTAATTGAAACATTTTTGAACTGAAACTTTTGGGTTGAGATCTAGAATTGAAAACGACTTATTTTATTCACGTTGTGGTATTATAATTGTTGTTTGCATTGAACGTTTTGAATAAAATTTTCAAAAGAAAAGGAGACCATGAATTCAAAAAATTTTTGGCTTGAAACGTTTTTTTTTGTTTTTTTGTGATAACACTTTACAATGATAAATGGAGAAAAGGATATTTTTCTCTTTCTTTTTGTTCTCCAGAGTAACTCTCGTGTTTGTTCTTTTCGTTTTTCATAGAATGATTGGAAAAGTTGAAAAGCAAAACAAAACTCTTTCATCTTATCGAAGATGATGATGAGATGATGATCCATGATTTAGAATCGCATTTATAAAAAGTAAGAGAGAGAGTCAACTCATTTTTCAATAGCACAAGAATCAAAGAAAATGAAGAGATGAAATGAAAAATGGATTCATTTCGAACAAAGCGTTCTTATTCTCTTTTTGAATTGTTACACAACCCACCTGAGTCATCAAAAAAAGAAAGAGCAATGATGTCAGAGAAAAATCAAAAGGTATAAATACTCGCAATTTTCAAAAAATATTATAAAAGTCAACAATCTTTGAAAAGAGAAAGAAAAAGAAAAACAAAGAAGAATTTAAGAGAAGAAGAAATGACAAAGTATACAGTTGTTGTATGTGGAGAAGCAAATAGTGGAAAGACTGCTCTATTGAGTGCTCTTAATGGTGAACAGTTTAATGCTGAAGCACAAAATCAAAGATATTGGAATAGGCAAATGGAGGGAAAGAAAATTGAAAAAGTTATTGAGGATAATTATGAAGAATTCAATCTTGAATTTGTTGAAGTTATGGGTTCAAGAGGAAGGATGAGCAATCATTATGCTTTGAAAAGCGTCCTTGCTCGAGGTTTACTTACAAAAAAAAAAAAAAAAAAAAAAAAAAAAAAAAAAAAAAAAAAAAAAAAAAAAAACAAAAGCAAAACAAAACTAAAACAACAATGAAAAACAATTAATTCTAGCTGATATCGCTTTGTATTGTTTCCCTCTTGATTCAGATATTGGATGGAAAACTCGAGGGCTTTCAACCATCCAAAGATACGCTGAAAAAGTCCCTATTATTTGTGTTGGAACAAAAGAAGATTTAATGCGTATTACTTCTTTATTTTTTCCAGGTGAAAATGTAGCTGAACATTTCTTAATTGTTTTTCTTTCTTTTCTTTTTCTTTTTTTTTTCTATAGCAAAAGATCTTGATTTGAAGTGTCTTAAAGGAAAAACTTTCATCCAAACTTCAGTCAAGTTAGGAAGAATTAATGATGTTATTCCAAGTTTTTTTTTTTTTTTTTTTTTTTTTTTCTTGTTTCAATTTGAAATTTCTCGTAAACTCTTCTTTTATTATTATTTAGCAATTTTGAGTGGCTTAAGAAATAAGCTTGAAGAGGAAGAACAAGTTCATCCTATGGTTGCAGTTGAGATTCCAAAAGAGCAAAAAACTGAACCCATCAAGAAAGAGGAAACCAAACCTAATACACAAGAGAAAAGGACTTCAAAAAGGCTTATCCAAAAATTGAATAAAATCTTTTCTCTTGAACAAGTTCAAGCAAAAGATGATCCAATGGATATTGTTCCTGTTGCTTGAAGGAAAAAAAAGGAATTGAAATCAAAAATCCAATAATTATTGTCTTTTGATTTTTGTGATTTAAAAAAAAAAGAAAATGAAAAAGAAAATAAAAAAATGAAAATGAAGAGCCATGTAAATAATTAAAACTTGAAAAAAAAAAAATCTTCAATAAAAATTGAGTTTTTTGTTTATTTGATTTGGTTTCTAATAGTTGTCTACAAGGGCGATAATCATTCTAATTAATAGTTTCAGTTTGAAAAAAAATTTTTTTTTTGATTTTTGATGGAATCGAAAAATAGAAAAAAAAGAAAGAGTACCTATATAAATAGAAAAAGAAACAGAGAAGATAAAATCCAAGTTTAATGAAACATTCTCGTTTATGTGTATTTAATGTTCTAAAGATATCAGTTGCATCATAAAGATGTTTCCTTGTAACAAGAGTTCTGTATTTATTTATTTATTTATTTCATTTAGATCTCATTAAATTTGAGTTCATCACACAGAATGGATGATTCAGAGAAAAAAAGAAAAAAGAAAAAGAAAAAAGAAAAAAGAATTACTTGTTAATATTATAAGCAAGTAAAGGAAGATTTATAATCAACGATGCCCAATTAAAACTTATTAAAAACATGAATGGTAAGAATGCATGACCAAACATTTCTGGAAGAACGAACTAGACATGAAAAAATGGTTTGAATAATAAAAAATAATAATTGCCAAGAAAAGAAAGAATACTTGATTTAGTTTGTTACATAAGTCAATTGGATTAATATAATCTGATTCCAAGTCAGTAAGCATTACAATCTATAATAAATACAAAAGGTCAGAGTTTTGGTATGTGTGTGTTGTTCATAAAAAAAATAATAATAAATCAAAATCGATAATTTGAAAATCTATCACGAAAAAAAAAAAAAAAAAAAAAAAAAAAAAAAAAAAAAGAAGAAGAAGAAAGAGTTAGAAGAATAGTATTACGAAGTAGATCATTGTGAAGAGAAGAATTGCCACTACGACGAGTGAGAGAATGAAAATGATAGCATCTTGGTTCATCTTCAAAGTGAAAGGTTGCCCCAATAAATAATTAAAAATAAAAATTTTCTAATCCGCCATTTTTTTTTTCCCTTCTTCTGATTCTCATTTTTTGTGAAATCATTTTTCACTTTCGAACTTTTGAACTAAGCAACTCAGAAATAATAACAATCATATTTGTAAATCCTTTTGATATTTTTGTTCACTTTATTTGATTTTCATTCCTTTTGGGTTGCTTCAAAACATTATGATTGTCAAAATTAAAAAGTGATCCAAATTCTAAAAAAACCAAAAAAAAAAAAAATGATTGCACATTGTTCTCTCCAGAACTAATTATGTCTCTCCATGATACATTGAAAATAATCTTTGAAGAACTCTTGTGTCATCATGTAATCCAGAGTGTGCATATTCATTAGTAATCCAAATTTGACAACCTTTGATGGCTTCGGCAGTCTTTGTACTTAAAGTTAAATCTACATACTATTATTTTTTTAATTGGGATTGAAAAGTTGTTAGACCAGAAAAAAAAAAAAAAAATGAAAATAAATACAATGTCATCATAATAGGAAGCAGCAAAAACAGGAACTGTATTTCTAGAAAAAAAGAAAAAAGTTTTAAATTTTTGAAAAAAAAATTAATAAAATAAAATAAATTTAAATTTACTTTTTTAATTGATCAAGATCATATAATTTTGGCCAATTTTCATATTGAGCTAATATTTCAGCAGTCTCTTTTAATGGTCTAAGTTGAACGTAATCATCAAACATATCTTTATAAATCGCTTCTCCAAAAAAATAAATTGGCATATTTTCATTTTGTAAACTCTTCATTGCATCAAATTCAGAAAATTTTTGAAAAATTCTTTCAGCCGACCAATTTGATTTCTAAAGTGTTATAATAATATTGAACACAAGAAAAAAGAAAAAGAAAAAGAAAAAAAGAAAGAAAAAAACCTCTTGTTGACAATAAATTGATTCGTGTAAAAGAGCATAAATAGGATTTGTATCACATCCTTGAAGTGCTTGAACTTGAGAAAGAAATTTATATCCCAATTTTTCTCCTTCAAAGTTATCTGATTTTTGCTTTTTCCTTCTATTTGAAAAATTTTTTGATATCATTCACTGAATATGTTTTTTAAAAAAAAAATGAAATGAAATAAGTAATGAAATCAAACGGAAAAGGTAGAATGGGTGTTTCAAAAGCTTCGACTAATAAATAATGAAGTCGTTCAAAACCTGTACCTGTCCCTAATGTACTCATTCCAAGTTGTTGAAAACGTTTTAATCTTTTTGTTGTAGGTTGTTGTTGATTTTTTTTTTTTGTGTTTTTTAAAGGGAAAATTGAATAGATATATATTACGTTAAGATCCCTCCGTTTGGGAGTTCAACTTTATTATTTTTCAAGTATGTTGCAATTTTCCTTGCTCTTGTAATATCCTCAGGATATCTATTAGGTAATTTTATTTTTAATTTAATTTGTTAAAAATTTTTTTTTTGTTTTTCTGACCTTGCATAATATCTATTATTTTGAGTTATAACCCTTTTGAATAATGGTTCATAAACATCATCAGGATTTGTTAATAGGGGTGCTAATCCTCCACACATAAATACAGCAGAAAGTGAATCTGGACTATTTAAGAATTATCAAGTTATCATAAACAATGAAAAAGAAAAAAATATGAAAGAAAGAAAAAAGAAAAAAAGAAAACAAAAAAAAAAAAAGAAAGAAAGAAAACAAACAAGAAAGAGAGGTAGGTAATAGCACAAAAACCTCCAAAACTTTGTCCAAGAATTGACCATTTAGGATTATCAGAGTTTCCTATTAAAATCTTTCGAATCTCTTCTGCATCTCTAACAATTGAATCAGCTCGAAAAAATTTTGCAAGGTCAGCCATTTGTTGAGCAGGATTCGAATCAGATGGACTCTTTGTTGGAGTTTGAGATTCAGGTTGAGAAGATCTTGAAAGTGTTTCATAATTCAATGCAGTTGAAAGTCCTGTTCCTCTTTGATCCAATAATAATACTTGATATGATTCCAATGCTGTTTTCAACCAACCACTATTTGTAATTGGACGAGGAGATTCAAATCCTGGTCCTCCCTTTTTGTTATTGGTTTATTAAAATTAAATAGGATTAAGTGAATCAAACATACAATTAATTAATGAAAAAAAAAAGGAAAAAAGAAAAGAGAAAATTTAAAAAGAATACCTGAAAGTAGACAAGCCATGGAAGAGTTGCACTGTCACCTTTTGGAGGAAGAACATGTCTTGCAAAGATCTTTATAAAGTTTTCATTTGGTTTTGAGTAATCAAGTGGAACAACAAAGTATCTATCATGAGTCGTTACACCTTGGAATGTATGAGTCTCAATGAGTGAGGTTGGTGGGACATCAACATCAGAAGCACTCAAACTCCTTTTCTTCATCTTTTTTGTTTTTGTTTTTGTTTTTTTTTTTTTTTCTTCTGATTTTCAAAACTCTTCCACAATTAATTCACAATCAATTCATAAACTAATAAAACAATACCAACAACAATAAGAATTCAAAAGAAATTTTAATATTTTTAATTTAATTTTCTTTTATTTTATTAATTTTATGATTTAATTTTGGAATGAAACGAATGATAAGAAGAGTGGTGAAGTGGTTAACATCAACACCAAGAAGAGGATCATCATCAAGCATAGTTTACTTCTTCCTTCACTTCTCTTTCTTTCTCTTATTCATTCTATATACTCCTTCTTCTTCTTCTTCTTCTTTTTCAACTTCATTCTCATCAATTGAATATTTAAGACTTTATTCCATTGCATTCATCACTTTCACTTTATATCTCTCTCTCTTATATTCAAATCCTGGTTTCATTCAATTAGGTTTTCTTTCTTTTTTCTTTTTTCTTTTTCTTTTCTTATTTTATTGATTCATTCATTCATTCATTCATTTTTCATCAATAAAATTGAATTTAATGAATGAATGAATCAAATAAAATTTATAATTTAAACAATTAAATAATCAAATTAATAAAATCAAAATCAATAGGTACAAATTCAAAAGAAGAAAAAGAAAAAGAAAAAGAAGAAAAAGAAGAAAAAGAAAAAGAAGGAAGAGAAGAAGATGTTAGAAAATATTTAGAACAAGAATATTCAATAATTGAAGTTGAGAAAAGTTATTGTAAATATTGTCAGGTTTATCAACCAATTAGAACTCGTCATTGTTATGATTGTAATAGATGTGTCTTGAAATTTGATCATCATTGCTTTTGGTTAGGTATCTTTCTTCTTCTTCTTTGATTTTATTTATTTATTTATTTCATTTATTTTATTTATTTCATTTATTTTATTGATTTATTTTATGTTATTGATGACAAATTCATTCAATAAAAATCACTAAATAAAAAATAAATAAATAAAAATAGGAAATTGTATTGGATTGAAAAATCATCTTCATTTCATTGTGTTTCTCTTTTTTCAAAATTTATTATTTTTGTTTGCAATCTTTCAAGTAATCCTTTTTCTTTTTTCTTTTTTCTTTTTTCTTTTTTCTTTATTCTTTTTCTTTTTCTTTTTCTTTTTTTTTATATTTATAAATATAAAAAAAAAA
>Ga0209960_1003057_pt1 | contig 15211 bp, 17 predicted proteins | sample ThiBiot_500_plan_2_FD_183947 | JGI IMG/M metagenome (GOLD analysis project Ga0209960, IMG submission 183947) | Wastewater bioreactor microbial communities from Cape Town, South Africa - Thiocy_expt_500_plan (SPAdes) | ecosystem: Engineered > Bioreactor > Thiocyanate-remediating >...
CCTTTTTTTTTTTTTTCCCTTTTTTCTTCAATGACTAAATGATTTTTTTCAAAAAACTAGATTTGGAAACTTAAAAGATGGTGTTGATGATATCAAAAACCATAAATGGTTTTCTGGACTTGATTGGGATGCAATGAAAACTGTTTTTTTTATTTTTTTATTTTTTTATTTTATTTATTTATTTATTTTATTTATTTATTTATTTTCTTTTTTAAAAATATTTTTTTATTAATTTAGCTCGATGTTATGCCACCTTTTGTTCCTCCTTGTGGTGGTGAAGATGATACATCCAATTTCCAAAAGTATGACGAAGATCCAAATGTTTTCCCAAAGAAAGGAGAAACTGATCCAAATGCTCAATTATTTGAGGATTGGGATTGAGTGTTTTATTAAAACTTTGCAATTTGAATCGGAATTAAAATCATAAAATTGTTTTTTCTTTTCTTTTCTTTCTTCAATAAACAAGGAAAACAAAAACAATTCTAACTAAAATGAGTCCAAAAAATAAAATAAATTAAAATAATAAAAATGTATTGACCAACATTTCTCTTTTCTTTAATTTCTTCTTTTTTTCTTTCAAAATTTTATCAATTTATTATCAATAAGACTCTTCTTCCTCTTCATCATTTGGGACTTCAAAACCCTCCTATTTAAATTTATTTATTAAGTTATTACATCAATGAAATGAAATCAATAGAAAAAAATTAAAGAAAAAAGAAACCTCAGTGTTATATAATATTTGTTCAATTGCAGGTATTAAATCCTTTACAACATCATGATCTTGATTCGCTTGAATATTTTGAACTAAAACTTCAATTTCTCTTAATTTATCAAAGTAAAAATCTCTTTCTTTTTCTAAATTTTCGATTGCTAATTTCAATTGAGTAACTTCAGTTTCAAGTTCAGAAACTTTTTGGGAAGAAGGAGGAGGATTTGGTTGTCTATTAGATGTAGTACTTGTTGCTGTTGTCCTTGAAGATGTTGTTGTTTGAGGTCTTGTTGTGGTTGTTGTGGTTGTTGATGGTCTCGTCCTTGAAGCAGCTGTTGATGCTAAAAGTTTTTCAGATTTCAAGTTTTTTTTTGTTTCTTATGGGCAAATAGTAAACTAAAAAAATAAAGAAAAAAGAATTACTTGTGGCTGTAGGTTTTGTTGTTGCTGTATTTATTATTGGTCTAGAAGAAGTGGTAGTTGTTGTTGGTCGAGAGGAAGTTGTTGACGTTGGTATTGGTTTTTTGACAGCAGCAGCTGTTGAACCTGAAGCTAGATTAGAGAAAATAAGTCAAATAAAGATATCTTTATTAAAAGATAAGAAAAAATTTCGAAAAAAGAAAAAAAAAAACAAATACAGGGAGGTAATCTAACTTGTCCTTTTCTTCTTGCACTTGGATCATAATCTGGAATAGGTGAATTTGATTCCCAAAATTTCTTCATCCATTGAAGAAATTCAAGATTATCTTGCATTCTACACTTTACTAATCGATCCACAGGAATTGGTTTATCAACTCCATGTCTGTTAAAACAATCTTGAAGAATTTTGAAATTTGTAATATATTCATATTCTTGTTTTGCATCATATTTAAGTTTTCCCATTTGTACATCACCTAGAAATGAACATTGATTGAAGGTTTTTAAGTTTTGTTATCAATCTTTTTTTTTGAATTTAAATGAAAGAATTGATACCAAAGATTGAATCAGCAATTTGGGCAAATGCAATTCCTATTTTAATTTTTTTTTTAAAAAAGAACAAACAATTAGAAATCTATATAAAATAGGATAAGAAAATAAGAAAATAAATAAGAAAATTTAAAACTAACCAGATCCTAATTGTTCAACTTTAGCATAATTGAGATCTAATGTTTGGTTGACCCATGCTAATAAATCTGCTCGGCTTTCACCCATTCCTTTCAACTATTAAACCCTTATATCTATTCATTTTTTTTTGAAATTTTTTCAAATTCTGTTTTTGTTATTATTTGAAAAGAATGAAAATAAATAAAATTGGTTGAATTCTTTTTTATTAGTTATTGACTTGAATCTAAAGGAGAAAGAGATCAATTGAAAAATTTGAAAAAAACCGTTGAGAAATTCCTTTTTTTTTTTTTTTTTTTTTTTTTTTTTTTTTAAAATTTTTTTTTTTTTTTTTATTTTTTTTTTTTTGTTTTTTATTTTTTTTTTTTTTTTTAAATATTTATTTATTTTATTTTATTTTTTTTTTTTTTTTTTGATGTATAATACATTAATTTTTTATATTGTTAGGTTAGAAGGAATTTGAAATCGAGGCGGGGGATCAAAGAAGATCCAGCCTCGTTCAAATTCCTTCTAGTTTTTTGTTGATCAGATTCTTGCATCTTTCAAAGTTAAAAGTGTTATTGTGGATGAGATCATTTCGGAGAGACCAGCAGGAAGATACTAATGTTCTATGCAGGACCTTAACAAGATTTTTTTTTGAGTGAGGTATAACTTGGGAGCCTCCTCTAATGAGGAGGTATCAATTTTATATATCTCAAAAAATTATAAAATTGCGCATCATAATTCCTTCTTGCCTTTCTAAATTGTTCCAAGAATTGTTTTATCTAGTAGTACTGGACCAAGAAATCTCCTTTTGAGACAATGGGGTTGAATTTTAGGATTGGTGTGACATCTAAAGAAGAAGAAGATGATGATGAAGATGAAGATGAAGAAGAAAGAAGAAGAAGATGATAATGGAGATGAAAAAAAAAAGACAAAATTTCCTGTTTTATTCCAACACTTAAGGTAAAATTCTTCTTTCTTTCTTTCTTTCTTTCTTTCTTTCTTTCTTTCTTTTTGTTGTTGTTAAAAAAACTTTTTTTTTTTTAAAAAAAAGGAATCGATTAAATTCGGATGTCGACGAATTCATCAAAGAAATGCTTATTTATGTGGGCAATGAAAATAAAAATGGATCCTTTGTAACATACTTAGATGAGCTAACCGAACCAATTTCTCAAAAAACGCTTTATTTTAACCGAGAAACTGTTACTTCTGGAACCTTGAATTGTCTCACTCAAACAAAACCATGTCAGTTGATTTTGTAACACTGAATGACACAAATGTCGCAATACTTGATAATCGAGTCAAATTTAGATTTGCCAATATCGAAAAACTTATTTTTGAAGACTTTATGATGACTATTTCTCTCAAAGATTTAACAAAATTGGAATTCCAATCAAAGACCATAAAATCAAGAAAATATATCAAAGCGGATCAATTCACGAAGCTACAAAAATCATTATTGTTTATTGGAGACATTAAACAAAAAGTCAAGGAGGAAATGACAAAAAATCCAAAACTGCAAAATCCAACAAAATGAGCAAAGTTTACCATTGATTAGAGAACATTATATTCGTGTCTCCAAAAAATTTGCTCAACAACGTAGAGACTTAGAAATTCTTTTTTGCCATTAAATTCAGATCGTAAGTGATTTATAGCATCTTTACTTTGTTCTCCAACTTCACCATGGAAGAATTTAGCGGAATCCGGAATTCGTTTCATATGGCCATCAATATCTGAAATAACTTTAGAAGTTTCTAAATCGAACATGTATCGAGCTGAAGCTCCAGCAATATCATATTTTGCTTTTATCTTCAAAGTTAATATCTCATTGTCAGATGCACCTTCAGGAATTTCAACTTTTGAATCCAAATTACCTTTAATTGAGTCAAGAAAATTTTTATCTTGACAGGCTGCGATGTCTTCATCAAATCCAAAATAAGAATAGAGAAAATAGTCACAAAAAAAAATGTTTTTCTTTTTTTTTTTTTTTTTTTTTTACCACTTCTCCAATCTAAAAAAAAATAAAATTTGAAAAACGATTTTAAACAACCAACAAAAGTTTTGATAAAACAAATTTGAAAAAAAAAAATCCCAAAAGAAAATCAAAATTTCTATTTTGACTGTAAGTTTGATTCTCAACTTGAAAAAGAAAAGAAATTTTATTTATGGATTTAATTTTTCAAGTTGAGAATCAAACTCTCAAAAATAAATGAAAAGTTTTTTTTTTAAAAAAAAGAAAAGAAATTTTATTTGATACGGACATACTAAATTTTTTTTTTTTTTTGTATTTAAGCAAAGTGTTACTTTGAAAGTATTATTATAGTCATGGATTCAACAGTTTCCTTCAGAATTCAAAAAATCCATCACATTTCATTTTTGTGTTATTTTGGTTTTGCATTGGTAATTCCATTGCTTTTGTGTTATTTTTTGTGTTGTTTTGCTTGTTAATGTTTCCATTGTTAGTGAACCACAAATATAATTGGTGTCTGAAAGCGGGAGACAACTTCGAATACTCAATAGGAGAGGGGTTTTTCTTTGGTTCATTTACTACTCCGATCTTTTTTTGTCGATATCCACGATTTTTAACTTTCTTTCGGAGATCTGATACAATAAGGAGGATTTGATTTTGAGCTTCTTTTGGTAGTGGAAGTTGTTTTGAAATCTTGCGAACATCTTCAACTTTCATGTAGAATACATCACGACAACATAATTGAGGGTCTGCAAGAATTTCATGACTTTGAGCGAGGAAATCAATTGCAAACAGTGCTAGGCCCATCCGATCCTCTAGTTTTAACTTTACATTGGTTGTGGTGGAGCTAGAAACAATATCTTGATTCTTGGCTTCAAAATCACGCAAGAAATGCTGAAGGTTTAGTTGGTCAATTGGAATTGTCATGCTACTATCAATAACATCTTGATTAGACAATAAATGTTGAGAAGAACTTGAAGTTAATTGGTCATTATCAAAGTAACCTTGGTCATTGGGCACACCTTCATATCCTTGATTACCAGCATCATTAGGAAACACTGAAGAGTTTTGAGTTGTGGTTGAAGTTGGTTGGCAATAGTAACTTGAGTTTGGAGTTGGAGTTAATTGGTCGTTTGTGCTATGATCAAAGGGTTCTTGACCATTGGGAATATCTTCTTGATTTCCAGGCGACATTGAAGGCTGAGGGATTCCATTTGGATCCAAAGTGGTTGATTCAACAGATGGATTCTCCATTTGTATTATTGGATCCATTTCAGGTTTTTCATATTGAGCTACCACCTTCTGAAACAACTTTACCCGAAACTCTCCTAAAAAGGAAGATAGCTCTAAGCTGTCAAGTAAACCTAACATCATGTTATGTCTACGATACAGTAAGTCCAGATTATGTTGAAATTTATCGAATGATGACTCCAACTCTGATTGAAAAATTGAAGGAGAGGTGGGCTTTGAATCAACAGTTGAAAGATAGTCAAGGATATTGGAATCGTCGAGAAGGGGGAGAGGGTCTTCTGGATTTAGAAACGAATTATCAACCATTTCTATTCGAATAGAAAAGAGTTACAAAACAAAATTTAGTTGGAAGGTTGGTTTAAAAGGTTTTGAAATGGGTGGAGAAAAGAAAGAGAGGGAAAGAAAAGAAAAAAAAAAAAAAAAAAAAAAAAAAAAAAAAAAAAAAAAAAAAAAGATTTGCTGGATTTATATAAGTTTTTGTGGGTGGTTTTTTTTTGCTTGAAAGCAACATTTTTTTAATTGGTTGAGAAAGAAGGGGTTCAAAAATTTTAATGAAAAAAAAAATAATCAAGAATCCTTCTGAAGTTTGATTTACAGATTCAGTAATTCAAAACAAAAACCTCATGGCACCTTCTAAAACAAAGAAAAGCAAAAATTTTTTAAAGAAGAAAAACTCTTTGTCATCTGTTTTCTTTTCTTTTCTTTTCAAAATCCATTCACTACATCTCCTTTTGAAATACAAAAGAAAAGCACACTTTGAAAAAACCGAGAAAGAAAATAAATCAGTTGTTTTTCTTCCTTACAAAGCGATCTTCAACTGTTCGCTTGTCAAAATGTTTCTTTTGCAATGTCTTACATCTTTTGAACCAAAAAGATGTAAGACTCCAAAGACTTTATTTGAAACAAAAGACTTTATTTGTTTAAAAAAAAAAGAAAATCAAAAAAGAAAAGAAAAGAGAAAGGTTAAAAAAAAGTTTATTTTTGTGACAAAAGGGTTTTTGAAATAATAAATAGTTTTATTGTTGATGGTGGAGAAGGAGAAAGTTTGAAGAAAAATTGTTAAAGTCGCATTTTTGAAGTTATTTTGTGGTAATTTTGAAGTAATTTTGAAGTAATTTTGTAAAGTTAAAGTCGCATTTTGAAGTAATTTTGTAGTAATTTTAGTTTAGTCCAAAGGCTGCCATCAAGGTTCGACGAAGTTGTCTCCTGTTTTTTGCACTTTGACTGTTTTTTAGCTTTCTTCTCATTTTTGAGATGATTTGCTGTATTCTTTTTTGAGTTTCCTTTGGTAAGGGTAAGCTCCTTATAATTTGGTTGACTTCTCTTACTTCCAGATAAAATACATTTGAATCCAATAGTCGAGGATCAAGTGTATAAGTTGAAATTTCCATTATTGCTTTGAATTGAGAATCCATTGTCTGCTGTTGAGACTCTGTAAAATCACCATTAAGAGTAGTATCATTTGTTTCTTCAAAAAAGAAACTCTCATCAAGAACAGGTGAACTGAGTGGAAATGCTTCAGGTTGAGGATCCTCTGGTAAATCAAGTTCAGAATGAGTAAAATCATCCATAAAATCTTTCAATTCATGATCAGGATCAACTTCATTGTTACAAGGTTCATTTGTTTCTTCCCCCTTTGCAACAGGTTCAGAAGCGTATGATTCAATTTCTTGCCAAAAAGTTAAAGTCAAAATATCTTCTTCTGTTAAAAAAATCTCATCCATTTTGGAAAAAAAAAACCCAAAGAATAAAAATAAATAAATAAATAAATAAAAACTTTGTTGTATTGGTTGTTGGTTGTGGTGTAACGGTGTAACAGTGTAATGGTGAAAAAGCTTTGAAAAAAAAAAAAAAAAGAAAAAAGGAAAAAAAAGGGAAAAAAAAAAGAGCCCTTTTATACCTTATGAGTGACTAATCATTTCCTTTGTGCGATGAGTTCACTTCTGTTCGAAGCAAAATGAACGCAAAAATCTTGCAGGCTGAGCAAAAAGGTGTTCGAAGAGGAATAACAACAATATCAATATCAATAAGAATAGGAATAATAAATCTTCCAAATGAAAAATTGAATTTGGGAACTCAACAAACTTCCAGATCCTGAATCAGCTTTTCAGTGATGATCCAAATGTTTAATGATAGAGATAACAATGATAAAAAAATAAAAATAAAAATAAAAGATTGCTATTTCTATCATTTTTTAATTGATTTGCTTTCTCTAACTCTTTTTTTTCACAATTTTTCGTTCATTTCTGGAATAGCTTTAAATAAATCAGCAACTAAACCATAATCAGCAACCTAAATTAAAATTTATTTGTTAAAATTAAAGAAAAAGAAAAAAAAGGGAAAGAGAAAGAGAAAGAAAAGAAAAAGAAAAAAAAAAAAAAAAAGAGAAAGAAAAGAAAAAGAAAAATACTTGGAAAATTGGAGCATCAGGGTCTTTGTTAATTGCAGCAATAACTTTAGAATCTTTCATTCCTGCAAGATGTTGAATGGCTCCAGAAATACCAACAGCAATATATAATTCAGGTGCAACAATCTTTCCAGTTTGACCAATCTATTATTTTATTTATTTTTTGATTATTATCATCATTTATTTTTAAAAAAAAGTTCAGGTTTCACAAAAAAAAAAAAAAAAAAAAAAAAAAAAAAAAAAAATCCAAATGAAAATAATTACTTGAAGATCATTTGAAACATATCCTGCATCAACTGCTGCACGAGATGCACCAACTATTTATCATATTTATCAGAATTGATTCTCAAATCATAGGTGGAAAAAAAAAAAAAAAAAGATAGAGATCGAAAATAAATTACCAGCTGCTCCAATTTTGTCAGCTAAATCATAAAGAATTTGGAAATTTTCTCCACTCTTTAAGGCTCTTCCTCCAGCAATAATTTTTGAAGCACTTGTGAGTTCAGGACGAGTACTAGTACTTAATTCAGAGCTTACAAAGTGAGATCTCTCTAAAATATATAATAAAAAGATTTGATAATTAATTTTTTTCAAGAAATAATGATTTTTTTTTTTTTTGTTGTGTTGTTGTTTGTTATTTACAAAAAAAAGAAAGAAAGAAAGAAAGAAAAAAAAACCAGATTTTTTAACTTCAGCAGAGAAATCTTCAATTTTTGCTGAAGAAGATCCAGAGGTTGCTTTTTCAAAGGCAGTTTGACGAACAGTAAGAATTTTTGTTGGATCATTTGTAGAAACAGTTGCAATAGCATTTCCTGCATAAAATGGTCTAACAAATGTGTTATCATTCTTAATTTCAATGACATCTGAAATTTGAGCAACATCTAATAAAGCTGCAGTTCTGGGTAAGACATTCTTTCCAATTGCAGAGTTTGATGCAACAATATGAGTGAATTTTTTATCTTTTTGAAGAGTTGCTAAGTAAGGTGAAAGAACTTCTGGTAAACTATTATCAAGTAAAGGACTTTCATTTTTTAAAACTGTATTAACTCCTTCAACTTTGCTAATCTTTTTTTTTGTTTGAATTTTGATTCATTTTTTTTTTCTTTTTGTTTTCAAAAAATAAATAAATAAAATACTTCATTTGCAACTTCACCTGCATTTGTTCCTCCAACGAAAGCTGTAACACTTCCACCGAGTTTTTTTGCTGCAGTGATAGCAGAAAGTGTGCTAGCCGCAATCTAATGATTCAAAACAAAACAAAAAGCATTTAATATTAATCTTAAACAAATGAGAGTGTTTTTGATATCAAATATATTCAAAAAAGAGAAACCTTTTTTCCATTATGTTCAACAAGAACAAGTGTTGAAACACCAGAGCTTGTTGCGTAAAAACGAAGACCCTATATTGATTTATTATTATTTTTTATTATTATTTAGTTTACATTGATCATTCTTTTGAATATTGAGTTTTTTCCTTCCTGTCTTCAACATAAATTAGCCAAATAAACTAAAGATCACAACGCATAAATATTTTTTTTTTTGAACTCAAAATAAAATAAAATAAAATAAAATAAAATGGACTTCAGATTGGCAAAAATCAATTCTTCTTTGTTTTTTTTTACAAACTATTGAATTGAATAATTGAGTTGAGTTGGGTTGTAACAAGACTTACACTGAGAGGGAGTCGAAGCATCTTTGCCTAAATCACGTTCTTATTATATTTTATCTGTTTTTGTGTTTGGTTTGTTATTAATTTTTTCAATTTTCACGAGCTTTGATCAAACTCAAAAACAATAAACAAACAACGAACTCATTCAGAACAATTGAAACATCAAAGAAATAAAGAAATAAAAGTGAAGAATAAGAAGAAGAATTTATTCAACTTATTGATCTGATCTGAAGTTAATAAGTCTTAGCTTCGATTAAAAAAAACCAAATTCTGGATTTAGAAGATGAACTTACTAACAAGTACTATTATGCAGGTTTATCAGCACGTTAGATGTTCTTGTTCTTCTTGTTAGTTTCAGGATTCTGTTAACCACACATTATTTCAAAGCTTTATAAAGCCAATGAACATCAAAACTATACACCAGACCTAATTTTCCGAAATTATAAAATGGGAAGTATTGCTTAGGATAGATTGCTCAACATCAACAAGAAAATTTCTGGAAATAAACCTTTGGTAACTATCAAAATGTTTTCCTAATAGTAGCATTTTTTTCCAATTATTTGATTGTTGAATTTTTTCAAAAAAAAAAAAAAACCATAAAAATGCAAGAAGGAAATTGTTATATATGTAGCAATAAAGTTTCTTCGAAATTTCGTCAACTAAATCCTATCGAAATATGTAATGCTTGCTACCAAAACTGGCGGAAACATCGAGAATCGAAGAAAAAACACTCATAAGGAATCCACAAAAATGATAAAGCTGGGAGATCAATAGAGCTAAAAGGATTAATAAACTTTGAGCTTGATACAACTTTCCCTTATCAGGAAATATCGAAAATATTCTCCCAACTGACCTAAAAAAAACTAATCAAATACGAGCTGGACAAAACTTTCCCCTACCCCGAGTTTAAAACACTAGAATCAACGAAGACAATGAGTCAGAACTAATTAATTTTGTTGCACGCCATGGAAAAAGAAGCTCCAAAAGAAAGGTTATGATCTAAATTTGAAGCAGATTTACAAATTTGCATCCGAAACTTGATAATAGATATAACTTTTATTTGGTTGTTATTAATCTCACTTTAACTAAAAAAAAGGGTCCAGCAAACTAACTTCGCCATTTTTTTTTTTTGAATAAATTTCATAACAAACAAAACAAACATGGTGGAATTTCTAAATTGCTGAAAATCCAACCCAAACCTGAATTTTTTCATAACTTATGAACAACATTATCCTATTCCATCCCTCCAATATCTCAATATTTATCATAATATTTCAATTATAATTGATAGATTATCTCAAGAAAAACATATTACTTTTGCATAATTATTTTATTTGGTTGGAAAAACATTGTTTTTTTTTGATGGAAAAAGTAGAAGAAAAATAATAATACCCAGACCCTGATAAATAAATAAAGAATGATTGTTTTATCAATAAACAAATTTGTTGACTTTAGAATAAGTACATTTGATTGTTATTGAATGAAATTGATTTTAAAAGAAAAGTTGAAATGGAAAATCATTTCACTTTCTTTAGCGAAAAATTGATATTACTCCCTTCATTTTCTTTTCTAAATGTTCTTTTTTATTTTTTGATGAGTTGAAGTACAGTTGTATATGAGATCTCATTGATAATTTGATTGATTGACAAAAATTTTTTTTTCTTTTCCAAAATCACTTTCATTAAAAAAAAAAATTTTTTTTAATAATAATCATAGAAATTCTTTCCATGGAAGCTCTGATTCTTACGGAGCTGCAAGTACTGATAGCAGAAGCAAAGAAAAAGAGCCCTCAGCTAAAAGAAGTTTGATTTTTTTTTTTTTTTTCATTTGTATAAAAAATGTCAATTTAAGATCTAAACCATTTGTTGATTTTATAATAGGCTTCAGAAGCAGCTATTAATGTTTTGAAAGGACTTCCTGATCATGGTGCTGATTTAGTCGATGGTTTGATAATTTTTTAATTTTTTTTTTTAATTTTTCTTCTTTATCTTGAAATCTTGAAATCTTGAATATGTTAATAAAATTCAAAAATAGAATTATCAAGAAGAGATGAAGTTTTAAAAGCTTTTTTACTTGCTTGTGATCCTAAAAATTTAAAAACTACTTTGATAGCAGTTAATTGTATTCAAAAGTTAACATCTCAACGTGCAATTCCTCAAGTAATTTTTTTTCTTACTTTTTTTGAAGTTTCAAAAATTTTCAAAAAAAAAAAAACTAACAGAATTCAATCGCCCCACTTTTAACATCATTAAAAGAAGTTGTTGAAACAAATGTTGATGTTCAATTGAAAATTCTTCAAATTATTCTTCATTTACTTTCAAATTTTGAAAAAATTCATGAGGATTTATTAGGAGAAGTAATAATTATTTCAAGAAATTCTATTCATATATATAGTAGTCCAAATAAAAATAAAAATAAAAATAAAAATCATAAAAATAGGCTTTTGGAATATGTTTTAAATTGTGCAATAATAAAAATTTAGTTGTTAGTAGTACAGCTTCTGCAACGATTAGACAAATTTTAGGATCTGTTTTTGAAAGAGCATCTAAAGATAAATCTGAACCTAAAGGAAAAGAAAAAGAAAAAGAAGGTAATTTTTTTTTTAAAAAATCAATTTTTTTATTTCCTTTCACATTTATATTTTTATTTAGGATTATCCTTTTCTCCATCAAAACGTATTGCCCTCACAAAATTAAATGATTCACAAAGAGATGCATTTTTATTACTTCAAGATATTTGTTTTCTAACGAATGGAGAACCAACTGAATGGTTAAAAGTTACTTCAATTTCAAGAAGTCTTGGATTTGATTTAATTGAATCTATTTTTGAACATCATTCAGATATGTTTATTGAGGTTTACTTTCTCAATCTTCTCAACTCCTCTTTTCAAATATCAATGTTTTTCTTTTGATATTAACAATTTTTTAAAAAATAAAAGTGGCCAGAATTTACAAGAGTACTAAAGGATAGAGTTTGTCCTTTATTAATCAAAACATTTTCAGATAAAACATCTTTTCCAACATCTGTTAGACTCATGAGAGTTGTGACATCTTTAATAGAAAAACTCAATTCAATCATGGTTTTGATTTTTTTTTTTTTTTTTTAGAAAAAATTATGAAGTTAGCAAACTTGATTAATATTGGATTTTTTTAAAAAAATTATTATAGAGTATGGAATGTGAAATATTTTTAACTATGTTAACAAAAACGGCTGAAGGAGATTTTCCTCCTTGGGTCAAAGTTTTATCTTTAGAAGCTCTTAGAAAACTTTGTTGTTTCCCAACTTTATTAAGGTAAAAAAAAAAGAAAAAAAATTATTGTTTTGATTGGGTTTTTATAAAATAATTACTCATTTTTAAAAAAACAATTAGAAAATTATATGTAACATATGATCAACAAGAAAACTCAACAAAAGTTATTCATGATATTGTTCTTGCTTTTGCTCATACTGTTACCCAAGTTGGACCAGGAAGAGAGAGAACTAGTTTTTCATATATTCCAACCAAAAATCAATTGTATTTTATTATTATCTTTCTTAATCTCGTTTCATATTTTCAAAAATAAATTATCAAAATAGAATGGATCAACTTGATAAAACAGAGCCTCCAGTTATCCCTGAAAATCATCTTCCTAGTTTAGGTTTAACTGGAATTTTTATGGTTTCAAAAGGATTAGGATCATTTGTTTTACCAAATTACCCAAGAATTTCTTTAATGGAACCTTCTGAAAGTACAACTCCTTTCAATTCATTTAAAAATGAGGTGACAAAAATTTTCATTCTTTTCGTTCCCTTTTTTGCATTATCAACCAATTTTTTTTAAAAAAAACTGAGTAGGCAAAAAGTCCTATTGATGAAAAACTTTCGAAAGATTTAAAAGGGATTGTTGACGCAACTTGGAAATCAATTTCTTCTGCAATATCATTTGCTTTCTTTTTCTCAACAAATAATGAAGAATTAGCTTACCTTATTCTTGAAACTTATTTAATTATGATACCATTATGTGATGCTTTAGAACATTCAATACCAAGGTGAATATTTTTTTTTTTTTCCTTCTTCTTCTTTTTCCTTTCTTTTCTTCCATTATTTGAACATTTAAATTTCATCTAATAATCAATTTGATAGGGATGTCATGATTTCTTCAGTTTGTGAACATTGTTTACCTCCAAGAGATGACCCAAAAGTTCTTGAACAAGGAGCTTCTTCACTGAATGAAAAACATTTTGGGGTTCCTTTTAAATTGAAAATAATTGAAAATTTATTTATGGAATTAATCTCTTTCTAAAAAAAATTTTTTTGTAGGCATTCCAAGTTTTATTAAAGATTATTCAAAGTCTTGGATGTGATTTTGAGACAACTTGGGTCATTATTTTAGAAGCTTTTCAAAATTTGGATAGAGTGATTCGAACAAGTCCTGTTGTTTCAGTAAAATCACCAACAAGTCCGATTTTTTTTTTTTTTTCGAAATAATTTAAATTAATAAATGTAAATTAATAAATATAAATTATTATTTAATAGGAGAAAAGAATAGTAGTCCAACATCAAGTGCTGGTTTAGTTAGAACTTTTTCTCAAGATGAAAATATTTCATTTGTACTTAATTCCATTGATAAACTATTTGTTGATATCACTCATTTACCAGAAACATCTTTCAAAAACTTTATAATTGCTCTTGGAGCTTTATTAGATGAATCATTGGACTCTAATTCTAAACAAACTCCCTTCCGAGCAAAAAATGCAACAGTATTATTTCTTTTTGAGTCTTTTTCTTTTTTTTTTTCTTTTTCTTTTTCTTTTACTTACTAATTTTTTCTTCTCTTTTCAAAATAGCAATCAGAAAGAAAACCTTTTGCAATTGATAAAATTCAAAAAATAGTTTTTAATAATAGTCATAGAATTCTTTCTCAAAATGATTCAAGTATTTGGGATTTAATTGTTGATCATTTATGTAAGGCAGCTGCTGGAAAAGATAGCATTATTCGAGTACACGCAAGTGAAACTTTAACTGAAATGATTAAAACAGCTTTAGAATTACAAGATATTCCTCAACTTGAAAAAAGTGAAGAACTTCAATTAAAATTTTTAAAACCTTTAAAAAACTTGATGGTTAAATCTCCTCCTGAAATTCAAGAACGTCAACTTGTTACATTATATCAAATTCTTCAAAACTCTGGTCATTCTTTTACAAAAACTTGGGATTTTATTTTTGAAATTCTTCAAATTGCAGCAAGTGTACATGTTAATGAAAATACTCCTAATAATTCTTGTATTTTTTTTTTTTTTCATTTTCTTTCTTTCATTCTTTTTTTTTTTTTTTTTTTAAAATTTTTTTTTTTTTTTTTTTTTTTCTTTCTTTCTTTTTTTCTTTCTTTTTTTTTCCCACTTCAATCATATTCTCAAAAAAAAAAGGATGACTTAAATATAAGTTTAAATACTGTAAGCTTAATTTGGAGTGTTGCTGATTTTGCTCGTCAAAAAAGAGTACAATTACTTGAAAAACTTGAAAAAGCTGAATCATCAACAAAAGAAACAATTGATACTATTGATTCTCTTTGGTTAGCTCTATTATCCGAAGTTGGACAAGTAATAATTCTTTTTCTTTTTCTTTTTTTTTTCTTTTCTTTGTCAACTTCATTCAAAAAAAAAAAAAAAAAAAAGATTACCAATGATGCAAGACCAGAAGTTAGAAATGGTGCTATTCAAACACTTTTTAGAATAATTTCATTAAACGGATCACATTTAAAATCAACAACTTGGCATGCATGTCTTTGGAAAATTATTTTCCCTCTCTTAGATGGAGTAAAAGTTGGAGTAATGAAACCAAATGATCAAGTATTTTTTTTTTTTTTTTTTTTTTTTTTTTTTTTTTTTTTTTTTTTTTATTTTTTTTTTTTTTTTTTAAAAAAAAAAAAAAAAAAAAACAAAACATACGACATCTAATTTTTTTCATTTAATTTTAGTGATTCGAGCAGCATTCCAACCTCTTCAACTTATTTGTACAGATTTTCTTTCTTATTTATCATTTCCTGGTCTTCATCGGTGTATATCAACATTGGGTTTATTTGCTGCTCAAAATGTTTTTTTTTTTTTTTTTTTTTTTTTTTTTTTTTTTTTTTTTTTTTTTTTTT
>Ga0209960_1003058_pt1 | contig 15204 bp, 16 predicted proteins | sample ThiBiot_500_plan_2_FD_183947 | JGI IMG/M metagenome (GOLD analysis project Ga0209960, IMG submission 183947) | Wastewater bioreactor microbial communities from Cape Town, South Africa - Thiocy_expt_500_plan (SPAdes) | ecosystem: Engineered > Bioreactor > Thiocyanate-remediating >...
TTTTTGAAAGAGATTAAAAATTAAAGTTAAAATATAAAATATAAAATATAAAATATAAAATATAAAATATAAAATATAAATATAAAATATAAAATATAAAATATAAAATATAAAATATAAAATGGAGTTAGAAAATAAATTGAAATGAAATATCTTTTTACCTATTTGTATTAGCTTTTGAGGCCTTTTGAGATTGATCCATTTTATCTTCTGAATCATTCATTGGATCCAATTTTTTTGGAGTAGGATCAGGAGGTTCATCTGGATACACAAAATCGAGTTGAAAAGGTGTCATTAATGCAAGTGTTTTAGCTGCTTCTAAGAGTTCATCAACTTTTTTATAATTGCTTGAATCATTTGCAAATGCTAAATGTTGTTGTGAAAGGGAATGCTATTTATTTTTTATTTAGTATTTATTTATTTTTATTTATTGATTTAATTGATGAAAAATATTTCTTGAAAAGAAGTGAAGGGAAATTACCTTGGTTGCATCAGTATAATCAACTTTACAACATTCACAATAACCAGTTTTAGGACCCTTTTTTCTTGCAACTTTTATTTTTTCATCTTGAGTTAGAGCAATAAATTGACTCCTCTCTTTTCTTCTTTTTCTTGCTTCCATCTCTCTCATCTTAATTGCTTTGAGAGTTTTCCTTTCTTCAAAAAATTGGAAAGGTAAAAATGGACAATATCCAGGGAATGAATCAAAGTTTAAACAAGGAAAAGTTGATCTTCCTTTTCTTGAAGGTAAAAATTCTTTAACAATTGGTTTGAAAAAACCACTACACTCTTCAATGATAATGGTTGGATGAGTTGGGATGTAGACTGGTTCCTCTTTATCCTTTATCCAAAAGGGGAAAAAAAGAAGAATAAAAAAATCAGCATAAAAAAGAAAGAAAAAGAGAAAAAAAAAAAAAAAAAAAAAAAAAAAAAAAAAAAAAAAAAAAAAAAAAAAAAAAAAAAAAAAAAAAAAAAAAAAAAAAAAAAAAAAAAAAAAAAAAAAAAAAAAAAAAAAAAAAAAACCTTTTGAGAATTTTTTTCCTCTGTCAAATAATGAAGTAAATCTCTTTGTTGTTCAATTTCTTTAACATACTTTTTAATACAAGTTTTCAGTTCTAATTTATTTGTTTTTTATTTTTATTTTTTTTTAGTATTCAAAAAAATAGAAATAGATTTTTTTTAAAAAAAAACTTACTTTCAACACTCCAAACTTTCATTGAATATTTTTTTGCTGAAGCCAAAATATCATTTTCTTGTAATAATTGATTTGATCGTGTTCTCTGAAAGAAAAAAAAAGATTAAAAACGAATGAATTAAAGATTTAAAAAAAGAAAATTCACCTTTATCTGTTTGGGATGATTTAATGGAGAATTGGGTTGAGAAATAGACCTAGAATTTATAAATATATATCAAAAAAATAGAATGAATAAGAGAGAGACGAGAAAAAAAATTACATTTCTTTGACAAAGGAGCTAGAAGTTTCTTGTAAGCAATCATCCGTTTCATTATCAACTTTTTCTCGGATAACATGAGTAACTTTTGATGAAAAAAAGGGATCAACTCGCTAATTTAATTTATTGATGAATTGAATTGAAAGAATTGAAAAAAAAAAAAGTCAAAAAAAGTTTAAAAAAAAAAAAAAAAAAAAAAAAAAAAAAAAAAAACAAAAAAAATTTAAAAAAAAAAAAAAAAAAAAAAAAAAAAAAAAAAAAAATTTTTTTTTACCCCTCCAAGTTGAATTAATGGACCTTTTAAACTTGAAATAACTTTTTGGTCATCTAAATCAAAAAAGAAAACTTGATTTTGAAATCTTTTCTTTGGAAGTTCTTGGGCAACATTTGATTGAAAAGAACGATTTTGAGATGCAAAGTAAGTAGAGCATTGAGAAGAAATTACAGGAGAAAAAGGGGAAGAAAGTTCGGAAGAACACATGTAACTGTGTTTACGAGAAAGTAATGGTGATGATAAGGGGGAGGAAATTGAGTGGAGTGGAGAAGAGAGGGGGGAACGTAAGCCATTTAAGATGAGAGGTGGGGGAATACTTCCAACTCTTGAAGCGAGTTTCGAAGGAATTGAAGATGATAAAGGGAGTGTTGGGAAGGAAGAGTTTGATGCAAGGGGGGGAAGGGTCGTCGTTGTAGTATTCAAATTAGGGTTAAAGTTTGGGAAGGGATTGATGGGATTTTGGTTTAAAATTAAGTTTTGATTTTGAATTTGATGAGAATTGAAATTGGAGTTTTGAATTTGACTTTGACCTTGACTTTGGCTTGTTAAAGGAAGAGTTGAAGAAAGGGTGTTTGAGATAGTATTTGAGCTTGATGAGTTATAATTTACAAATACATTTGAATTATTTGGTGAAGAAACTGAACTTAATGAAGAGAGGGAACAAGGGGGTCCAGATTTTTGATCATTTTGATCTCCAATTTTTTGAGAGTTGAAAAAATGGGAGATTGAGGGAAGGACATCATGACCAAAAGATGTTGAAGGGGATATTGCAGGAGAATTAGAATTTGAGTTTGAGAATGGTGAGGGGATATGTAATGGAGGGGAAGAGTTAAAAAGTTTCTCTTTTGGATCTAATCCACTGAAACTCTCCATTCACCCGTTCTTCTTTTCGAAATATTGATAAATGTTTCCTTCCAGCTTTAGTTTTCTTAAATAAATTCCAAAAGATGGGAAAAGGGTCAAGAAATTTTTTTTTTTTTATCTCTTTAAGCTTTGGTTGGGTTTGTTGAAAGGTAAAATTTGAATTGTTTTTTTTTTCTTTCCTTCCTTCCTTTCTTCTTTTTACAATAACTTTAGAGATACTTCGATTATCAAATTTTCTACATTTTATTTTAAGTTAGTATTATGATAATAAAAAAACAAAAAATCTAAGTGATAAAGAAAAAAGGAGAGAGAGAAAAAAATTATGCAAAATTTGTATAACAATTATTGAACTTTATAATAATAATTCCAAAATGATAACCAAATGAATCAAATAGAATAAAATCCAAAAAATGAATTACGTTCAAATATGATGAATTATGAAAGAAAAAAAGCATTAACAAAGAAAAAAAGAAAGTTACCTTGAATAAATAACACAGATATTATTAATAAATATATATTCTCTGCTCCGCAGATAAATTTCTTCAAAGTCTTCTTCTTCTAAAATATCCAAACTATGAGACAATCAGTTTACAATTTACAATTTACAATTTCTAAATGAGAAATAAAAAGAGAAATAATAGAGTTAGTCTTTGAGTCAATTTTTTTTTTCGATTTTCATTGAATTTTCAATTGGTTTTTTTGAATCAAATAAATTTATCAATCAATTTATCAATCAATTATCAAATTATCAATTATCAATCCAATCTCTTTCTTGAATCAAAAATAATTTTTTTTTGTAGTTTTCAAATAATATCAAACAATAATCCTCCTCCTCTTCATTCATATTTCATTTCATTTCTCCAAAATAAAGTTGCTAAATAATCCTCCTCATATCTATTCATTTTTGTTTTTAATATTACAATATCAAGAAATATTAAAATAAAATAATAATAAAAATTAAATATCTCTTTTTACGTTTCAGAGAAACATAAAGAATCATGGTTCTAACTTCCTATAATGACTGGTTTCACTTTTTTATTGAAAAGTCAAAGACGAGTGATAATAATGTTGAAGTTGAAAGTTGAAATGAAATTAGAACTTTGGATATCCCAAGTTCACAAATGCTTTACAATGATAATAATGATCTCCTTATAATTTAGAATGAAGGTGAAATTGGGTTCAAAGTTAGTTTGTTGTTGTCCAATTTGTTAATTTCTCCAATTTTGTGAGAACTTGAGTTCAAATAAGCAAGGTAAAAAGGCAATATATATGCGGCTGGGTTGTTGTTGTTGTTTTTTTAAAAAAAAGTGTTGTTATTATTGTTGGAAGAAGAAGAAGGTGTTAATGTGCTTTAACTTAAGTTTTATTTGAGTGTAAAGAGTGTAAAGAGAGAGAGAATTAGAAGGAGATATTAATTAGTAATCAAGCCGAATATTGAAAAGGGCAGCGGAGGAAGTGGAGAACTAACAAAATAGGGGAATTTTCAGAGGTTAGAACGGAACAATATCATTATTAGTTTATTACTATTTATGTTGTTTTTGAAATGAAGGGATCAAAGGAATTTTAAAAAAAAAAGTCTTTTTGTTTTGCTTGCTCTGACAAAAAAAAAAAAAAAAATAAAAACAATAAAAGAGAAATATAAAAAGAGAAATCTAAAAAAAAACAAAATAGCTTCATAAATGAATTGACTCATTTGCTTTGATTTTTGTTTTTTGTTTTTTGTATTTTCAAATCAAAAAACAAAGAAAAAAAATAAACTTTTTGAAAAATCGTTTTTTTTTTTGATTTGGGTTGTCTGTTTACAAAGTTGAAAAAGGAAAAAACTCTCAAAAATAACAAAAAGAAAAAGATCAGCCAGACACGAGAGCTTGCAAGTTCCCTTTCTCATCCTGTGAGAAAAATGAAAATGAAAATGAAAATGAATCAAACGTTTGAGAATAACACCCTGCTTCAAAATAAAATAAGGAAGAAGATAAAGTAAATCAAAGATTTTTTTTTGATTTGAGTGCTTTGGAGGAATTAATGGTTTGATGTTGCACTCTAACTTTCCAAAGGGCAACAAGATTTTATTTTTATGTTATCTTTTTCACGATTTCTCTTTGAACTTCATTCTTCGACTGATGTTAGAATTAGGTTGAAAAAAGTTTATTTTTTTATTTATTTGCAAGAGATAAGAAAGAAAGGAAGATTCATTGATTCATTGCGAGTTTCGTGAATCGATTCCGAATCGATGAAAGAAAGTCTAAAAAAAAAGTGAAACCAGTCACAGAAAAGCTCAAAGAAATGAGCATCAAAAGATAATAAATAAAGAAGACAATTTGAAGACAATCATTGATATCAAAGAGAAACACACCAAAGTTTTGAGTTTTTCATTTTTTTTTTTTTTTTTTTTTTTTTTTCAAAACGAAGCCGTTGTTAAATAATACCAACTCTCAGTAACTTTGTGAAAGAATTAGTTGGAAGAACAATATAAAGATTCGCAGTGCTTTAGAATAACAACAAATAATAATAATATTTCAATATATGTATATAATGGCAACCTATCAATGTGAATGGAGCGAATGCCACGAAAGCTTCAGGGATGTAACTGAATTAGTGTCTCATATAAAAAGTCATACAGATGAAAGTAAAAAGGATGTTAATGGAAAAGGTATAGATATCTTTATTCTTAATAACTAGCTTTTTTTTTTTTTTTTTTGACATTTACATATTTTAACTTTCAAATTTAATTGAATTTTTTTTTTGTTTCCAATAGTCACTTACTCATGTCTTTGGAGAAATTGTTTAAGAAGAGGTGAAGCACAAAACTCAAAATTTGCTTTATCTCAACACTTGAGAATGCATACAGGTGAAAGACCATTTGTTTGTCCTGTTGCTACTTGTTCAGCAAGATTTTCAAGAATAGATAATATGAGAAAACATGCAAAGAAACATTCAATAGGAAATGAGGAATTGGCAAAATTAATTCAAGATAATAAAAGGAGGAAAAAACCTGGAAATAGTGAAGAGAAAAAGAAAACAATAGAAATAAAAAAAGTAAGTGAGAGTGAAAGTGATAGTGATATTGATCCAAATTTTGATGTGGATACAGATGAACTTGAGGATCTCTCAGCTGATGATGTTTCAGAAATAACTGATTATGGAAAACTTCAAAAGAGAAATATGAAAAAAGCAATTACGAAAAAACAAACAAGAAAATTAGGAAGGATTGTAAAGACAATGACTAGAGCCATAGAAGAAAGAAGAGCTCCAATTTCAAGAAAAGAAAAACTCTTAAATTTTGAATCATTAGAGACTCTTGATGAACAGAAACAATACCAAATTTTACTTAATATATTTCAATACAATTTAAATGAAAATGAATTACTTGAATCAGAATTGGAATCAATTAAAAAGAAAATCAAATTAATAAGGAAAGAAAAAAATATATTATTAGAGGAATTAATGAAGAAATGGCAACAAAATATTTAAGTTAGTTTCTTTTTTGTAATGCAAAACCTTCAGTGTTGGATATCTTTTTCATTAAATTTCAAAAAAAAAAAAGCTTGAATTTTCTTTTATTATTTCAATTTAATTTTAATTTTTTTGATTTTTTATTTATTTATTTTACATCTAAAATAATTACAACCTCTCATTTTCAATTAATTCAGATTCAGAATCTGAATCATCTAAATTAATTTGATTTGAGGAAAGAGGAAGGAGAGGAGCTCCACGATGACGATCAGGCGAGTTTGATTTTTTCATAACTCTATAATAACAACAAAGCATCAAAAATCCAATCAAAACAAAAACTATCATTATTGTAAACACCATTGTGACAGGTGCTTCTCCTTCAGTAATTATTTCATTAATGCTATGATCATGACCAGAATCATCAATTTCTTGAGGTACATATTTAAATGATAGCACTCTATTATTAATTAAATAATTTTTTATTTATTTTCAATAAAAAAAAGAAAAGAAAAGAAAAGAAAAGAAAAGAAAAAAGAAAAAAGAAAAAAAAAAAGAAAAAGAAAAAGGAAAAGAATCTTTAAAAACGAAAATCTCTTTACCCCTCTTCTGCATCACTAACAAAGAGTAAACTTAATTCTTCTTGTGGAAAGATTCCAATAGCTCCTCTCTTAGTTTCTCGTTGAAGAGAAGTGTCATAAGAAATCAAAAGCTCAGGACTTTTAGGGTTTGTAACTGAATATCCAACAAATTTTGAAGATGAAAGAGTTATCCATAAATAATATCCACGAATAAGAATATTTTGAATTTCTCCATTAGATCGAATATCATCAAGTGGTATATTTCGAATATTAGAAATATTGAGTTGATCTGAAACATCCCAAATTGAAATTGGAAGACTATGATCAAGATGAGAAACATATACATAAGGTCCATAAGCAGGAACACTCATTTGTGGGGCATTATCTTCTTCAAAATAAATAACTGATGACCAAATTTGAGTTATATCAGTGACTTCAGTTAAGTAGATCTTTTTTGAAGGAAAAAAAAAAAAAAAAAAAAAAAAAAAAAAAAAAAAAAAAAAAAAAAGATTTTTGAAAAATTTATAAAATACAATTAGTAAAAAAAAAAAGTTAATGAGATTTCAATTGAATCAAAAATAAATCAAATTACCTTATTTGAGGTTGTTGTCATAAATAAAATATACCTTGATTTGTATCTTCGAACAACAGCTTTGATAATTTCATCATTTTTCCATTCTGAAATGACAATAGGTTGTGATGGATTTGAAATATCAAAAATAACTAATCCTTGATGGCAAAGTTTCTCAGGAACTGATTTATCGATACAATCAACACCTGAAACATATAGATAAGGTCTATGCTCTTCTTTGAAAATATCTTCAGCAAAATCAAAGAAGATTCGATTTTCTTTTACTAATCTAGAATGGTGTTTTTTTTTTCAAAAAAAAAAAAAAAAAAAAAAAAAAAAAAAAAAAAAAAAAAAAGAAAAGAAAAGAACTGGGGTGGAGAAATAGATGTATCAATAATCCAAAGACCATTTGGCTCAGAATATAAAGTTGATGGTTTGAGATTATTTGGTTTTAACAAAATTTGAAGAGAATTTTCAAGAGGTAAGTCTTGATCATTTTCATCTTGATTTTCATTATTCTGATCATCATTTGTTTGATCTCCACTAGTTTGATCTTCATTGTTTTGATTTTCATTATTTTGTGCTTCTTTGAATTGATTGAAATAATTAATAATCGAATTTCCAGCTGTTTTGGAAATGGCTAAAACTGGAATCGAGGTTTCATTTTGATCTAAACTAAATCGAGGAAAGAATTCGTCATTTTTTTGAATTAAGATGATTGCAGAAGCTTTTGCTTTTTGAGAATGTTCAATTTTCAGTGATAATCTGCAATAATCATTGTTCTCTAATAAAACAATTTTATTCTCTTTTGATTCAAGGAATTCATTACATCCATCTTCTGTGGGTGAATAATCAACCATCCCAAGGATTTCTCCAGAATCTTTCAATTTTTGACTTGTATCTAACTCTATCATTGGAAATTGTTCAATCTATTAAAATTGAACTCAATTAAAATTTATAAAAATTCAGCATTATAACAATTCACCATTTGAGAATCCGTTGAGTTCATAAGCTCTAAAAATAATTGACAATTTTCTTGTGAACAAGAGGTATACATTGACTTTGTGTGAACAACAAAAATGAATTTTCCAAATGATTGAATCCTTCTTCTTTCTGTTATACAACCTCTTAGAAAACTAACAGGAGTTGGTTCCCTAATAATTACAATTTTTTTTTTTTTTCTTTTTAAAAAACAAATCATCAACTAAAAAAAATAATTAATTAAGAAATTACGAAGGGTTTTTGATGTCTTGAATCAAATTTGAATAATCTAAAAATGAAATTCCATTTGAATGAGCAACAGCCAAAAGTTCTTTCTGATCTTTTAAAGTTCCCCAAACTGAATTCAATGGACCACAGGGTTCAAGTTCTGCATCACAAGTTGATGGAAATGAATACTTATTCTAATTAATCACAAAAAAAAAAAAAAAATAAAAATAAAAAATAAAAAAATTTAAAAAAAAAAAAAAAAAAAAAAAGATTCAACCAAAAAATCAAAGGGAAGTGAGAAAGTGATTAAATTTATGAGAGAGAGAAAAATGAAAATCTTACAAGAAAAGTTAAGTATTTCTTTGTTGGTATTGTAGTTGAGGCGGAATGAGAAATGGTGATGAGGAAAGCAACAACAAAAGCACAAAACAAAAGCCATTGCGCCGCCATGTTTGCCGTTTTTTTTTTTTGAAAAAAAAAGAAAAAATTCAAAATCACAAAAGATTTTCAAACAACCACCTCAACTTTGAAATTGATTTCACTAATAGTAATAGTAAGATAGTAATTTTGAAATTGATTGATTGATGTGATTTATAATTCCAATTTAATTATGATTATTATGATTTTTCTTTTTATTTTCTTTCTTTTTATAAGAAAATCAATTTGAAATTTTCAAAAAACAACCAAAGCAATTGATAGTGATATTCCAATTCAATTCAATTCATTATATTTTTTTAAACTTTTCTTACTTTCGAAGAGATTCAAATGAATCAATTTAATGAATTGGAATCATAATTTTTGTTTTCTAATTATTATTTTATTATTATAGAAAAACCCACATTTCAAGCAAGTTGTTGTTGGACTGACTCAACTCAAGGAAAGAAGGTCGGTTGCGCTTTGAAACCCGAACTCCTCAAGTAATGTTACTAATTCAAATGTCTATATTTCTTTTATTTTCTTCTAATTGTCTCCCAAAAAATGTGTCCATAGATGGAGACTGATAAAACACAACTCCCTGCAGTGGGAGTTCAAAAGAAAGCTCTCCCAATAAGTCAACCTTCAAATATTTCAGTTGTTGGAGTTCAAAAAAATGTGAATCTTCAAGAAAAAGAATTTCGAGCACCACTTTCAAATAGACAAGGAAATGAAGAAAAGTTGACAAAGGAATCAAAACTTAATATTAAGAAGGAACAAAAGAGATTGGTGAGAACTTTTTTTCATCAATAATCAAAATGAACGTGTCAATGAAATTAAATGAAATCAAATGAATAGCAAACAAATGAGAATAGGAAAGTCTTAAAACCTCAATCAAAGAAAACAAAAGAGGTTCCTTTTTTTTTCATTGACTATAAAATTGTATCCTAATTATTGATTGGAAAACAAAATTATGAAATAGGTACAGAAGAAAGCAACTTTTAAAATTCTAGATGAACAAGATCAAATAATTGTCAATGAGGAACCAAAGGAAGAAACTACAAATCAGATGTAATTTGATTCTTTTATTTTTGAATATTTCTTTCCTCTTTCTTTCTTTCAGCCATTAAAACCAATTTATTCATTTTTCAGGGAAACAACGACTTTGGATGAAGATGTGAAACTAAAAGTATAACTTTTTTTTTTTTCAAAACTTTTAAATAATCAGTTTATTTCTTATTTTCATATTAAAGTATTCATTTGATGATTATAAAAAACTGGTGGAGGCATTAAGGGCAACTGTTAATCAAAATAAAGATGTAAGTTTTATCCATTTGGGATTTATTTAAATTAAATTAATAATAAAATAAAAAAGCTTGAGGATCTAATTGCCCAAAAAGAAGCAATTTTAAGAGAAAAACAAAGTTCTGTAACAGAACTTTCATTTTTGTATCATGTTTCATTTCTTTCTCTTTATTTCCTCTTTTCTCTTTTCTTTCTTTTTTTTTTCGATTCAATATTGATATTTTTTTATTGATTTTCTAGATGACCAAACAAGATTTTGATGAAAATAGGAGACTAAAATTATTAAATAAATAAATAAAATAAAATAAAAATAAAAATAAGTAATAATTAGAATTTTTATAATTTTTATAATTTTTTTGATGTTTTTCCAGAGCTCAACAAAAATTCTATTTTTAATTGCTGGCTTTGAATGTCTTCTCTTAAACAACTCATTACTGCCTCTCTTATTAAATTTTCAATTTCTGCACCTGAAAAACCTTCTGTCTCACTTGAAAGTAAATTCAAGAACTCAATTGAATCTAATTCTCCATAGTTTATAGGAACATTGGTTAATTTGATTTTGAAAATTTCTATTTTATTTATTTATTATTATTTTGAAAAAAAAAAAAAAAGTATTTCTAAAAAAAAATCAAACCTTTTCTTGCATTAAAATCTGGAAGTGGAATTTGAACTATTTTATCTAATCTACCTGGCCTAATAATTGCTGGATCTAATAAATTTGAATCAGTTGTTGTTGCAATAATTATGATTTGATAATCTAAATGTTCTTTTGAAGTTGATGATTTCCCTAAAATTCCATCCATTTCTGTTAATAACAATGAAAGAAGACGATTTGAAGATTTTTCATTTTCAGAATCCATTCTCTTTGATGCTAAGTATAGAAATATTTATTTTATATTATTTAGGTTGATTATTTGTAAAAAAAAAAAAAAAAAAAAAAAAAAAAAAAAAAAAAAAAAAAAAAATAGAACCTATCATTTCTATTTGATCTATAATTAAAATACAAGGAGAAACTTCTCTAGCTTTATTAAAAATTCTTGTTAATGCCATTTCTGATTCACCAACAATTTTTGAACGAATTTGAGTTGTTTCTAATACTAGGACATTTAAATTTGAAGAATTTGCTAAACTTAAAGCAAGAGTTGTTTTTCCTGTTCCTGAGGGACCAGAGATGACAATTCCTTTTGGTGGAGAGATTCCAAATCGAAAAAAGGATTCTGGTTTCGAAAATGGAAGAAACATGGAAGTTTTTAACTCCAATATTATTTCGTCTAATCCTCCTAAGTTTTCTAAACGTTGAACTTGTTTTGAGAAAGAGTTAGATATATTTTCAGTTGATTCAAGTGCAGATGGTCGAGTTCTTTGAAGGGCAACATGAAAATCTTGAAGAAAGTCCTCAAAATTATTTTTTGTATTGATATCATTACTTAAGATATTTTGGTTTGAGTTTCGAGCGATATTTGCTAGTGCAATTTCTCGAACTAAATTAAATAAATCAGCTCCAATATATCCATGAGTTAGTGAACTCATTTTATCAAGTAAATCCTCTCTTAATTGATCTTCAATTTCATTAAACATTTTCTTTGTTAAAATCTTCAAAATTTCTTTTCTTTGTTCTGCAGTTTTAATTGAAATGACAAGATGTTGATCAAGTCTTCCTGAACGAGTTATAATTGAATTAATTGCTTCAAATCGATTCGTGATTCCAATAACAAAAATCTTTTTCAAAAAGATTGGTTCTGAGTTTTCCTTTTTTTTTTTTTTTTTTTTTTTAATTAAATTTTTAATTTTTAAAAAATAAAAAGGAAAAGAAAAAAAAAAAATAATTAAAAAAAAAAAAAAAAAAAAAAAAAATACTTTTGAAGCAAGAACAAATAAAGAATCTATCAATGTGGCAAGTAAATTGGTTAATTTCTCTTCAATAGGATTTTCTTGATCAAAATGTTGGGCAAGAATATCAATTTCATCAATAATTAATAAAGATAAGGGTGCTGTTGTGTTTGACTCTTCTAACTGAAATACTTTTTTAAGATGTTCTTCTGCAGTTCCTTGATTATTTTGAAATATTTCTGGAGCAGAAAAATAATAATAAGGAAGTCCTGAATGTTTTGCTATGAGATGAATTAATTTTGTTTTACCAGTCCCAGGTATTCCTGAAATAATTATTCCTTTGGAAGGAATAACATTTTTCTTTGCAAATAGTTGGAGATGATCAGCTGTACTTTCAATTAAACTTGAAATCTTATTTACAATTTCTGAAACTCCTCCCATTTCTTGATTCACGAAATCTTTTTGAATTTTCAATCCAATTGGATTTGATATAGATATATTTGGAGTTGAGAAGTATTTTTCAATTGAAATTTTTGTTGAAGTTGTAATTTTACTAAAAGAGAGTGTCTTATTTTGATTAGATTGAGGAATTTCAATTTCAATTTCAAGAATCTTAAAATAACTAATCGAATTGAGCCAGTAAACTGAAATGATTGAATTTTGATTCACAATTGTTCCATTTAATAATTTATTCAAGATATTTGATTTAAGTTGGAATTGAAAAGGTTTTGAATTATCAATTAAAATTGGTATCAAGGCTAAAGAAGAGATTGACTGAAATGTTCCCTATTTTCTAAAATTTTAGTGTTTCTCTTCCCTGATCTTCCATTAACTCAAAAACAAACCTCATCCAATGGAGTCAATTGTATACTTGTCTCAAAAGGAATAAAATCTTTTTGAAGTCCAAGATTTAATGCAAGATTTTGAGAAATTATCACATTTGATTTTTCTTCATTAATATTTGTATTTGATTTAAATGAAGGAAGTATCTTTGGTTGTGCTACATAACTTTTGATAATAAATTTTGTATTAATTTTTGATTTTCAAAAAAAAAAAAAAAAAAAAAAAAAAAAAAAAAATTTAAAATACAAATAAATTTTACCTCCTCTCTTTAATATTTACAAGGATAGCTCTTGGGCATTTAATCGAGTTTTTCTTAAAAAAACTACTTGGAAGATGTATCGTTGGCTTACAAGCCTCACTTAAAGAATTATCACAAATTACATTTAATGACGAAGAAGGTAAAAGATTGAGAGAATTTAATGATGAATCTATTGAAGAAATTGAAGTTGAGCTTGGAGAGTGTGTTAAACCTGGAGTTATAGTTATAGATGTAGTTGAGGTCCCATAAGAAACAGAGGAAACGAGGCAATCAATTGAAAAAGCACAACTAAAATCCACCATGTTTGTTTTGTTTGTTTTGTGACGTGTTAATATGGTTCGAATCCCAAGAACCCAGCGATTTATTTTCAATTTTCATCCTGATTTTTGGATTGTCGCCAAAAATGAAAAAGTATAAATAGAACGAAAGAATCAAAAAAAAAAGTCAAACCTTTTGAAAGCAGCTTTTGATAAAGAAAGTTTCAAACTTTGTAATTTTTGTAATTTTGTAAGAAAAAGAAAAAAAAAAATTGTTTTTTTTTTTTGTAATTAAAATTTTTGTTTTTGTTTTTGTTTTTTTTTTTTTTTGAGATAACTTTTCCAAATGGGAGATTCATTTTTTAGAAGCATACTTCATACAGCAACTTATGGGAGATATCAAGTTGTGAAAAGTTATCAACTTACTGTATATGGTTCACAATGGAAAGCGAATAACAAAGAAACTTGTTTATATATTGATTTGGAAGAAAGAATTATTGAGAATAGACCTTTGAAATTAGTTGAAGAGATGTTCAATCGAAGAGAGAGGAGAAGAGAGTTGCAAAAAAATGGGAAAGATGAAAATGAAAGTGAAAGTGGAAGTGAAAATGAAAATGAAAATGAAAGAGGAAACAATATTAAAAAGGATCAAGACCAAGGATATCCAGAACTTGATGAACAAAAAATTAGAATTATTTGTCTTTCAGATACTCATACACTTCATAATAGTATTGTTGTACCAGATGGAGATGTTCTTGTTTATTGTGGAGATATGGGATTTTCAGATTGGGGATCAAATCTCTCAGTACTCAATGATTTTAACAAATTTCTTGAAAAACTTCCTCATCGTCAAAAATTTCTTGTTGCTGGAAATCATGATGGTTCTTGTGCTCAAAACACTCAACCTCTTGTCCAAGATAAACTTTCAAATTGTGTATATCTTTGTAATAACCAAACTTATTCTGAACTTGATCATTTATCTCCTCATTCTCCACTTTCAATTTATGGAAGTCCAGTCTCTCCAAGTGGTAAATCAAGAAATGTGGCTTTCCAATTTAAATCAAATAGTGCTCAATTTCATCAAGAATGGAATCCTATCCCTCCAAATTTAGATCTTCTTTTAACTCACTCTCAACCAATTGGACCACTTAATTCAAAAATCTTCGAAACTAAACCAAGAGTACACATTTATGGGCATGTTCATAGTTTATATGGAGCTGAATTTTCAAATGATACACTCCAAATTTGTGCTTCATCAATTGATAGACATTATTGTCCAACTCATCCTCCAATTATATTAGATATGTATCCTTCTCAACAACAATTTATTACAAGCTAAATATACATCTGTACTGTTATTATATTTTAGAGAACAATAACAACAAAAGTAAATGAAAGAAATAAAAAATTATAAATCTTCTCTTAATTCTTAATTTTTTTTGGAGGAAAAAAGATTTTTGAAGTATTAGTCAACTTAACAATAAAAAAAATTAAATTAAAAGGAAGAGAGAGTTGATAAATATACAAATGTATTATTGCTTTTTATGTGGCCGTTTTTGGGAAACGACTAGTTATAAGTTCTATTTCTTTGACAAATTCAACAATATTAATTCCTTTTGGGATATACTTTTTTTGTTTTCCATCACCTACAAAAGAACAAAAATTAATTAATCAAAAAAGAAAATGAAATGAAATGAAAAGAACAAGAAAAAGAAGAGGTATAAAGAAAGAAGAAAGGTAGAAAGAGAAATTACTGAATTTTATCAAAACATAAGCATCTGTTACATCTTCAGATAGAATTGTATTAATTTTAACTTTAGGATTAGTTTCTAGAGCTCTTTTAGCATAGACACGAGAAAGAAATGCTCTTTTTTTTTTTTTTTTTTTTTTTTTTTT
>Ga0209960_1003061_pt1 | contig 15194 bp, 15 predicted proteins | sample ThiBiot_500_plan_2_FD_183947 | JGI IMG/M metagenome (GOLD analysis project Ga0209960, IMG submission 183947) | Wastewater bioreactor microbial communities from Cape Town, South Africa - Thiocy_expt_500_plan (SPAdes) | ecosystem: Engineered > Bioreactor > Thiocyanate-remediating >...
CAAATTGTCTCAACATCAATTATCAATCAAAATACTAAGCCTCAAAGTTTTGCTAGTTACAAAAGTATTCAAGAAGCAATTAAGAAAAAGTTGAAAAGTGAAATTTCGAAAAGAAAAAAAAAAAAACCAAAAAGAAAAAGAAAGAATCAATAGATCTATGATAATCTTTAAGATCATTTAATCACAAAGTAATCATACAAAACTCTAAAGATTGTTTTGTTTAATTAAGTTCAGAAACAATTAAGAAACAATTAGAGAAAGTTGAAAAAGTGAAAAACTTTTGGACCTGAGCTCGCCATGTTTTTTTTTTTTTTTTTTGGTAATTTTTTTCATTACCGAGAAAACCAAAAAACCAAAAAAGAACTACCCTGAATCGCTTTTTGATCCGTGGCTCAACACTCAACTGGAAACATTAAATATTAAACATTAAACATCTCTCTCACTTCATCAACAATCTACAATTTCTATATTTTTGTTCCATTAAAAAGTCCTTTTTTCCCTCTTCATTTTGATATATAAATCACTATATTTCATTTTTTTTCTTTTTTATTGTAGGGCAAAGTCGAAAACCGAAGAAAAAGTTATTTATTAAAACCGAAGAAAAAGTTATTTATTAAAAGAATAATTAAAGACTACGATATCGATATCTTACAACTGTTGCAACTAAATGGTTGAGATTTATCACTTAACTGATGAGGATCTTGCTCAGTCAATCTATCCTCCACCAAGTCCAAGCGATACTGCAGCTCTTGCTGTTGGAGGAATCAATTTTGTGATTGTATTTATATTGAATGGATATATTATTTATAATAGAGATTATATACCTTTTAAAGCCAAACAACTTTGGATCGTATGTTTGACTTGTGTTTCCTATTTCTTTTGGTGGTTTGGTTCTGCTGTAAGATTTTATATTTTTCTATATTTTATATTTGTATTGAGGAGAAATCTAACAATAACAATAATAACCTTTAGGTGATGAATCTATTGATATCTCGGACACGTCCATTTGTAAATGTTTGTGTATTTTGGGGTCGTAAGATTTCTTTAATTATTAACAAGTTTTTTTTAAAAAAAACAAAACAAGAGTTGAAAACTAACAATCAATAACAAAAATGATATTCAGTTTGGATTCACTCCTTTGCTGGATTTTTTCTTGCAATTGTTTGCATCATGTTTCGTTACTATCGAATCCATAGAATCATAATTGAAAAAAAGGATTTTTGGAGATATTCTCCTCTAGTATTTGTAGTTTTTCTAGCACCTGCTTTTATTGCAGTATTAGTTATGTCATGTCTACCTGGTACAGTCTATTTTGATACAACTCCAACTCTAATGAGCTGTATGGTCGATCATAATTCTGTGAATTATCCTTTGGCAGCAATTTTTGTTTTATACTTAATAGCATGTTTGGTATTTGTTTTTTTTCATTTCTTTTTTTTTTTTTTTTTTTTTTTTTTTTTTTTTTTTTTTTTTCATTAATTTTATGATTATATCGATATAATTAGTATTTTGTCATTCGACTTCGAAAGATTCGTCGTGATTTTAATGAATATCGAGCCAATTGTATTGTCTTTGCCCTTTATGTTATAACTTACATAGCATTTATTATTATTCCAGCACTTGATTACAATTCAACAATTCCAGGTCGTTGTCTTTTAGTTAGTTGGGTATCTTTCTTTTTCTTTCTCTTTTTTTGTTGAATATAGTCGAAGATATATCAAAATATTTTCAGCCTCTCTTACCGTTCAATGCATCTTTTTGGCTTACAATGGCTAGACCTCTTTATGGATGGTAGTTATTTTATTTTATTTTATTTTATTTTATTTATTTTATTTATTTTGTTCAAAATCTAGTATTTTTTATCGTGAAAAGTACCTCCAAGATTTTCTTGATTCACTGGCAAAATTGGATATGGGATCAACAAAAAGTTTCGATAAAACTATTGAAGATCTACAACTCAAAAGTGGCAAAGAATAATAATGTATTTAAAAAAAGAAAAAGAAAAATAAATAACAGGTTTATTTATTCTCAAACAAATAACTCTGCATATTCTTCCAAATTACTTTCAACTTCAGCTCTTGTTCTCCAAAAAACTCTTAATTTTTTTTCAGCAAATAAGTAATTTTGATCGTGAATATGTTGTCTTGCTTTTGATCCTGGTGAAGCATTTCCATATCCAATTAATCCTTCAGCTGAAACGATTCCTTTTATTTTTATTTTTATTTTATTTTAATTGATTTTTATTTTAATCTTTTGATTGTGAAAGTTAAACCATCTTTGTCCCATTCAACTACAGCAACCCAAGAATCTCCTCCGAATCCAAAAGTTCCAACATACCAACCATTTCTGAAACAATCACGACCTTGATAATGTTTTTATTTGTTTTATTTCTTTGGTTTGATTTAAGAAAGATGAAAAGTAAAGAAAAAGCAAAAATTTACATCCATTTCCAGGGATAGTTTCAACTTCAGAATATGCATTGACAAATAATTTGTTTGTTTCTCCCCAAGTAATATTAAGAGGACGGTTAAGAAGTCTCATTCTTCGCATTGCTTTTTCAAGAGTACGAACTGATTCACGAGGACTTGCAAGTGTATGTGGAGTATCTTATTAATATAATTGAATTGTTATGATTACGATGATGACTATCAAAAAAAAAAAAAAAAAAAAAAAAAAAAAAAAAAAAAAATAAAAAAAAAAAAAAAAAAAAAAAAAAAAAGAAATTAAAAAAATTAAAAAAACTAATTGGATCTGAAGGATCCCAAGGAACTTCATAAAGTTGTGAAGATCCTGGTGAAAGATTGAGCCAAGTTTCAAAGAGAACAGCTCCAACAGAATCACTATCTGTATATCCATCCCATTTTGATAAAATTTCTCTAGCTTCTTGAATTTCTTCAGAGTTTCCGTAATTATCAATCGCTTCAATTAAGGATTCAAGACTATGAACTGAGGCTTCTTTGAATGTTGAATGTTTTAAAGTAACCAATTCATCAAAAGTAATATTGAAATTTGTTGACATAAGTCTCAATGAAACTTGTGAACGATAGGAAACATGAGCAGTAGGTGCCATATATTTGGGATATTCATCTGGATTTAAAGTAAATACTGGAAGAGTAGCAGCCCAGGGAGGTTCATTTGCATTCTATTTAATTAAATATTTTAGATAAAAAAAAAAAAAAAAAAAAAAAAAAAATACTTGAACAAAACCACTTTCAGGATTAATAATAGTTGGTAATTCATCCCAGCTATGAACTTTAGTCCAAAAAGTTTCAGAAGTACTTCCGTTAACAGCTTTACCCCAGTAATCCCAATCACCAAGTCCATTACGATCTGGAACCCAACCATTAAAGTTTAACATAATATCATCATCTCTTGTTGCAACAACAGTATAAAACATTGGAACTTGAAGTTGTCTCATTGCATCATTAAACTCTTCAAGTGATTTTGCTTTACCCATATCCCACCATTGTTTAATTGCATCAGGACGAAGTAAATCATTGAATCCAGCCAATCTCTAAATATTGGATTTTTATTTATTTATTTTTTTTTTGAGTTATAAATAAAATAAAATTACCTTGACAAGAATTTGGTTAGCACCTCGAGAGATAACTTGACCATGATGAGTGTATTCATTAACAATAGTTTTTTCAGTATAAGAACCATCTCTTTGTTTGATTTTGAAAGTTTGTGAATGTTGAGTAATTGGAAGAACTTCACCATCATAATAATAGGAATTTTCACTAGCAAGATCAACCACATATCCAGTATATGGTCTTCCTGGATTTACTGTATGAGTCCTAATTTGATTTGTTTATTTTCAATCTTTTGTAGGGAAGAATAGAAAAAAAAAAAAAATTAAACCATCCTAAGTATTTATTAAAAGCAATTTGAAGATTGGGAGTAGCAATCAATCCAGCACCATAAATATCAATACCACAAGATTCACAAATAATTTGGGCTTCATACCAACGGAAAAAACCAAGGTAAGGAAGGTGAGGATTTTGAACCATTTTTGGTCCATTTGATCTTGATCCTTTTGAATTAATTGCCCAAGCATTTGATCCAATTAAATGTCTTAAATTTTCAGGGATTTCCATAAATTGGCTATTATTTAGAAAAGATAATTTAAATGTAATGCTTTAAAAAAAAAAAGAAAAAGAAAAAAAAAAGAAAAGAAAAGAAATTACAATGGATCAAGGTTTTGATTAACTGAATAAATCATATTATTTTTATTTCTGAATTTTGCAAGGGGATCTTCTCCATATTCCTTTCTAAAATCAGTTTCATATTCTCCAGAACCAGAAAATGCAAAAGTATAAAGGACTCTCAAATTAGCTTTAAATACATCAAGTCCAGAAACTGGGAAAATTGAATTCCACTAAAATGATTTTTTTTTTTTTTTTGAATTAAACAGAATGAAATCAATTGAGAAATCAAAAAAGAACAAAAAAAAATATACTGGTCCACCGAATTCATCAGGATATTTCTCTGCAAAAGCATTGACACCTTCAGCAAAATTATCCAAAGCAGCAACAGTTGAAGGATCTTGAGAATTATAAAATTCTTCAGAGAATCGAATCAAATCAAGTGAATAAACAAGTGTATCAATAGGTTCATAGATTTGTCCTCCAAGCTCTGAAGCTCTTCCTGAAGACAAAAAGATCATTCTTGCTAACAAAGCTCCATGATCTCTTGCTTGAGCATATCCAAAGGCATAACTGGTAGCTTCAAAGGATTCTGCATAAATATGAGGAACACCCCAAGTATCCCAAAGGATCTCAGCTCTTGCTCTATCAAGCACTACTTTCTCTTCAGTCTTTCCAATACATATTGTTGAAAGGATAAGGAAGACTAAACCTATGAAGATATTCATTCTTCTATTTGTTTATTGATTTATGATTAGTTTTCATTGCGTCAAAATTAAACAAAGAATAGACATCAATATATCAAAAGATAGCTAAGAAAATAGATTACAATGTTTATGATTTAATTATGATGATTGAATAATAAAGTAAACAATTTATTAGAATGGAAGAGAAGTCAGATCTTTAATAATAAATCATTGAAATGGTTGAACGGGAAAATAAACAAATAAAGTAAACATTCATAAATCCTTCAAAATCCATCCAATAATCATACAAAATATATCAAAAGATAGCCCAGAAAACAAATTTTCTGAAATTTTCACAATCTAATATCTAAATTATCATATTCAAGAGAAATATTAAATATTAAAGATTAACATTTGAAACCAAAAACAAACAGTTTTTTGTTTTTTTTTTGATTTAATTTTTTTTTTTGACTTATCTTATTCAAAAATGAAAAACTCGTTCAATTTTTACAAAAATTATATCATTCGAATGCTTAAGTAATGAGGAATCTAATAATGAATGTTTTATGAAGAGAAAATGAGGTGATGAAGAACAAGGTTAGTTATAAAGGAATAAGGAGGGAGTAAGGGGTTCAAAATCAACAAAAAAATCGATTAAAAAACATGGCGGAAAAAAACATGGAGGGGTGTTCCTTTTTATTTTGCCTGTTATTATGGATATTATGAAGTGATGAAAGAGTTGATATCAACAAAGCAAATAATGTTGATCGAACTCCCTTTTATGTTGCTTGTGAGAAAGGATACAGACCATTATGAAAAAATAGAAGTGAAATATCTGTTAACATCAATACAAAGGGATGAGAAGGGAACATATATGTTGAGTGTAGAACTTTCTTTTTTTCCTTTTCTTTGATTTGTTTTTAATTTATAAATGAATTGAACTTTTGGTCCTTTTTTTTTCTTCTTCTTTTACGATTGACTGCCAAAGAAAGAAAATAATAGGAGAGATATCAAGATGGTTCATGAGCTACTGTATTTGACTTCGATATATATATATATATGTTTGAATTTATTTTGCTTTGTTCTGTGACCCATCAAACATATATATCGAAGGTTTCTCTTTTTTTTTCTAAAAGTGTTTGTAAGTCTGATATATATACATATATTTTCAAGCTGAGGATAAATAAAAAAATAGAAAAAGATAGAGCATGTTTCGGGGAAAATATCATAAGGAAGCTTGTCAACAAAAAAAAAAGGACAAAATGGAAGATAAACTTCATCAAGCGTGTTCAGATGGAAAAGTTGAAGAAGTAAGAAAATTACTTCAAAAATTACTTCGAAACTCACAAATCAACATTAATTGTCAAAATCCTTCATCAAAAACACCATTTTATATTGTTTGTGAAAAAGGACATATTGAAGTTGTGAAATTATTATTAAATGATCAAAGAATTGCTGATATTAATAAAGTTGATCCGAACAAAGCAAATAAATATGATCAAACACCTTTTTTTATTGCTTGTGGAAATGGTCATATTGAAATCGTGAAATTATTATTAAATGATCAAAAAATTGATATTAATAAAGCAAATGATGATGGAGTAACACCTTTTTCTATTGCTTGTGAAGAAGGATATATTGATATTGTGAAATTATTATTAAATGATAAAAGAGTTGATATCAATAAAGCAAAAAATGATGGTACAACACCTTTATATGTTGCTTGTAGATGGGGATATATCGAAATTGTGAAATTATTATTAAATGATCAAAGAGTTGATGTTAATAAAGCAAATAATGGAGGTGAAACACCTTTTTGGATTGCTTGTTATTATGGACATATTGAAATTGTGAAATTATTATTAAATAATAATATTGTGGATATTAATAAAGCAAATAAGAATGAAGAAACACCTTTTTATATTGCTTGTCAAAAAGGGCATATTGAAATTGTGAAATTACTATTAAATGATAATAGAGTTGATATCAATAAACCATTGAATGATGGTTCACCACCCTTTTGGTATGTTTGTTATTACGGACATATTGAAATAGTGAAATTATTATTAAATGATGAAAGAGTTGATATTAATAAAGCAAGAAATGATGGTGCAACACCTTTTTTGATGGCTTGTATCAATGGACGCACAGAAGTAGTGAAATGTTTGCGAGAGAGTGGAAGAGAAATCGATATCAATACAACATATTTTGGCCGAACTGGTCTTTATTTTGCAAGACAAAAAGGAAACACAGATATTGTTGAATTAATAGAATCATTCCAACAAAATCAAAATGAAACAAGAATAAAATCGAGAAAAGAATTTGGTAAATTTATTTGAATTAATTTATTATTACTTTTGTAAAGTAAATTTGAAGCTGAAATTATTTTTCATTAGATGAAAAACAACTTTGGGAAGTATGTTTAGAAGGAAAGGTCGAAGAAGTTCAAACATTACTTCAAAATTCACAAATTAACACTAATTGGCAAGATCCTAAATATTCTTCAACACCTTTTTATATTGCTTGTGGATATGGACATATTGAAATTGTGAAATTATTATTAAATGATAATAGAGTTGGTATCAATAAAGCAGATAATAATGGTAAAACACCTTTTTATATTGCTTGTCAATTTGGACATATTGAAATCGTGAAATTATTATTAAATGATCAAAAAATTGATGTTAATAAAGGAACAAATAATGGGGAAACACCTTTTTATGTTGCATGTAAAGGAAGACGTATTGAAATTGTGAAATTATTATTAAACGATGAGAGAGTTGATATTAATAACACGAATACTAATACATCACCTTTTTATATTGCTTGTGAGAATGGACACATTGAAACTGTGAAATTATTATTAAATGATCAAAGAGTTGATATTAATAAAGCAAATGATGATGGAGTAACACCTTTTATGATTGCATGTTATCAAGGGCATATTGAAATTATTCAGTTGTTATTAAATGATCAAAGAGTTGATATCAATCAGGCAGATAAGAAGGGTATCGCACCTTTTTATATTGCTTGTGGATATGGACATATTGAAATTGTGAAATTGTTATTAAATGATAATAGAGCTGATATCCATAAAGTAAATAATGATGGTTGGACACCTTTCCATATTGCTTGTGAGAATGGATATATTGAAATCGTGAAATTGTTATTAAATAGTCAAACAGTTGATATCAATAAAGAAAATATCTATGGCGGAACACCTTTTTATCTTACCTGTCAAAATAGATATATTGAAATTGTTAAGCTATTATTAAGTGATAATAGAGTTGATATCAATAAAACAAATAATGATGGAGAAACACCTTTTTATATTGCTTGTCAAGAAGGACATATTGAAATTGTGGCGTTACTATTAAACGATGAGAGAGTTGATATCCACAAGGCAAGGAATACTGATGCATCACCTTTTTCTCATTCTTGTTATTGGGGAAAAACAGAAGTAGTGAAATATATGTTAGAGAGTGGAAGAGAAATTGATATCAATAGAAAAGATAAATATGGAAAAACTGGTCTTGATTGGGCAAGGGAAAGACGAAATATGGACATTGTTGAATTAATAGAATCATTCCAAAAATATCCAAATGAAACAAAATTGAGAAAAGAGCTTGGTTTACTTGGTAAATTTATTTATTCTATTCTCATTATTTTTCTTGTAATCGGTTATTTATCTTATCAAATTTTTTTTTTAAAATTATTTTTGTTAGGCGAAGAAGAACTTTGGCAAGCTTGTCGAGATGGAGAAGTTGAAGAACTTCAAAAATTACTTCAAAACTCACAAGTTAACACTAATTGGAAAAATCAGAATCAAAAGCTCGGTGAAGAACTTTGGCAAGCTTGTCGAGATGGAAAAGTTGAAGAACTTCAAAAATTACTTCAAAACTCACAAGTTAACACTAATTGGGAAAATCAGAATCAAACACCCTTTTGGATTGCTTGTCTTCATGGACACATTGAAATAGTGAAATTATTATTAAGGGATGAGAGGGTTGATATTAATAAAGTCTATCATACGCCTTATGATAATGGTAGTAATGCACCCCACCCTCCATATTCAACAACACCTTTTTGGATTGCTTGTGGATATAAACATATTGATATTGTAAAGTTACTATTAAATGATACAAGAGTTGATGTCAATAAAGCAAATAAAGATGGAGAAACACCTTTTTATATTTCTTGTCAATATGGACACATTGAAATTGTGAAATATATGTTAGAGAGTGGAAGGGAAATTGATATCAATAGAAAAGATAAGTATGGAAAAACTGGTCTTGATTGGGCAAGGGAAAGACGAAATATGGACATTGTTGAATTAATTGAATCATTCCAAAAGAATCCAAATGAAACAAGAACAAAATTGAGAAAAGAGCTTGGTTTACCTGGTAAATTTATTTATTCTATTCTCATTATTTTTCTTGTAATCGATTATTTATCTTATAAAATTTTATTTTTTTAAAATTATTTTTGTTAGGCGAAGAAGAACTTTGGCAAGCTTGTCGAGATGGAGAAGTTGAAGAACTTCAAAAATTACTTCAAAAAAAACAAATTGATATAAATTGGCAAAATAATTTTTTAACAACACAACGTAAATTTGGAGCTTATAATTATCCTTATGAAGAACATGGCTGGACACCTTTTTTTATTGCTTGTGAAAAAGGACATATTGAAGTTGTGAAATTATTAGTAAGTAATCAAAAAGTTGATATCAATTATGCAAATAATGGACGTGAAACATCTTTGAATATTGCTTGTAAAAGAGGACATATTGAAATTGTGAAATTATTATTAAATGATCAAAGAGTTGATGTCAATAAAGCAGATAATGGTGGAATAACACCCTTTCATAGCGCTTGTAGAAATGGGCATCTTGAAATTGTTAAATTATTCATAAACGATCAAAGAGTTGATGTCAATAAAGCAGAAAATGGAAGCGGAGCACCGCTTTATCCGCTTTATATGAATTTTGGAAATAACATTGTATCGTATACCGGGAGTGGCCAAGCACCTTTTTCTTGTGCATGCTATTGTGGACACACAGAAGTAGTGAAATATATGTTAGAGAGTGGAAGAGAAATTGATATCAATAGAAAAGATAAATATGGAAAAACTGGTCTTGATTGGGCAAGGGAAAGACGAAATATGGACATTGTTGAGTTAATAGAATCATTCCAAAAACGCTCAAAAAGTTTTTTTTTTTCAATTTATATATGAAATAAACTATAATAAAATCATAATAGAATCAACCTATGAAATTGAATACAATGAAAAATTGTACATTTTAAAAACAAAAGCAAACATATTATCAGAATTCGAAAATGATGTTCGATCAAAACTTAAACTTGAAGGAAATCTCGAATTTGATTTAGAATTTTGGAGAAAGGGAAAATATTTTATCTTGGATGATATAGAAGACTTAGAAGAAGGAATGACAATTAAAGTTTCAATCACAACTCAATCACAATTAAATTCAAGTCTTTCATTTTCAAATTTAACAATATCTGAATCAACATATGGAAATAATGAATGTTGGTGGAATACAAGGCCAAATGAAAAAACAAAATGGGAAGAAAAAGGATATATAGAAACAAAATATCTTAGATATTTACTTCGAGATAATAGACAAAATGTAGTTGATAATGGAAATGAATATTTAAAAAAACTTGAAATATTAATTACATTTTTTGGAGGAGATATGAATCAAGTGAACAAAGCTTATGTTTTATTTAATGAAAAATTATTTGATTCATTTCAACATCAAAGATCCTCTCTTTTCAATCAACAAAGAGCAAATCCAACAAATTTCAAGAAAGATGATTGGCAAAATGGAAATGATTTTGGGCAAAAGTTTAAATTTTATCATCATTATTCCAAAATGGCTGAACGTTTTGACTGGAATCATTCAAAATTTGTATAAGTTCTTTTTATTTATTTTATTTTATTTAAAACAATAGCCAAAGTATTTCAATAAATAAATAAATAAATAGTTACATGCAATTCCAATGATTCACGGAACAAGTGAAACTGCATTACATGAAATTTGTCAAACTGGTTTCTTTATCTTTTTGTTCACATTATTTATTAATTTTGATTTTTTTTTTTGAAAAAAAAGGGCTGGCAGCAACAGGAGCAACTGATGTTGGATTTTATGGTCAAGGTATTATTACTCATTTCCTATTTTTTCATTAAAAAATAAATAAATAAATAAATATAGGAATGTATTTTAGTAGTTCATTATTTTACACATCAAAATATGCAAAAGATAGTCCTGATGGAAAACCTTTTATCATTTGTATGATTACCCCTGGAAATGTTTATCCTGGTTTTCTTATTAGTTTTGCTTCAATCTTTTCTTTTTTTTAAAAAAAATAAATAAATAAAATTAGTGACAGAAAGCCCATTTATCGAAGGCCCAATTCCACAAGAAAATCCAGATGGTTTTATTAGAAGACCATGTAAATTGGGTTATCAATCTCATTATACTTTAGGTTCTTTTCTTTTTTCATCTTCTCTTCCCATTTTGTTACCATACAATCTTTTCTTTTCTTTTTCATTCATTTTTTTTTAAAAAAAACTCAAATAATAGTGGATAAGAGAAAGTTCAATGATGCATATCCAATCACAGGAAATATTGATGGAAATGCTGCAAATGAATTGGTTGTCTTTGACAAGGCTCAAGTTCTTCCTCTCTTTGCCATTTACACCAAATAAGTTTGGGAAAATCAACTCAATAAAAAGGACCAAAGAATCATTCTTTTTTTTGAATCAACAAATTGGATTTCCTTTTTTCCCTTCTGTAATTCCAAGAAAAAAAACTGTCTGGAAAAGAAAAGCCTTTTTTTCCCTCTCTTTACTCTCTTTTTAAAGACCCATTGAGACAGAAAACTAAAGAAAAAAAACAAAAAAAAAGAAAGAAAATATTTAACAGACCCTCAAAAAATAGTTTCTCAATTTTTTATTTGAATATTAAATTTTGAGTTTTTTTTTTTTTTGAACAAAGAGGAGAGACAAAAGACGAAACAAAAGACGAAACAAAAGACGAAACAAAAGACGAAAAACGAAAAAATAAAAACAAAAAAGGGAAAATCGCAGTTCCCGACATTAAATAAGCAAACATTTGGCGTTTTATAAGCAAACCGGCGTTTCAAAAAGTAAACATGTTGATGGTTTTTATTGAAAATATATTCCCTTTTCATCTCTGAAAATTAAAAGTCAAAAAAAAAATTCACTGGTGTTGTGCTTCCAAAGGGATAGAAGGAGGGAGTGAATGCTCCACCCTTTGATTGCTTGATTCAGAGCTGTAGAAAGCTGCATTATTGAGAAGAGAGACTCAAGATCAAAATATCCTAATCAATCTTTCTTCTTGCGTTTGGAGGAAGTCTTGTTGTTTTGGAAAAATGCTGCAACCTTTCCTTCAATATGTATGTAGGACCATTTGGCAAGCATAATTGATTTTCTTTTGAATGGAATTAGAATTTTGAGAGCACAAGAAAAGAATCTATTGTTTTCTCTATGATTATTTCGAGATATTGAGGAAAGTGGATCTTTTTAGCTTCTTCATAGGTTTGATTTTTTTTATTTTATTAATTTTATTAATATCATAATGATTATTAATCTTTTTTTTATTTCTTTCTAATTAGTAAAGTAATTTTTTTCTTGACATTCAAGGAAACATTGAAATGAAGGCTTCAACATTTTAGTTTATTATTGCTTAAGCAATTTCATTCACAAGCACAGCCAATTTTTTTTGTGAAAGAGGATGGTAGTATCTAAACAAAACTCTAATCATTTTTTTCATTGATGACCACAATTTTCTCTTGTAGAAGCTTTTCTCCTTTCTTCTTCCCATTCTTCTTTCAATTTTCTTTCCCACTGCTTCGCTTTTTTTTCCATTTCTCTGGCTTGTGATTCGAATCCTTTCATTTCGTTTTTGTAGTTCTCTATTTGTCTTTGGATTTCTTCCACGGCCTTTTTTAAATCAGATTCAAGTTTTTCGATATCCTTGTTCTTTTTTGTTAATTCTGAAACGAGTCTATCTTGTAGTAATTGATTCCTGGATTCAAGTTCGCGAATTTTTCCCTCCAGTTTTTCAGTTTGAACAATTTTTTTGAAAAATTTTTTGATTTTATCTTCAAGACCATTTAATTGAGGATGATCCCTTTTTGCCTCTTCTATCCTTTTTGATATATTTTTGGTACAATGCCCTATATCCTGCATATCACGACAAGGGTTTTCTTGGTAAGGTGGACAAAAGGCATCACGAAACTGTTTTGAAGTTCCAGAATCCTTGTCATGACATACTCCAGCAATAATATATTTTTTTTCTTGCAATATTTTAATTCTTTTACCGCAAAACCTTCCATTGCCTTGAATAAAAGCGAGTTCATAAGTTGTTTTTGTCATCTCTGACTTCAATAAAATGTAATAAAAAAAATGTTGTTGTTGTGATTTTATTTTATTTTATTTTATTTATTTTTCATACAAAGGGTTGGTTGACCAATAATCTTATTTTTTTCCTTTAATAACTTCTTTCTTTTTGGTGGCAATGATTGCATCAGTGTAATCTTTCATTAAATGAGCGATTTGAGAGGACTAATTTTATTTTTATTTTATTTTAAATGATTGATAATTTAAAGAAGAAAAGCAAATAAAAGAAAGAAATATACCTCGCTAGTGTTAAAAACATATTTAGTTCCTCTTGTCAAACTTTCAGTCATGATCATGATATTTTTGTTAGATGGGCTGTAATTGACGATGCTCTTATATGGGTATGAAAAGATTGTGACCTTAGAACGACGATTTAAGATGTGAATTCCTTCATGATTTACAGCTAACCAAAGATTGGTAGGCATAGAAGAAGTATAAGTTTGCTTTTTTTTTTTTTTTGAGATTCAAATTTGAAAACTAAATTGAAAAGAAAGCAAATTGAAAAAAAAAAAAATAATAATAAAAAATTACCACGACATTGAAAATTGTTGAACCATATAATGCCCATGAAGTAAGGTGTTCCATATAAAGTTTGATACAATCTTCAACTGATTTTCCTTTAAGTTTAGCATGAGCAGATGAAACAAGAACATGAGTTGTTGTTGTTTTAATAAGGTGTTTAGGAATATATTTCTTAACAACTTCAATATAACTATTTTATTTTTTTAGTTTGTTTTTAAAAAAATGAGAAAAAAAGAAAAAAGAAAAAGAATTGGTTTAAAAAAAAAAAAATTGAAAAAATACATTGGCTCATCGGGTTTGTAGGAATTTGCATCACCAACTTCAATTTGACATCTTAAACCAGCAAGATAAGAAGCTTCTTGTTCATTCACTGGGTATCTATCATTAGCAATATCATAAATAGTTTGATGCATGACCAAATTTCTTTCAATATCGTTTGAAAATTGATCCAAAGGAGGCATGAAAACTCTTCTCTTAAAAACAAGTCTAAGTCTCTTATCTGAATTTGTTTGTTTAGCGAATTTATCCCATTTTGAAATTGTATCAGCAACTTTTTCTTTAGCAGTCATTGAACGTTCAAGTGGTCCAAAACTTTCAAAAAGTGAAAATCCAGAACAATTCTTGATTGCCATCTTTTCTTTTAACAAAACTAAAAGAAAGAGGGAGAGAAAAGAAAAAGTAAAGTTAAAGAAGAGAAGATTTTCCTTTTAAAAAAAAATTAAAAAAAAAATTTAAAAAAAATTACCAAGAACTTCAGTAGTTGTTGTTGCAGGATCAAACATTATAGAACGAGATTGACCATCAAGGAAATTGAATTTAGCATACATAGGAGTCATCAAAGTGACAGCAACCATTTCATCAACTGAAGGAGGTTGTTTTCTTCCACCATTTGAATGAGTTCTTTGAACAGCTTTTAATGCATAACGAGCAAATTCTCTTTCCTTCTTTCTCTTTGAGAATGATGATGAGTTACCATAAGCATAATTTCTAAGATGAGCTCTCAAATAATCATAAACTAATTGACTTGGAAGGCAAATCCAACAAACAATAGAAAGAAGTTTCCATAATTTCAAAATGGTGCTTGAATCTGGTTCAGGATGAGAAGTGGTTGATTTAATCAATTGAAGATAGACTTCGTCACGAATTGTTGGATGATCTAGACAATTTTTAACCAGATCTTGAACCATTGCTGACATTGGCGCTTTTGGATTTTCATCATCAGGATATCCAGAAGGAGCTTGACAAAGTCCAGCATAGGCAAGGATACAAGTATTCATTCTGAGAAGATTTTCATGTAATTCTGAATCAGCCAAATCAATATCAAGGAGAGATAAGGCCAATTTTGTCTAATAACATTTTTTTAAAAAATATATATATTATTTTCAGGAAAAAAACG
>Ga0209960_1003068_pt1 | contig 15180 bp, 12 predicted proteins | sample ThiBiot_500_plan_2_FD_183947 | JGI IMG/M metagenome (GOLD analysis project Ga0209960, IMG submission 183947) | Wastewater bioreactor microbial communities from Cape Town, South Africa - Thiocy_expt_500_plan (SPAdes) | ecosystem: Engineered > Bioreactor > Thiocyanate-remediating >...
CCATTAAGTTCCAACTATCATTTGTCATCTATTAGGAGTTACTAAAGTCGATGTTATTTTGACCTCTGAACCCGATTTATACTCAAATTCCAAATTCTCCGACTTCGATTATCTGGGGTCAGACCAATTTTCCATCATCATTGACCACTATTAGTGGCTTCTTAAATCGATGTTTTTTTGACCTTTCAACTCGATTTGTACTCAAATTCGGACTCCCTGACCTCGAAAACCTAGGGTCCAACTAAGTTCCAATGATCATTGGTCACTATTATGAGTTTCTAAAACCAATGGTTTTTTGACCTTTGAACCCGATTTGTACTCAAATTCAGACTCCCTGACCTCGATTACCCAAGGTTCGACCAAGTTCTAACCATCATTGGTCACGATCAGGCACTTCTTCAACAGATGTTTTTTTGACCTTTGACCCTATGAGTGACTCATATTCGGACTCCTTGACCTCGATTATCCAGGGTCCGACCAAGTTTCAACCATCGTTGGTCATCATTACGAGTTTCTAAAACCGATGTTCTTTTGACCCCAAATGCAAACAAACACACACACAACCTATTTTTTTTCATATGACCCTCCTTACAGTCGAGGGAACATAGAAATGAAGTAAACACGATTGATACTGTTGCTAATTATATATTTACAAAATAATCAATCAAAGATGAAAGGAGCCAAACAGGTCCAAATAAATATTACATAAAATTTGAATAAAGCTTTTAATTATGTTGACATCTTTTTTTAAAATAATTTTATCATCCTAAGAAGCATTCTCTTAAGAATATTCATATCTTTTACCTGCTCTCTCAATCATTACGTAACACAGAAGACGCTAGGACGCTGTATGGTATAGAGGAAAATATGGTCTTCAATAATATATTCTCTTATAGATGAATAGCGTCCTAGCGTCCTCTCTGTTATATACTGTAGGACGCCAGGACGCTGCATAGTATAGAGTGAAATATGACCTTCAATAATATGTTCTCTTATAGATGAATAGCGTCCTAGCGTCCTCTCCGTTATATACTGTAGGACGCCAGGACGCTGCATAGTATAGAGTGAAATATGGTCTTCAATAATATATTCTCTTATAGATGAATAGCGTCCTACGCTATATAATACAGAGGACGCTGCACAGTATAGAGTAAACATGATCTTCATTGATTTTTTTTGTTATTGTATAAGATCATTCTAGTGTATTCCACTATTATAACCGACATTTCCGTTCATGAAAAGAGAAATTTCATTATACTAATTATTATCAATATAACAGGGAAGCTCCAGTTTTATTCGATAGATACTTACTTCGCGTATTGTACAGAAAAATTTCTGTATAATTTCACAAAATTTAATTTTAATTTCTGACAATTTATTAACTGATTCAAATTCTTCGTTCTCGTTTCAGTTTGATCAAGTTTTATGCAAAATCGTTAGTTTTAAAATAAATATCCAGATTTTAGTAAAAACACCAACTTCATAATTTTGAATATGTAACCGTGTTTTTCGATTCTCCAACCATGATTACCAGGGATTCGACGAATTTTCAATCATCAATGGTTATATAGTATGATTTATCAAAACAATGTTTTTTTGACCTTTGAACCCGATTTGGACTCAAATTCGAACTCTACGACCTCGACTACCCGAGGTCCGACCAAGTTGCAACTATCATTGCTTACTATTAGGCACTTCTAAAACCAATGTTTTTTTGACCTTTGAACCCGATTTGTACTCATTTTCCGACTCCCTGACCTCGAAAACCTAAGGTTCGATCAAGTTTCCATCACCATTGGTCACTATAAGCGACTTCTAAAACCCATGTTCTTTTGACCTTTGAACCCAAGAATGACTCATATTCGGACTCTCCGACCCCGATTACCCAAGGTCCGACCAAGTTTCCATCACTATTGGTCACTGTAGGGGACTTCTAAAATCGATGTTTTTTTGACCTTTGAACCCGATTTGGACTCAAATTCGGACTCCCTGACCTCGGTTACCTAAGGTTCCACTAAGTTCCAACCATCATTGGTCACTATTAGTGACTTCTTAAATCGATGTTCTTTTGACCCCAAATGGACACAAACACACAACCTATTTTTTTTCATATGACCCTCCTTACAGTCGAGGGAATAAGAGTTTTCTTTATAGTTTTCAAAAGTTTGAAAAAAATCATGAATTCTAATCACATTATTTACCAGCAGAAGAAAAGAAACGACTGTCACTTTCTATTTACCTAATAGTGTCTTATTTGAAACTTGAATTCAAGTTTTAAGTATAGCATGTATGCAGAGTTCTTCTATGATTGTATACAGTATTTTAACTAAAATCACACAACTTCATCCAAATTATTTTTCAAGCTTTGCTTATACATAGAAACTTTAGTTTCTTCGTCACAAAATGAAATTATGGAAATCTCAAATTCACCATCATCGTTAGATAATGATTTGTCAGAGTCATCTCAGACTACTCCTAGACAAAGTGAACCATCGATTTCGTCAGTTATCCATGTTAATCAAGGAGCACCGTTTACATCTTGTTTTTGAGGATTTTTTTGGGTATTTTACAAATTACTATTTTCCAACATTAATAAGCAAATTTTTCAGTAATATGTAATGTTGCATTTAAAAAATAATTGAAATTAATAAAAAAAATAGGTTAAATAATTTGAAAAGCATAATTGATCGAGATCGTGGAAATTAGCGCCATCTATGCTAGAGAAAAAGAGAAACGGAAAATCTCAAAATAATTCCATAAATTAAATAATTTTTTCTTTAACCGGTATACTCAAAACGGTTTAGTCGGATTTGCAACGAGCTTTAAAAACATTTGAAATCTTCAAAAACTAGCTTTCAAATGAAACTAGAATTCCACTCGGTACAAAGCGGAGTAGATAAGGCGGCTGACTGCAATTCCCTAATGTGCAAGAGTTAAAACAAATAGAGTTAGAATATCAGTCAAAGTCTTTGACTCAAAGACATACATTGTGCTTTTTTCTAATCTCATTGATCACTTGAAGAATAAGTTTTAGGAAAGATCTCTAACAGCCATTACTTGATCTCTCTTTTTCTAAAAGACTCGGCAGTGGATAAACTTGAATTTCAACAAATTTAATTAAATCGTGTATGCATAAGGCATGTCACGTATCAATGGTCAATTAAAAATGAGTCATATATGACCATATAAGGCCAAACTATAATATGTTAATTAGTCATTTTGTATATCTTATATTTCCCGAACGACCTTGAATTTCGCAAAACAGATTTCGGAATATTGTTTGTCAGATTCTGAGGATTCTGAATATATTTTTTTCTTTTCAAAATGATGGACAATTACTTAGAAAGGTTGGCGTAATTGAAGTGTGACTCATGCCTCCGTAGGAAGAATAAGAAGAAGAAGAATTTTGCTAGGCAACCAAGCTAACTGAAAGCAATAAGTCGTCTTGCTGCAATAAATTGCAGTCAGCCGCCTTAAAAAATTCGTGTCTCTCATGGATAATTAATCAGCTTACCATTCGATTGAAATACATCCATTTGACAAAAAATCTTACTCAATAATTTAAAATACGTACATTATCACCTATTCTAAAGTTCATGATGTGCAGTTTTGCATTTGAGGGATGAATGGATGTGGTGTACCGAGGTCGTTGCACGTTAACTACGTACTAAAATACAATTGTATACTTGTTCATGCAATCAATAATGAACTTTTCGGTATTCAAAACTTTGCGTTCGCAAGATGACGACTCCCGAAGGAAATAATCAGCTTATGAGACCGGTTTAGAGATAGTAGTATCACAATGTCGCTACTGCTTGGCACCCTTAACAATTGAGATACTTTGAGGTTCCAGTTTTCAAACACCCTCAATAATGGGTATACCTACACGTCTCGATTATTGTATTGAGGAACGATCTTATGACATCACATCCACTCATCCCTCAAACTTTCAAAATATTGTTCGTATAATGGGTAATGACATCTATGTGTTTTCGTCAATAGATACCCATGTCATGGAAATCGGGGGGATTTTAATGATTAATCGAAACGATTATCGTGCGATAAATCGCCGATTCTTGAAAAGCTTTCAAAGGTTTTTTTCGATTTTTTTTACAATAGAATATGCTGCTTAGTTTCGTTTGCTTTGCTCATCACTTGATGTGAATCGACTCACTCAGATGAATAAATGTTGAGTACTTGCACAGCATGGTATATTATCAATCCACAAAAAAAATCACATTTCGGCTTCTCTCAATCAAAAACTAAAAATAATTGGATGAAAAACATCTCAGTGTCAATTCGATGTTCTTCAATTCAGATTTGATTCCAAAAGATCATTTTAAGAAGATAAAATAGCGAAATTTAATAGAAAAGTGGGCAAGAAAAAAATCGGTGATTAATCACGAGTAATCGCACGATAATCGATTTAATAAATTGCCTAGTCAATCCTATGTATCTCTATTCAAAGTTGAAGAAAAAAATCGCCGATTTCGTCGATGATTTCTGATTATCACCTGATTCTTTCGATTAATCACCGATATTGAAACGATTTTCTCAACATGGGTAAGAATCACTAAAGTATACCATGGTGAAGCACTTTTTCGCGATTTATTTTGCTAACAAAGTTTTGAGTAGATTCTTAGGAAAATGAGAAGCAATAAAAATCGATCCTGCTTTAGTCAAATGACTTCCATCGAATGTTGTCAATTGTTTCTCTTTTTCTCCAACGAGTACCATACAACCATTGCTATTACACGAAATCTGATACGGAGAAATATAACTAATATTATGTTTCGTGGCGAATATTTGCATTTTTTTATCATAGTCTTTTATGCTGTTGTCTGAACATTCATTAGTTCGACCATAGAGAGGTCTCAATCTTTGTTTCGATAATGCAGTGAAAAGACATTGTTTCAACGGTGATTTCCAGATAGGAATTGGACCAAATAAATAAATATCTTTTACAGATACATTTCTTAAATTGATAATAGTTTCTGTTAAACTTTCTTCTTTCCAAGTATAATGTGTCCAATAACCTGCTAAAATAACAGTTTTCGGTTTTTCTTTTATAATTCTCTTGAAAATAAAATGATTAATATCTCGACATTTGGCTCGACTCTTGCTCGGAATCGATAACATCGGCGGACATAATCCTGCAGTCAATTGAGTGAATCGTACTTTTGGTTTGAGTGATTTTATTCCTGGATATAAATGAGCAGCATGTGAATCACCCCAGAGTATAACACCGTTCGACTTCGATTTTCTCGGATTATCAACACATGATCCAAATTTCCATTCTTTTCTTACTGTATCAAGAAAACAAGTTCGAAAACGATAATCTTCATAGAGACTTTCTCGATCGAGTTTGATATCCAAAAATGGAAGTGAAACATTAGCAAAACGATTGGGTAATCCATTGAATTTGTAAGTTTGATATCCTATGATACCGAGAGATATCATGAGTAAACATGAGACTGTAAATTTCATTCGAGGAAAACTACCGAAACGCATGGGATTTTCGATAAATATTTTATTGAGCCAAGCGAGTAAAATACTAAGACCAATTATATTGAAACGTGCGAAGGATGAAGGCTCTCCACCATCGTAAATACGCCAAAATACGATTAAAGGCCAATGCCAAAGATAAAGTGAATAACTAATACGTCCTATTTCAACAAATAATCGAGAGGAAAGAATTTTTGTGTTTATCCAAGATGTATCTTCGATAGCAATCAACAATAGAGTTCCGACTGTAGGAAAAACAGCCCACCAACTTGGAAAAGGGAGCCGTTCGTTAAGAAAAACGATCGATGCACCAATCAAAGCTAAACCAATAACTCCCATGAAATTACAGAACAACATATTATTTTGATTGCACTTAACTTTGTTCTTTAATAATTCTAAGTGATCGGATCGTAAGGCTAAACAAGCACCGATCAGTAATTCCCAAGAACGAGTCATTGGCGAGTAAAATGCTAATGATCGATTTGTTTGTACAATAATAATGTTTGATATAAACGAGCATAATGTCAAAACAAGTGCTACAATATGTAAACGACCAATCTGAATGCATAGATGAGAGCATAACAATGGCCAAACAATATAAAACTGTTCTTCGATCGCAAGTGACCAAAGATGAAGTAAAGGTTTAGTATTTGATTCTTCATCAAAGTAATCCGATTCACTATATAATAAGAAATTTGTTGAAAAACTAGCAGCTGAACTGATATGAATACCAAGTTTTTTATATTCATCAGAATATAACAGATGCCAACCGATGATGTAACAAGAAATCAAAACGATGATTAATGCTGGAAAGATTCGTCGAACTCTTCGACAATAGAATATTAATAAACTAAATGAATTTTCTTTCAATTCATTGTAAATAATCGAGGTAATTAAATAACCAGAAATCACAAAAAATATATCAACTCCAACGAATCCGCCAGGTAAAACACTTGGAAATGTATGAAAGATAAGTACTGAACAAACAGCTATGGCTCGTAATCCATCTATATCACGTCGATATTTCATTCTGAAAAGAAATGACAAATAATATAGGTTCTCCATCATTTAAACTTCTTACGTATTTTATGTATAATAAAAAATATAATCGTTCTTTTTTCGTTCTTCTATATACATGTAAAAAATTATATGATGACAGCACTTATGACTTAATTGGCCAATTTAGTCAGAGAGAATACGTATAAAGAACTCCCGCCAAATATTTTCATCGAGACATGTGTGCCAATAAAACCTAAGTTGTGTGATTCTCTTTCTCTCTCTAATACTGTAAGAAACCGTAAGAGATTTGATTAAGGTTTCCTCCATTAAAATGAGAACTTTTATCGCTTCTACAATTATAAGAATTTTTTTACAGTTACCAAAAGTTTGAAAAAAATCGTGGATTTTAATCACGTTGTTTACCTGCAGAAGAAAAGAAACGACTGTCACTTTTTGCTTACTGAGACAGAACTGCGAAAAAAAATTCTTACTAGTAAATTTTACCCGAGACAGTAAAAATATGATTCTCTTTCTCGTAGAGAACAGTCATACAAAAAATTGTTTGCTTGATTGTGTGTCCGCAGGGTCAGAGGAACATCTTTATTGTTTTCTAAGTCATTGACAAGCATTCTTATACTTAGTTGATCACTAGCAAATACTCATTTGTAAAATGGGTGTATGAATATTATGTTATCTTATGGATAATTGTAAATTTATTCATTTCTGTCTCCTTACAGCCATATATATGCAGTCGAGGATGATACAAATCGACACTCGATTAACGTTATCAGTTCGAGAAATATGACGAAAAATTATTCTTGATATGTAAATGCAAGCGATTTTGAGAAGTATATGATTGGAGAATAGCTGAACGAATCTCAAGATGAGCGTTACTTGTTTTGTTTTATCGAAAACTAACTTCAAATTCATGTGCAGCGTCAAAAAAATAATGTTTCAGCGTTTTAAAGGCAACTGACTGCAATTGTAGCAAGTCGTCCAAGCAATAGACTTACATTGAAAAATGTATTATGTCTCGCTCTCTTTCTGTCTCTGTGTCAATAAAACAAAATGTAAATTGCGTTCTCGTCCTTCTAGACGGTCAACACCTCAAGGCGAATTCGTCTTCCTCTTTAATCAATCTATCTCAAACTGTAAGACACATGAAAGCATATTTACTCTTATAGACAAATCTAGTCAAGCAATTCTGTTTAACGTTCTGTCGGGGATTATATAAGGTTTTTTTTTACAGTTCTCAAAAGTTCGAAAAAAAATCATGGATTCGAATCACATTGTTTACCTGCAGAAGAAAAGAAACGACTGCCATATTTTACTTACCGAGACAGAATTTCGAAAAAAAATTCTTACTAGTAAATTTTACCAAAGGCAGTAAAAATATTATTTTTTTGCGAAAAGTAACAGCAGATTCAGAATGGTGTCTTATTCAAAACTTAAAGTCAAGTTTCAAGTATGACATGTCTGCAGATTCGTGTGTTATGTCAAATAAGGTTTCATATTTTTTCAAGTTCGAAGTAAAATAAAATCACCTCATGCATAATGAATTCCTATTTACCATTTTTTTTTATAAAACCACGTATGGCATTAAAAGAAATAAATTACGACCGATATCTTGATTTTATTATTATTTATTTCCAGATTAGAAAATCAAGATATCTGCTAGAATGTATATTTATTTAGGAAAGATAAAAATATGACTACTACAGTCTTTTTTGTTCTTATCATTTGACAAAAAAGAAATAAAATTTAGTTATGTGCTCTCTGTCAATCACATATCGTTAATACGTTTGACCAAGAACAAACTAAATCAATATTGACTATATGTAATTTCATGATATAGCTGAATTGAGAAAGAATTCGATATATTTGAATTGAGTTAATATTAAATGGTTTTTTGTATCAACACGGATACGCAATTAATGAGCAAAGTGTATAAGTAGACTGTAGATTTATTTAAGAAATAAGGAATAAAAATTTACAATGAAGAAAAATGCTACAATGTTGAGAGGAGATTAAATGCTGTGAGAATGCTTGAATATTTTGCATGTATATGGATATGTATATGGATATGTACATCGATATTTGTTCTAAAAAGAGAAGGAATATACAATGAATCAGTTTTTGTTGTTCACAATTATAACATACGTGACTTTTTAACCAATAACAATGCCAAGGAGACCAAAAAGAAGACCGGTAACAACACCAACAAGTGCACCAAGAACGCCGCCAAGAGCAGCAACAAGACCGGTTGTAAGAGCAGCAACAATAGCCGTAAGAGGAGTAAGAAGACCACTAATAATACCAGTAAGGCCAGTAACAAGACTAAGACTGCCAAGAAGACTTTGAACACTGTTAGTAATACCAAAAACCGAGCCAGTAAGAGCCGAACAAGTATTGCTAAGACCATTAATAATCGTTTGAACAAGGCCAATTATAATACTAAGAAGAACACCAACAAGAGCAAAGACTGTATTACAAACACCGTTGAGAGTACTAACAATACAATTGACATTTTGAAGAACACAAGTAAGAGTACCATTGATAATATCCAAAGATGCTGATTGATCATTGAGACCAACATTAATCGTAGCAGTACTAAGAACACAATTAACAAGGTTTGTAGCACAGGTAGTAACTGCACGTTTTTCACGTGTTTCTAAGAATTGTGATTCTGGATATCCTTGGCAAACCATAGCTGCAATGACCAAGATAACCATGATGAGAGGGCATTTGTTCATACGAGCCATATTGTATGAATGTTTTGATGATTAGAGAAGATAATTTGAAAGTGATGAATGTATGATTTTTTCAGTTGATGTTTGGCCCTTTATATACTCGTAGATCATCATGGGAATACGTCAGCACTATTTGACGACGTCATCGATTGCCGATAAATATAGATTTATATTCAATAGGATTACCGTTTGAACTGTATAGAAAACAGAGTTAGGAGATAGTGATTACGTCAACGTATGTGTGGCAGAGGAGTATGTCATTGGGTGTAGAAAAATTATTAATACATTACAAAGGATATTACGTAGCAAATGTGTCCTTCAAACGACAGAAATTACTAATGCGTTACAATGAGGATGACGTATTATTAACTGCGTTAGAAGAACGAGAAAATAATTATAATCATACGATATAACTATTCAAATCACTGTTCAAAAATAAAACAAAAAGATGTCGCCTTTTTTGTCTCATCGAACTCGGAAGAAAACCGTATAAGAATTATGATTCATTTTTCTTCGACTGTTGAGTGAATTGAATTTAGTTGGTAAAAATGATTTATACATTTCGGTTTGGTTCTACAAATAAAACTATTCAGTTAAATGAAGAACAACTGATTCATATTCCATATTTATCGCTTCTAATTACACATAAAAACGATTTTCAATGTGGTCTAAATGACGATGGTGAATATGTTTTACATTCTCGTATTCGTTATAATTGGTTCAATGCTATTTTTCAAGCAACTCTGACTGGAAAAATATCGAGTTTATTCACTGAATTGCCTGAAGAAGCAAATAAATGAATATTCAATTCAATTGAAACTGAATCATTCGACTAACAATCAAATCGATGTTGTATATCGTGAAGCAAGCGATGCAGCTGTTCAATTTATGATTGCTCTCAGAAAACATGAATATAATACAAATGATTCACAAACATTAAAAACTATTTTCAAATTACTCATGGCAATTTTAATAAGACCTAAAAAATTTGGAGTTCGATTATGCCATCATGCATTTACAATTGCCAAAAAAGATTATATATCATTATTTTCTGTAACACAACAACATAAATTATATAAAGCTCGGCAGTCTATACAAGACAATTGTGAATTGGCTCTATATTTTCCGAATGTCTTCGGTGGAAAATCTACTCATTTGACGATGAAAGAACTTCAGAATGGAAATATGTCTTCATGGTACAATATAAATCACACACGCGATACAAACTTAGATATTCCATCTTCTCTACATCGACCTGATATATTATTATTAGATTGGACACTAATTTTGCCATATTGGTCGGGGCATTATTCCTCTTTATCATCGCCATTATTTCTTCTACCTCGGTCAATGAGCTTTGATGCAGAAAATGAGGAACGTAAACTATGGGTCACTCTTCGTCCAATAATAGGTGAATCATATTTATGTGCCTTAAGACCTACTTTACAAGAACGAGCTGTGTTGATCGTAGAACATCATGAAAACAAAGAATTTCATATAAATCAAATTATAGAAGAAAAGAAGAAACTTGAGGCTCGATCAGCTCGATCAGGACATTTCAATACATCATGTAAACGAATTGCATTTGATAAATTCAAACATCGATATGGACCGAAAACACAGAAATATCGTTGAAAGCTTTTCTTCTTTTTTATGAATATAGAAAATTTATTTATTTTTCAAAGAATTCGGTTTAAGACCACGTGTTTATCATTTATTTATTGAAAATTTTTAAAAATACATACAAACATATTTTAAGATTTATTGAATAGCTGCCTAATTCGAATTCGAAAATAAATCAATTTTTTAAAATTTTGCTATTCACTGAAATTTTCACTGAGTTATGTCGACTTTAAACTAATATTCAAATTTTCGATCGAATCCGTTTGACTTATTTCTGCGGTTTGGTCTAGTGATATAAATTATTAATTTGAATTGAAATTCAGGCAAAACTATCTGATGAGACCCGTTAGCAATGTCGAAACCCGTCATAGTTGTTAGACTCAACTCAACCCTCAAATTTTGTTTTTTTCCGTAGTATTTGTGATGCACTTTTTTTTTTCTTTATATTTGTACTTATGAATACAAATCATTTTAATAAAATATTTTCGAGCTACATTATATCATTTCACATACAAAAAGCACAAGAAAATAAAACTGCAGATTTATTTAGCGTACATGATGCTGATGAATAATTAAGTTTCATATTTGAATTCGATACTATTAAACATGAACTATCAGATAAACCGTGTTCGCCATGTTTTAAGTGTTTCTTGAAATTTTTTCTTATATGTACTAGATGGCAGAACAAATATGACAAAGACAAGCATTGATGGAATAAAAGAAATGAAATAAGCAGATAGATAAACCCAGCGATCTTTCGATATATTGATACATCCAGAAAGCAAAGCAATGATAAGACGTGGTGATGCTAGAATAACCAAAACCAACGGACTAATGATGAGTTGTTTATGTTCTTCGAATTGTTCTTGTGCATGTACTCTATAACTTCTTCCGGGTTGTGCAATCGATCGTTGATGAGCAGCACCAAAAATAATGAACAATGCAGAAAATAGATTCATCACAAATGGACTAACAAGATGAATAAATAGAATAGCTGTATTATATTTTTCAAGTGATCGAGAATAATCAGTGACACACCAAGCTGTTTCTACTGTTATTTTGTCTTTAAATTCAACTAATTGACGATTAATCGGCTCATGAATAATTGAACTGATGATACAGAAGGGCAGGAGAAGAATTATTATTTTCGCAAAACGTTTACTTTTCTCTCGATTAAAATTAACTCCTTTCCAAACATTAACGGCGCGTTCAATAGCAATGCAAGCGTTCAACCAAGCATCCCAATAAACGAACAGTTTAAGTAATGGTTCGATTAATTTACATCCTGCACGAGCTACACCAATACTATTCTTTGAATTCATATGAGTGACAACTACAAACCAATATTTGACTAAAAACATAGTGACAGTACCAAATGAAGTAAACGATGATGCTAGAAGATATATTCCACAACCAAATATTCGTAATTGTTTATTTTGAAATGTTATAAAAGAAAGAATACTGTTAATTAAACCTGCTATAAACATTACAATTGTTAATGCTGCACTCATTTTAATTGTAAAACTTTGACTATTAAACGTCGAATCTGGTCGAATTTCATCACGTAAAATATCATCAAGAGTTAAACCAATACTTTTATCAAAAAATTGACATTTACTACCGATTAAACAACGATCTTGATTCTCAACTAGAAAAATTCATTTTCTTTTAAATTCAAATGAAAATGCGAATATACTTACTGCTTTTTTTAAAGAAAACTACGTCTGATCCAGATAAATGAATTGAGAAAGACAATGTCATATTTCGGAAGTTGCTTCTTACAACAGCAATATATGTTTCACTAGGTTGCAAAATTTGGGAACTTTGATATTTGCTCTCGCTTTGTTGACTAAATGTCAAGATTTTGTTTACACGAGGATTAAATGGATTGAAGTTTTCTTTGTAAATCTCTGCAGATATATTAGAAGGAGAGTAGCCAGTAACTAAAAAACTATAGAGTCCATGATCAACCACTTTCATTTGTATCGTTTCGTAGAAATAACTTCGATGATCACAGTATGGAAAATATGTTGGACTATCTGATGTTAATTTCGATGAATACATTGAATGAACAAGTGTTGATAACTCTTTAAACAGAAGAAAATACAAGTCAAGTAATTTATTATTAAAAAATAGAAATAAAGTAGTTCACCAATCTTTTCAAGAGTAATCATGTCAATGCCAGACATAACTATTGAAAATGGTCCCGTTATATTTTCTTCTGAAGTTGTCACCAACAACATATACGTCGTGTTAGTCTTAAGATAAACATTAATGTTAAATTGTTTATTACAATGATTGTTGTTAACACCATTGATGCGATTTTCAAATGCATCAGTCAGATTAATATTGTTCTGGTAAACAGTTCCATCAAGATTAATACTACTATTGCTAACAAGATTATAGTATCCATTTTGAACTATATTTATTTTCATAGTTTCATAATAATAGTTTGGTATCTGTAACTGATCTAATTTTGCATATTTTGGACTATTTATAGTCAATGCTGATGAGTAGATTGATTGAACACCTAAATGAAAATCAACAGTGTATAGCAGAAATGACTTGCACGATGTTATTTATACTTACTTATACGATTGAAAATAGTTTTATTTGTACTCTCGATAGTGATCGAAAAATTTCCTGTCATTCCTGGACGATATGTGGTTATCACTATTACATAATAAGTATTAACTTGAAACGTAAATGAAAATTCGATCTGTGTGCTATTGACATTGTCATCTGATCGAAAAAGTACATTTAATTGTGAATTGAGTGGATCGAAATAGTGCTTGTAAATATTCACAAGTATTTCTGCATCACTCTTGATATACAAGTTATGACAACCACTCTCAAATACTTTTATATATATACTTTCATAATATAGATTTGCTACTTCACATTTTGAAGGTGTATAAATTGAACTATTCGTATCCAATGCTGACGAGTAAATTGTTTTGACGATTGACGAAATATCTATTTGATTGAAAAGGTTTTTTTCCTCGTCAAATCAATACTTCATATCACTTACGGCGAATATTTTCGATTAACTCAAATTTTTTAATTTGCTGTACATTGAAATTAAGAACGAAAATATTTCCATAACTATCAAAAGCAGCAGCCCGTGGATACGATAATGTCTCATGCTGTGAACATCCTAGTAAACAGTAAAATCCATTTGGATTCCATCTAATGATACGCTCATGAGAAGAATCAACGATAAATATATCCTTATGGATATCTAGAAAAACAGCAACTGGACAGTTAAGCTTAAAACTAGATTGCTTTTCAGTTTGCACTATAGCTCTTCCAATTTTATCTCCGGGTTTAAAACGTCTAATTTCATGTAAGCTACAATCAGCCACATATAAATCAAGGTTGATGTCAACAAAAAGTCCACGAGGTGAACAAAGAGTCCTGCAAAAACCAGTATCTCTAGCAACGATATCGAATGTATTTGTGCCCATAATAAGCGATTGTTTAACAATTTGTCGTTCGTATGCCAACGAACAATATATATTATTAGAGATATCAACAAAAAGTCCGTAGCAAGTACTATTAACAATCATCACCACAGTACTTTCTTTTGCCTTCACAGTTAATTTCTCCACCGTTCCGTTTATACTATTGTCAACATAAATAGTTCCATCTATTGTAACGAAAATATTATTCAAGCTGCCAGCTATGTTGGCAACACTTCTGGATAAACTACTATTATCATCATGCCATTCAAGTATACGCCCACCAGTAAGACCAGCCGCATAGATAGTATTATTTTTATGTACAAAAAGTGTATTAGGCTGAGCTCCCAGCAAACGCCTACTTATAATTTGTTTTCCAGAAGTATTCCACTGCGCACACACGGATATATTTGGTTGATTGTAAGACATTTCTAATCAAAATGTAATCAAAATGTTGAAATGATTCAAATCTTACCGATGGTTCCAGCATTTTTCACGGTTCCTAAAATATTCAACCATACTAACAAGTTGATACTTGTCATTGTCTTTTTAAGAAATATTTAAATATAATTAAAATAAATGAGAAAAAATAATTTGCCAGCTAATAAACGTTTAACTTGTTAATAGCAAATACCGATAGTTGATATTTTTTGTCCTCCGCTTTCCAACGTATTGTATTACTGAAAACAGAACGTGACAAATAAAATAATATTCACTTCTCACTTCGCATCCGTGCCGATTACACGCACTTTTTATCTCGCCATTCTTTTCTTTCTTTCTTTTTTCTTCCCTTTCGTCTTTTCAAACAAATACTACACCCTTCTTTCTACAAATCATATAAC
>Ga0209960_1003069_pt1 | contig 15180 bp, 10 predicted proteins | sample ThiBiot_500_plan_2_FD_183947 | JGI IMG/M metagenome (GOLD analysis project Ga0209960, IMG submission 183947) | Wastewater bioreactor microbial communities from Cape Town, South Africa - Thiocy_expt_500_plan (SPAdes) | ecosystem: Engineered > Bioreactor > Thiocyanate-remediating >...
CGCTCGCATCGCGCCGGGCCCGTATTATCTGCGGTTGTCGCTGCCGGAGCGTCATGCGGCGGAAATCGCGCAGGGCTCAGACGTGCTGGTCGGCGAACGCGGGCTGACCCAGACGCAGGATCTTCTGCCGACCGCGCATCGCGGACGGATCGTCAAGGTCTATCCCGAGATCGCCGACGGGCGTGTGATCGCTGATGTCGAGGTGCAGGGCATCGGGGATTATTTCGTCAACGAGCGCACGCTGGTGTCGATTCCGGTCGGCAAGCGCAAGGTGCTCGCGGTGCCGCCGGCGGCGGTCCGCACCGTACACGGCGTCGATTATGTGCGGGTCGCGGCCGCCAACGGCGAGATGGATGTCGCGGTCATCCTCGGCGAGGCCTTCGAGGAGAACGGGCAGGGGCGCGTGGAGATTCTCACGGGCCTGCATGATGGCGACCGGATCGTGCTGCCATGAAGCTTGGAATTGCAGGTCACCTCACCCGCGCCTTCATCGCGTCGCCGCTGACGCCGCTGTTCCTGTTGGCGTCGCTGGCGCTCGGCCTTGTCGCGCTGATCACGCTGCCGCGCGAGGAGGAGCCCCAGATCTCGGTGCCGATGGTCGATATCCGCGTCACTGCCAACGGGCTCAAGGCGGAAGACGCCGTCAAGCTCGTCACCGAGCCGCTCGAGACCATCGTCAAGAGCATCAACGATGTCGATCATGTCTATTCGCAGACCGAGGACGACGGCACGGTCGTCACGGCGCGCTTCAAGGTCGGCACCAATTCCGACGCCGCCATTTTGCGCGTGCATGAGAAAATCCGCGCCAACATGAACCGCATTCCGGTCGGAATTCCGGAGCCGCTCATCGTTGGCCGCGGCATCGACGATGTCGCGATCGTCGTGGTGACGCTGCGTCCGACCCCTGCCGCCGCCGCGCGCTGGACCGCGAACGGGCTGACCCGGCTTGCCCGCGAATTGCAGGTCGAAGTGGCGAAGCTGCCGGACATCGGGCTCACCTACATCGTCGGCGAGCAGCCGGAGCAGTTCCGCGTCGAACCGGATCCGGAGAAGCTCTCGCTCTACGGCATCACCCTGCAACAGCTCGCCGCCAAGATCGACGGCGCCAACCGCTCGTTCCGGATCGGAACGGTGCGGGAAGACACCCGGCAGCGCGCCATCGTCGCCGGCCAGACGCTGCAATCGCTGCCCGAGATCGGCAATCTCCTGCTCACGGCCCGCGACGGTCGTCCGGTCTATGTCCGCGACGTCGCTCATGTCGTGCTGGCGACGTCCCCGGCCGAAAGCCGGGTGACCGACATTCGCAAGGTGTCGGACAAACTCGAACGCACGCCGACCGTCTCCCTCGCCATCGCCAAGCGTCCCGGCACCAACGCGGTGGTCATCGCCGAGGAGGTCGTCAAACGTCTGGAGCAGGTGCGTGGCCAGATCTTCCCCGAGGACGTGGAGATGACGGTCACGCGCAATTACGGCGAGACCGCCAACGAGAAGGCCAACGAACTGCTGTTTCATCTTGGTCTCGCGACGGTGTCGATCGTCGTGCTGGTCGCCATCGCTATCGGCTGGCGTGAGGCGCTCGTGGTGGCCGTCGTTATTCCGACCACCATTCTGCTGACGCTGTTTGCGTCCTGGATCATGGGCTACACGCTCAACCGCGTCAGCCTGTTCGCGCTGATCTTCTCGATCGGCATTCTGGTGGATGACGCCATCGTGGTGATCGAGAACATCTCCCGCCACTGGGCGATGCATGACGGACGCCCGCGCGTGCAGGCGGCGATCGATGCCGTCGCCGAGGTCGGCAACCCCACCATCGTCGCCACCCTGACCGTGGTCGCGGCGCTGCTGCCGATGCTGTTCGTCTCGGGCATGATGGGCCCCTATATGAGCCCGATCCCGGCCAACGCCTCGGCCGCGATGCTGTTCTCGTTCTTCGTCGCCGTGATGCTGACGCCATGGCTGATGATGAAACTGGGCGCGGCCCATGGCAGCGGCGGCCACGAAAGCGCCGGCGGCGGACGGCTCGGCCGTCTTTATGTCGCGGTCGCCAGGCCGGTTCTGGCGACGCGGCGGCGGGCGTGGATATTCCTTATCGGCGTGGGTCTCGCCACCGTGGCGTCGCTCGGGCTTTTCTACACCAAACACGTCACGGTGAAGCTGCTGCCGTTCGACAACAAGGCCAATCTGCAGGTCGTGCTCGATCTGCCGAAAGGCTCCTCGGTCGAGGATACCGACCGAACCTTGCAGGCGATCGTCGATCGGCTGGCGGGCGTGCCGGAAATCGTTTCGTTCCAGACTTATGCCGGCGCGGCCGCGCCGTTCGATTTCAACGGCCTGGTGCGACATTATTATCTGCGCGCCAACCCCGAACAGGGCGACGTCGCGGTCAACCTGCTGGAGAAGGGCGATCGCGCGCGCGCCAGTCATGCCATCGCGCTCGACATCCGCCAGCGTCTCAGCGATCTCGGTCTGCCGGACGGTTCTATCGTCAAGGTGGTCGAGCCACCGCCCGGTCCGCCGGTGCTGGGCACGCTGCTGGCCGAAATTTACGGTCCGGACCCGCAGACGCGGCGCGCGGTGGCCGGCAAGGTGCGCGAGGCGTTCAAGAGCGTTCCGTTCATCGTCGATATCGAGGACAGCTATCGCAACCAGCCGGAGCGGCTGCGCGTCGCGATCAATCAGGACAGCCTCGAATATTACAAGGTCGAGCAGTCCGACGTGTATGACACGCTGCGCTATCTCTATGGCGGCATCACGGTTGGCTATTCCCATCGCGGCGGCGGACGTCAGCCCATCGCGATCCGCCTCGCGCTGCCGAAGGCGGATGCGGTAATGGACCAGCGGGCGCTGACGACGCCGGTGCCGGCCAATGCGTTGCCCGGCGGGCGCGGCGTGGTCGAACTCGGCGATGTCGTCAGCGTCACCCGCGAGCCGGCCTCCTATCCGATCTTCCGGCATAACAGCCGCCCGGCCGAGATGGTGATGGCGGAGCTTGCCGGCGCTTATGAGGCGCCGATCTACGGCATGCTCGCGGTGCAGGAGGCGATCGACAAGATCGACTGGGGCAATCTGCCCAAGCCCGTCATCGCGCTCCACGGCCAGCCCGACGACGAGACCCGGCCGACGCTGTTGTGGGACGGCGAGTGGGAGGTGACATGGGTGACGTTCCGCGACATGGGCGCAGCCTTCATGGTGGCGATCCTCGGCATCTACATTCTGGTCGTCGCGCAATTCGGTTCGTTCAAGCTGCCGCTGGTCATCCTCACGCCGATCCCGCTCACCTTCATCGGTATCCTGCTTGGCCACTGGATGTTCAACGCGCCGTTCACCGCGACCTCCATGATCGGCTTCATCGCGCTCGCCGGCATCATCGTGCGCAACTCGATCCTGCTGGTCGATTTCATCCGCCACGCGCGACGGCCCGGTCAGCCGTTGCTCGATGTGCTGCTGGAAGCCGGCGCCATCCGCTTCAAGCCGATCCTGCTGACCGCGATCGCTGCGATGATCGGCGCGGCGGTCATCCTCGCCGATCCGATCTTTCAGGGGCTTGCGATCTCGCTGCTGTTCGGCCTCGCCTCGTCGACGGCGCTCACCGTGCTGGTGATCCCGGCGATCTACATCGTGCTGAGAGGAGACAAACCCGCCGCCTCGCCGGATCAGGCCGGATGATGGATGTTGTGAGCTATCGTGTCGTCTGATCTGCGTGCTGCGGAGCGAAGCTGATACGCCCCAGGATGTCGCGGGCGAATCGCGCTGCCGTCATCGGTTTGGCGAACAGAAATCCTTGCGCCTGATCGATGCCGAGGTCGCGCGCCGCCATCAGATCGGGCCACGCCTCCAGCCCTGTCGCCACGGTGCGCGCACCGTGGCGGGCGGCGAACTCGACGATCTGCCGGCACGCGCTGCGCTTGAGCGGGTTGTCGGCGCAGCCGGCGGTGAACGCCGGCGCAATCTTGATTTCGGCAAAATAGAGAGTGTCGAGCGCCATGAACGCGGGCAGCGTGCTGCCGAGATTGTCGATGGTGGACGAGACATTATGGAAACGGAGCTGGCGCGCCACGTCGTTGACGAAATCGAGACGGTCGATGATCTCGCTGGCGTCGAATTCCACCTTGAAGCCACGAAACGCCGGATGCGCCGGCAACTGGCGTGAGAACTCCTCGACCGCGCCGGGCGCTTCGAAATAGTCCGGCGGCAGGTTGACAGAGAGATGCACCGCGCCGCCGCGGCTCAGGAATCCCTGCCAGTCGTCGATGGCGCGTTGGATGACGAAGCGGGAGAAAGCGCGGAAGTGCGGATCTTTCCGCGCGGGAATGAGGCGCGAGGGCAGCACCACGCCCCATGCGGGATGGCGCATCCGCACCAATGCTTCGGCGCCTGCGAGCGTCAGGGTCGGAATGTCGATCTTCGGCTGATACCAGAGTTCGAGCCATCCGGCCGTCAGCGCTTCGCCGACATCGACCGGCGCGTTGTCGGGAGCCGGGTCGGCCGGAATCAGCGGCGCGACGCTGGCGCGCAGACTGGGGTCGCTGAACGGCGTGGTCAGCAATGGCAGCATCGCGAGGCCGAGCTGCCTGCCGAGATCGCAGACCGCGCTCACCGCCGGGGCGTGCGCGGGGCCGACCGGCAGCACCTGGCCGGTAAAGTTGTCCGCCGCCAGCGCTTCCAGCATCCGCGCCGCCTCGATGCCGCCGGCCGAAAAGCCGAGCACCACAAGGTCCGGAATTGTCGCCTGAAGCGTGCGTGACATCTCGTCGGCGCTGCCGCAGCTTTCGACGATAAAGCCTGAGGCCTCGAGCATTTCGCCGAGAAACAGCCGGGCATGCGGCTTGGGATCGGCAACGCAGACGCGCGGCCGGACCCGCCGCCGTCCGAATGTCGGTGGAGGGAGAATGGAATCGTCGGGGGAGGGGTTCGTGCTGTTCTTCCGCATCCCGGGACGATAGAGTCCGGATCGGAGCACCGATAAGGACAACCGGTTTTATCGACACGGTAATTGTTGAATAGTCTTAACGTTGCCAATGCGATTCAAATTGTCGCCATTGCGCGTCCCTTTTTGGCGCGAGTGTCGCGTTTCGAGCCGTGAGGAATCGCGAGGAACTCAAGGCAGCCGTCCAGTCTTGCGCCGGTGAGGCGTCCCCCCGGCGCAAAGTAACAAAGCCGCCCCGTGCTGCTTCTGTCTCGAAACCGGAGCCGGGATCGGTCAGTATTTCTACTGGGATTCCACGGGGTGCTCCTGCGGAGGGCAGCATCCGCCTTTTGGTCCGGCTTGCAAGATAGCAATCAGGAGTTGTTTCGCGATCGTTGTCGGCCCATCATCGGAATCGAAGATCAGGGGGCGCGACATGAAGCAGGGCTTGATCGAGGGTGTGAGGCCGGAAATATCCGGTGCGACGGTTTCCTTGCATCCGCCTCTGGCGGCGCCGCCCCCCGGCAAGCTGCAACGCTTCAGCCCCCATAGTGGCAGACCCTGTCATCGCTTGCGGATCGGCGGCTATGCCGCCATCGGTCTTGCGCTGATGCTGATCGGGATGCCGCACGCAACAGCCCAGCAACCGGCGGCGCCGACGGTCGGCGTGGTCAAGGCCGACAAGCGTCCGGTCACCGAATCGGTTCATTTTGTCGGGCGCATCGAAGCCACCCAGCGGGTGGACGTGCGGGCGCGCGTCACCGGCTATCTCGAGAACATCCTGTTCAAGGACGGCGAGCGCGTCAAAGCCGGCACCCCGCTCTATCAGATCGAGAAGGGGCCATTCCAGGCGGCGGTGCAGCAGGCGCAGGCCGGAGTGCTGCGCATGCAGGCGCAGCTCGACAATGCGATCACCCAGACCCAGCGCGCCGAAGAATTGCTCAAAACCAGCGCCACCTCGGTGGCCGTGCGCGACGACAGGCTGACCGCGCAGAAGACCGCGCAGGGCAATCTCGACGGCGCGCAGGCCGATCTGAAGAGCGCCGAGATCAATCTCGACTACACCGAAATCCGCTCGCCGATCGACGGGCGGATCGGCCGCACCGCGGTGACGCGGGGCAACGTGGTCGGGCCGAATTCCGGGGTGCTGACCACCATCGTCAGCGTCGATCCGATGTATGTGGTGTTTCCGGTGAGCCAGCGCGAATTCCTGCGCCTTGCCGAGGAGCGCGGCAAGCATCAGGCCTCCGCGGATCATTTCAAGGTGGTGGTGCAGTTCTCCAACGGCACGATCTACAAGCAGACCGGCAAGATCGATTTCGTCGACGTCAAGGTCGATCCCGCCACCGATTCGATCACGGTCCGCGCCACGTTGCAGAATCCGGATGGCGAACTGGTGGACGGTCAGCTCGTGCAGGTCAGCGTCGAAGGCGACAAGCCGGAGGAGCGGGTGGTGATCCCGCAGGCCGCGCTGATCGCGGATCAGCAGGGCGTCTACGTGTTCGTGGTCGAGGACGGCAAGGCGGCGATCAAGCGGCTGAAACTCGGGCCGACCAAAGGCGGCTCCGTCGTGGTGCTTGAGGGTCTGTCCGGCGGCGAGATGGTGGTGGTGCAGGGCGCCCAGACCCTGCGGCCCGGCCTGCCGGTGACGGCCACTCCGATCCAGTCCTCGGTTCGCGGGTTCTAGCCATGTTGTCCTCCATTTTTGTGGAGCGGCCCCGCCTTGCCATCGTGATCGCGCTGGTTACCGCGATCGCGGGCCTGGTTTCGCTGCTCGCCATTCCGATCGCGCAATTCCCCGACATCGTGCCGCCGCAGGTGTCGGTCACCGCGAGCTATCCCGGCGCATCGTCGCAGGTGGTGGAAGCGACTGTCGCGCAGGTCATCGAGTCGCAGGTGATCGGCGTCGACAAGATGATCTACATGAAGAGCATCTCCGGAAACGATGGCAGCTATTCGCTGCTGGTGTCGTTCGAGCTCGGCACCGATCCGGACATCAACACCGTCAACGTCAACAACCGCGTGCAGATCGCGTTGTCGAAGATGCCGGAAGAGGTGCGCAAATCCGGCGTCCGCGTGCAGAAGAAATCGTCGGCGCTGCTCGGGGTGATCGCGGTCTATTCGCCGAACCAGAAATATGACGAACTGTTCCTGTCGAACTACGTCACCATCAATCTGCTCGACCGGATCAAGAGCACGCTGGGCGTCGGCGATGCGCAATTGTTCGGCCCGCAGGACTACGCGATGCGGGTCTGGATCAAGACCGACCAGCTGACGGGTCTCAATCTCACCACCGGCGACGTGATCTCGGCGATCCAGTCGCAGAACACCCAGGCCGCCGTCGGCCGCATCGGCGCGCGCCCGATCTCGGACGATCAGCAGCTTCAGCTCAACATCCAGACCAAGGGCCGGCTGACGTCTCCGGAGGAATTCGAGAAGATCGTCATCCGCACCAATCCGGATGGCTCGATCCTGCGGCTTGGCGATATCGCAAGGCTGGAGCTCGGCGCGGCGAACCTCGATCGCTCGACGCGGCTCGATGGCGCGCCGGCCACGCTGATCGGAATCTATCAGTCGCCGGGCGCCAATGCGCTCAAGGCCGTCGATGCCCTGACCAAGCTGATGACGGAGAGCGCCAAGTCGTTCCCGGAAGGGCTGGCATGGAAGGTGACCTACGATCCCACGGTGTTCGTGCGGGCGACGATCGAGAAGGTCAAGCATACGCTGCTCGAGGCGGCGGTGCTGGTGCTGCTGGTGGTGTTCCTGTTCCTCGGCAATCTGCGCGCCACGCTGATTCCGATGATCGCGGTGCCGGTCAGCCTGATCGGCACCTTCATCGTGCTCAACGCCATCGGCTATTCCGCCAATACGGTGTCGCTGCTGGCGATGATTCTCGCCATCGGCATCGTGGTCGACGATGCCATCGTGGTGGTCGAGGCGGTCGAGCAGACCATGGAGGAGCATCCCGAACTGTCGCCGGGCGAGGCCACCAAGCGGGCGATGAGCACCATCTTCGCGCCGATCATCGCGATCACGCTGGTGCTGCTCGCGGTGTTCGTGCCGATCGCCTTCATTTCCGGCATTTCCGGCGAGCTGTTCCGGCAGTTCGCCGTCACCGTCGCGGTGTCGATGTTCCTTTCGGCGGTCAATGCGCTGACATTGTCGCCGGCGCTGTGCGCGATCCTGCTGCGGCCGCATCATGGTCCCAAGCGTGGCCTGATGGGCAAGCTCAGCCGCGGCATCGACCGCGTGCGCGACAGTTACGGCAATGTGGTGGCGCGGCTGGTGCGGTTCTCGGTCAGCGGCATCATCGTGGTGGTGATGGCGTTCGTCGGCGTCGGGCTGCTCGCCAAGGCGACGCCGACCGGGTTCATCCCGTCGGACGATCAGGGTGCGTTCTTCGTGGTGGTGCAGCTTCCGGACGGCGCGTCGGTCGGGCGCACCTCGGATGTGGTGAAACAGGTCGAAAACATCGTCCGCAAGGAAGAGGCGGTGGCCGAGGTCAGCTCGATCATCGGGCTTAATTTCGTCGACAGCTATTCGCAGCCCAATGCCGGCTTCGTGATCGTGACGCTCAAGGACTTCGAGCATCGCGAAGGCAGTCGTAATACCGCTGACGCCATCATCGGTCGGCTGGGGCCGGCGCTGCGCGCCGTGCAGGGCGGTATCGCCATTCCGCTGGCGCCGCCGCCGATCATCGGCCTCGGCACCGGCGGCGGATTCAGCTACGTGCTGCAGGATCTGCGCGGCGGCTCGCCGGAAAACATGGCGCAGGTGCTGCGCGGTCTCGTCGTTGCCGCCAATCAGGATCCGCAGCTCTCGCGGGTGTTCACCACCTTCTCGGCGACCACGCCGTCGATCTATCTCGATATCGATCGCGACAAGGCGCGGATTCTCGGCATCGAGATCAATTCGATCTTCCAGGCGCTGCAGACCTCACTCGGCGGTTTCTATGTCAACGACATCAACCTGTTCGGGCGTACCTGGCAGGTTCAGGTGCAGGCCGAGGCGCAGGACCGCGCATCGGTCGACGACATCTACCGCATCAACGTGCGCAGCAGCGGCGGGCAGATGGTGCCGCTGCGCAGCCTGGTCGAGGTGCGTCTCGTGCTCGGCCCGCAAGGCTTGATCCGCTACAACAACACCCGCGCCGCCACCATTCAGGGCGGCCCCGCGCCGGGCATCTCGTCGGGGCAGGCGCTGTTGGCGATGGATCAGGTGGCGGCCAAGACGCTGCCGCAGGGCTATCAGGGATCGTGGACCGACATCTCGTTCCAGGAGAAGCGCGCCGAAGGCCAGACGCCGGTCATTCTCGCTTTCGCGCTGCTGTTCGCCTACCTGTTCCTGGTCGGCCTGTACGAGAGCTGGACCATCCCGGTGCCGGTGCTGTTGTCGGTCTCAGTCGGCGTCGCCGGCGCCTATCTCGCCATCGTGCTCGCGGGTCTCACGCTCGATCTTTATGCCCAGATCGGCATGGTGGTGCTGATCGGCCTTGCGGCGAAGAACGGCATCCTGATCGTGGAGTTCGCCAAGGAGCGGCGCGAGCACGGCGTGCCGCTGCTCGAAGCCGCGATCGAGGGCTCGCGCCTGCGCTTCAGGCCGGTGATGATGACCTCGTTCGCCTTCATTCTCGGCCTGGTGCCGCTGGTGATCGCAACCGGCGCCTCGAAGCTCGCCTTCCGCAACGTCAGCACGCCGGTGTTCGGCGGCATGCTGGCGGCCTCGTTGATCGGCATCTTCGTGATCCCGGCGCTCTATGTGATGTTCCAGGCGCTCCGCGAGAAACTGAAAGCGAAGATCGGCATGGGGCCTCCGCCGGACGCCGCGCCTGACGAGGTCGCCAAGGCTACGCACGAGTAGTCGTCTTGAAGGATGGCGTCGCCGGCGCGGCGAGGCCGCCTCACGGATTGAAGTGATTCAGCCGCGCTGCGGCTGCCATCGCATGCCCTGAATGGCGCGGCCGGAGCCCGGATTGACGGCGTCGTGGGTGTGGCAAAAGCCGTTGCGCTCATAGAAGCGGATGGCGCGTGCGTTGTCGGAATTGACCAGCAGGGTGATGCCGTGCGGCGAAAGCGTTTTCGCGGCATCGATCAGCGCATCGCCGAGCGGCGAGCCCCACATCTGCGGAGCGACCACCAGTTGATCGAGATAGCCGTTCGCATCGATGGTAACGAAGCCGACCAGCGTTTCGTCCTGCTCGGCGACGACAATGGTCGCCGCCGGGGCAAGCTCGGTGCGCCAGCGCGTTCGCCAGCCGTCGAGGCGCTCGGTGAAATCGATTTGCGGGTAGGCGATCTGCCAGGTGCGATGCCACAGCGCGATGGCGGCATCCTCGTCGTCGTCTCGATAGGGCCGGAGCTCGAAGGGTGTGCTCATGACCGTGCGTAATCTTCCGTCATTGCGAGGAGCGCAAGCTCCGAACCAATCCAGACACAAGCTTATCCTCATCCTGAGGAGCATTGCGTAGCAATGCGTCTCGAAGGATGAGGCCACCTCATGGTTCGAGACGTCGCCATAGCGCGTCGGAAGACGCGCGTGAACGCGCTGTTGACTTCTCCTCACCATGAGGAACCGGATTGCTTCGCTTCGCTCGCAATGACGAAGGAAGTGGTCGAGCCTCATTCCATCCTGCTCTAACGCTCGGTGAGCTTGAGTTCGATACGGCGGTTGCGGCGATAGGCCTCCTCGGTCTTGTCGGGATCGAGCGGCTGGAATTCGCCGAAGCCCGCCGCGACCAGGCGTTGCGGCGGCACGCCTCGCGAAATCAGATATTGCACGACGGAGATGGCGCGCGCCGTCGACAGATCCCAGTTGGATTTGAACTGCGGGCTGTTGATCGGTCGCACGTCGGTGTGGCCGTCGACCCGCAGCACCCAGGGGATCTCGCTCGGAATCTGCTTGTCGAGATCGACCAGCGCGCTGGCGAGCTTGTCGAGCTCGGTGCGGCCCTCGGGCAAGAGCGCGGCCTGTCCGGTGTCGAAGAACACTTCGGACTGGAACACGAAACGGTCGCCGACCACGCGGATATCCGGCCGGTCGCCGAGAATGGCGCGCAGCCGCCCGAAGAATTCGGAGCGGTAGCGCGACAATTCCTGCACCCGCTGCGCCAGCGCGACGTTGAGGCGCTGGCCGAGTTCGGCGATCTTGCCTTGTGATTCCTTGTCGCGTTTCTCGGAAGCGTCGAGCGCGTCTTCCAGCGCGGCGAGCTGGCGGCGCAGCGCGCTGATCTGCTGGTTCAGCACTTCGACCTGCGCCAGCGCGCGCGCCGAAATCTGCTTTTCCGAATCGAGCGCCTTGCCGAGTTCAGCGGCGCGGCCCGCGCCGCTCGCCGCCGCGCCGGCGAGGCCGTCATAGAGCCCCTTGACGCGGTCGCGCTCGGCCTCGGCGCCGGCAAGGCCCGCGCGCAATTGCGAGAGCTGGTCTTCCAGAGTGAGTTTTCCGGTCTTCTCCAGCGACAGCAGACTGGAGAGCTGGGCGATCTGGGCGTTGAGACGCTCCAGCGCCTTGTCCTTGCCGCTGACCTCCTGCGACAGGAAGAACTGCGTCACCAGAAACACCGACAGCAGGAAGACGATGGCGAGGATCAGCGTCGACAGCGCGTCGACGAAGCCCGGCCAATAGTTGAATCCGCTGTCGTGTCGCCGTCGTGTCAGCGCCATGCGTCAGCTCCGCTCCGCCTCTTCGCGCTCACGCGCGAGACGCTCCAGCAATTTGCGGATTTCCGTGTTCTGCTCGCCCTGGCCGTCCGCCCATTCGCGGATCAGCTGCTGCTCGCTGCGCATGTGCTGCACCAGACCCTGGATCGCTTCGGCGAGATTGGCCATCGCGGTGGTGGTGGCGCGGCTGGAGCCGATGCCCTCGATGCTGGTACGCAGGCGCTCTATCATCGGACCGAGATCGGCGCCGCCGGACGGCCCTGTGCCGGTGCCGGTCTCGCCGTGATATTCGCGCACCGTCTCCGCCAGCCAGTCTTCCAGATCGGTGTAGAAGCGGTTCTGCGCCTGGCTCGATTGCAGATCGAGGAAGCCGAGGATCAGCGAGCCGGCGAGGCCGAACAGCGAGGACGAGAACGAAATGCCCATGCCGCCGAGCGGTGCGGCGAGGCCTTCCTTCAGCGTGTCGAACATCGCGCCGGCTTCGCCGCCGACCTTGAGGCCGTCGATCACATGACCGACCGAGCCGACCGTTTCGATCAGGCCCCAGAAGGTGCCGAGCAGGCCGAGAAACACCAGAAGGCCGGTCATGTAGCGCGAGATGTCGCGCGCTTCGTCGAGCCGGGTCGCGATCGAATCGAGCAGATGCCGCATGGTCTGCTGCGAGATGCTCATGCGTCCCGAGCGATTGGACAGGATCGCGGCCATCGGCGCCAGCAGCGTCGGCCGCCGTTCCAGCGCGAGGCCCGGATCGGAGATGCGGAAATGATTGACCCACGCCACTTCCGGATAGAGCCGGATCACCTGCCGGAACGACAGGATGATGCCGATCAGCAGCACCGCGCCGATCAGGGCGTTGAGGCCGGGATTGGCGAGGAACGCGGTCCAGATCTGCTTGTAGAGAACGACGACGATCAGGCTGCACAGGATCAGGAAGACCAGCATCCGCACCAGAAAAATGCGGGGTGACGACAGTTTGGTGACTTCGATGTCGTCGGCGGTGGGAGCGGGATGTTTCGCCATGTCGGATCGTCAGTCCTCGCACGTGAACGGGTCGCGCGGGAGTATGGCACAGCGAGGGCGGGAGAAAAGACGCGAGTTGATGAATTCGTTCCAGCCATGGCCCGTCGGGCCACGTGCCGTCACGGGCCGCGTGCGGATGTATCCGTCCGGTGAAACGTGAAACAGGCGCGGCGTTACAGCGGCTTGAGGATCTTGACCAGTTCGGTCTGGATCGTTTCGTTGCCGCACACCACGTTGCCGCTTTCCAGCGCGTTGTCGTGGCCCTCGATGCCGCTCACGGTGCCACCGGCCTCGCGCACCATGATCAGGCCCGCGGCGATGTCCCACGGCTTGAGGTTGCGCTCCCAATAGCCGTCGAGCCGGCCGGCGGCGACGAAAGCGAGGTCGAGCGAGGCCGCGCCGAAACGGCGCAGACCGGCGACGCGCGGCTGCAGTTCCGCCATCTCGCGCCGCGCCAGTTCGTGGTCGCCGCGACCGATATGCGGCAGGCCGCAGGCGATCACGCAGTCGTTGAGCTTCTTGCGGGCGGCGACGCGCAGCCGCGTGTCGTTGAGGAACGCGCCCTTGCCGCGCTCGGCAATGTAGAGTTCGTCATTGGCCGGGTTGTAGATCACGCCGGCGATCATGGTGCCTTCGCGCTGCAGGCCGATCGATATGGCGAATTGCGGAATGCCGTGCAGGAAATTGGTGGTGCCGTCGAGCGGATCGACGATCCAGGTGTTGGTCTTGTCGCTGCCCTCGCGCGTGCCGCCTTCCTCGCCGATGAAGCCGTAGCCGGGCCGCGCCTTGTTCAACTCCTCGTAGAGGATGTCCTCGGCGCGGCGATCGGCCGCGCTGACGAAGTTGGCCGGGCCCTTCAGCGATACCTGCAGGTTCTCGATTTCGCCGAGATCGCGCTTGAGGCTGCGGCCGGCGCGGCGCGCGGCCTTGACCATGACGTTGATGAGAGCGGAATGGATCATGAACTCGGCGCAGCTTCCAGGGGTTGCGGGCGGGGCGGTGGCGCGGAGTGGCGCGCGAAGGGTATTGGCTTCAAAGCGCCGGGGCGTCAAGGCCCGCGGCCGCGCTCAGCGGACCCCGAACCAGTGGCGCGCCCCATCCTCGGCCTTTTTGCGGTCCTCGGCGGATAATTCGGCCATTCGCGCGTCGAGGTCGGGGTCGCCGGCGCCGGCGGTCTTGGCGATCAGGTGCCATTTGAAGCCGGCGATCTTGTCCACTGGCACGCCCTTGCCCTCGATCAGGATATGGGCGAGGCGGTTCTGCGCGATCGGGCTGTTCTGCCGCGCGGCGCGGTTGAGCAGGGCGATCGCGGTCGGAACGTCCTTCTTCACGCCGGTGCCGTTGAACAGCGCGATGGCGTATTCCACCTCGGCATCGACATTGTCGGCGAGCGCGGCGAGGCCGAGCAGCCGCGTTGCCTCGGTGATGTTCTTCTCGACGCCGCGGCCCTCTTTATAGAACGTGGCGAGCGCATATTGCGCCTCGGCGTTGCCGGCGTCGGCGGCCTGCTTGAACAGTTCGGCGGCGCGCTTGAGATCCTGCGGAAAAACCTGGCCCTCGAGATAGAGCAGGCCGAGATTGTAGGCGGCCTCGGGCTTGCCGAGCTTGGCCGAGGAGGCGAGCAGCTTGGCGCCTTCGTTGCGATTGGCCGGTCCGCCGCGTCCGCTGATCTTCATCATGCCGAGCGCGAACATCGCGTTGCGATCGCCGCGATCGGCGGCCTTGCCGTACCATTCGGCAGCCTTGTCGTCGTTGCGCTTGATGCCGAGACCGCTGGCGTAGATCTCGCCGATCAGCGTCATCGATTTGGGGTCGTTCTGCTCGGTGGCGCGCTTGGTGGCGAGATCGAGCGCGGTGCGGTAGTAGCCGAGCTGATAGGCGCCATAGGCGGCATCGACGTTGGGGTCGATCGGCGCCGCGGGCGCGTCCTTTTTCGCCGCAGCCGGTTTGGCGGATTTGGCTTCGGCCTTGGGCTCGGCTTTCGGGCCCGCTTTGGATTCGGCCTTCGGCGCCGGTCTGGGCGGCGGCGGTTTTGGGGCCGGCGCGTGCGGCGTCGGCTTCTGCTCGGCCGGCGGGGTCAGCGACAATTGGGCGAACGCCGGCACGGCGAGCGCGATGCCGCCGCCGAGGGCTGCAACGAGCATCCATCCGGGCCGCGTCGTCATGCGCCGCTACCTTCCTGCATCCGCCGCGGCGAATGCGTCGGCATGGGCCGCCGCGATCGCCTGCGCCGCCTCGGCGAGCGCCACGGCCGGGCCGCGCGGATCGTCCCAGACATAGCCCGGCATGATGAATTCGGCACCGCTGCCGCCGAACAAACGCGCCTCGTCCAGCGAAGCGGCATAGCCGACGCACGGCGTCTCGAACACCTGCGCCCACCATTGCAGGCGCTCGAAGATGGCGTCCGCCGAGGGCCGCTCGCCCTGGTCCGGTTCGCCGAACAGCACATAGTCGGCGCCGGCTTCGCCCGCCACCATGGCGTCGTGGCGGGTATGCAGTCCGCCTGTGCCGGCGATGCGGTCCGGCTTCAGGGTGGGCATCGCCTCTTCCATCGCCGCAAGGCCGGCCAGATGCGCACCGTCGGCGCCGGCGCGCGCC
>Ga0209960_1003071_pt1 | contig 15172 bp, 11 predicted proteins | sample ThiBiot_500_plan_2_FD_183947 | JGI IMG/M metagenome (GOLD analysis project Ga0209960, IMG submission 183947) | Wastewater bioreactor microbial communities from Cape Town, South Africa - Thiocy_expt_500_plan (SPAdes) | ecosystem: Engineered > Bioreactor > Thiocyanate-remediating >...
AAAAAGATAACCTTGACAAAAATCTCCATTCCAACTGCTACCAGGCGGACAAATACATGTGAAGTTTGGTGAAGAAACGCAAGTACTACCTTGAGGACATGGATTACCAAGACATTTATCAACTAAATTTCGATGGAGGAAAAAAAAAAAAAAATTGGAATTGGAAAAATAAAATAAAATAAAATAAAAAATACTAGTTAAAGTGATCTTTGATGTATCTGGAGATTTTAACCATTGAGAAGGATTTGGAATAGTAATTTGATTTTGATGATTTGGAGTAATTTTAACATATTCAAGAAGCCATCCATCAGTACTTTCAGTTGAAAATGAAATTTTTAGAATTTCTCCAATATTTGAAGGAAGAGAGAAATCAAAGTTATCAATAGCTCCTCTGGAGAAAAATGACTTCAACAAATAAATTGACGAATTTTGATTGGAACCAAAGAATTGGATATATACAGCTCCTTTTGTATCAGAGAAAGGAATATCAGAAGTTTTAATTGTCAACATAACTGGAATTAAACCTAGTTTAAAGAAAAAGTTATCAGAATTTTTTAATTTCATTTTCAATTGAGAAAAAAAAAAAAAAAAAAAAAAAAAAAAGGAAAAATTTGAACTTATTTCACAAAGAGATCCTTTATAACCAAGAGGACATTCACAATAAAAGTTTTCAAGAGTGTCAACACAAATTCCTTTATTTAAACAAGGTGCTTGTAAACATTCATCATATACTTTAAGGAAGCGATAATTTATTATTATTTTTTTAGTTATTTATTTAGTTGGAAGAAAAAAAAAAAAAAATTACTTGTATCAAATTTAAAGATTTGTTCATTTAAAATATAACCAGTTGATGATTGAGGGAAAATAGAAAAACTTATATCACCTCCTTGGACAATTAAATAACTATCTTCTGAGAGTAAAATTTCAAGTTCTGGACCATTACAAGCTTTTTTGAAAGTTAATGGAAGGGAAGAATTTTGAACATATGTAACATTAAGAATTGTTTGTTGACAATCTAATTCTTTGTTGAAAAGGATTTTCACTGATTCTTTCTTTTCTAAAAATCCTTCAAAAGGAGAGATGACTCCAAAGGTTTCAAAATCTGTTAGATCAACAATGAGCTCAATAGGATCAGAGAGGGAATAAGATTCTCTACAATTAAGTTGGATGAAAAGTTCATAAATGCCATCATTTAAAATTGGAGTCCAATCATAAACAATTGAAGAGCTAATAGTAGAACCATCATACTGAGCTAATGGAATTAAATTTCGTTCTCCTTTTTCTCTATAAACAAATGACAATCGATCAAGAGGATTATCTTCTCTAATTAAAGTTGGATCAAAGGATGAAACTAAAGTTGTAGTTGGATCAAAGAGTGTCATGGCTGTAAGTGGTAAGAAGTTTTGATTCCAAGAAACTGGAATACATTCTTTAGCAAAATGAATGTCTAAAATCAAGCTACTTGTAATAATAGAATCAGATGAAAATCCACTTGTTGAATCAGAAGCCAAAGCATATTCACAAGCAGAAACAATTGAAAGTTTGATACCTTTATTATATGGTTATTATTTAATTTATTTCAAATTAATTTAATTGCGGAGAAAAAATTTAAAAAAAAAAACCTTCATAATCATAAAGATCAGGTCCTCTAAATACTTTAACTTGTAAATCAATTGTTTCAGGGAATCCAAGGTTAAATGGTTTTTGCTTAGAAATCTTTACATCATTAACTGTGATGGTTAATCCAGCTATTGTTGTTTCATCAACCATCAAAATAAAACTCGAAATGGCCTATTTTAAATTGAGTTTGTTTAGTTAGCTAGTTTTTTTTTTTTTTTAAAAAAAAAAAAAAAATATTACAGAATCAAAGTTTCCAATTTGAATTGAAAATATAGCAGGTGAATTTGGATCAACATTAAAAACTTGAGAACTTGATAAAGGTTTAATAAATGGTTTTTCAATTGCTTCAGTTCCAAGCTCATGAGGACATGATGTTCTAGCTGACAAAGTTTGAAAAACTGGAACACCATAATATGGATCTTCAAGAACATTAATTACAAAAGAATCCAAAGGATTTGAATCTCCAAGATAAAATGTAATAGTATTAGAATCAGCAAAAGTTTGAACATTTGTTTTTCCAATATTTACTGAACCTTGAACTGTGGCTAATGATTCACTCTTTGATCGAATTCCAAATATTTTTCCATCAAAACTTGAACCATATTGATTAGATCCTGCCATATTTAATTGGAATTGGAAGGTTGTTGAACGAGAGCTAGTTGTAGTAATAGTTTGTTCAAAGATTCCAATTCCTCCATCAAAAGAAATCTTTGGAGAACTTAGAGGGTAATCATTTAATTTGTTGAGGTAAACTTCAAGTGAGTTAAGAGTTTGTTTCAAACCATCAAGTTCTGTTGCAATATCACTAATATCACCTTGATTCCTGATCTCTGAAATTACTTGATTATAAGTAGAAATGAAACTTGTAAACACCACAGCTCCAACAAGATTAAGACTAGCAACAAATGAAAAATAAATATTTGATAAAGAGGCTAAGGCAACATCAGAAGGATTAACATTGTATGCAGTTTGTTGATTATCCCAAATTGAAAAGATATTTTCAGTTTGAACTTTAACTTGTTTTAATAAATCTCGAACTGTATTATTTACGGATGAAAATGGTGCGGAAGCAGAGTTCATATTTGAATCCTTAAAGTTGAGAATGTTTTGCCATTGAGCAAGATCATTTTCAAATTGTTGTTTTTGAGTAATATCAGTAAGAATTGAACTAGCTCTTTGAAGATTAGGTATTAAGATGTTCTCAACATAGAAATGAGTGTAAATATAATAAGTATCTTCTTGAGAGGAGAGAGGATTAAATAGAACTTGATTAGTTTGTGAAAATTTACAAGCATTCACTTCATCAAAAATAACATCCAAGGTTGCTGACATCCCTGATTCAAAGATCATTGCCAATCCAACAATGATATCTCCTTGTCTTCCAGTCAAACCAATACTTTGAGAAGTACGAAGGGTTGTCGAAGCTTCCAAATTAAATTCTAAACTATCTTCACTCACAACTCCAACACTAACATCAAAAGAACCTGCAAATCTTTGAACAAAATTAATATCAGTTGCTTTTGTGAGAGTAATAAAACCAAATCCTCCACCCATACTTAAATCAATTGCAAAACCAATACCTGCTTCTCCTGATCCTCCAAATCCAGAATTTAAATTCTTCATATTACTCATTCCAACTTTAAATGATTTTCCTTGAGTGAATTCAGTATAACTTGAACCACCAGGTGGATCTCTAAGAATCATTAAAGGTAGTCTGGAAGTACTTGCTGTAAATGTATTTTCCAATGCCATATTTCCCAAGACAGCAATTTTTAAAGTAGTTGAAGCTCTAACAACACCTTGTTTTTCTTTTAATATGTAAGAAATGGTAGCTACTAGTTGAAGTGGCTTCCAATAAGGTGAGAATAAATTTGGATCATCACCAATAATGTTATATTGATAAAGGACAGCACCAGTTAAATCAATTTGTGTTTGTTTTGTATTTCCATTAAGTGGACTTGAAGCAAAATCAATAATTGAAACAGTTCCATTTCTAGAGAAGCATCTACCTCTTTGATAATCCTCATAAACTCTAAATCCAAGAGTCTCATTTCTTCCTTTCCTTACAACTCCATCAACTCCTAATTGTCTTTGAGGAGAACAAGTTTCTTTGAGTTGATTTGGGACCGAAGAGGGGATTCTAAAAACATCAATTGTTGGTGTTGTATAATAAAATAATTGGTACTCTGAATTATTGTATCTCATGTCAAAACTTTGACTATCTTGAGCAGAGTCCTTAAAGAATTCAACCACATCAACAAGATCAACACCTGGGAATGTCTCAATTGTGTTATAATCAAGAATGAGTTGAATTCGATGAGCAGGTACTTTTTGAGTCAAAGATCTCATGTAAGAAATTGGAGGTAATTTGATAGATCCAAAGCTATTTTGACAATCTCTAATAAATAAATTAACTGTTGCTGTTCCAATTGGTATTTTACAAATACCACCCAAAATATTTGAAATTTCTAAATTTCTAACAGTTGTATCTTGAATTGGTTCAGTAATGGTATACTCCTCAAAGATTGAAGGAAGTTGAATTGTTGAAGGAGAAAATGTATGGTCACTCTCAGTTCCATTATCATTGGGATAAACGGCTTTAATTAATGGATTTGCACCAATTCCAACTGCTAATGAAAAATATCCATTACTATCAGTTGTTCCTGATTTTCGACCATCTTTATAAAGATCAACTCCACTCAATCCACAGCTACTTCCAGCCACAATAACTCTTCCATAAATTGAAATAGTAGAGTTATCAACAAAATCAAAAGACTTTTCTTCTAAATAATCTAAAGTTAAAATCTTTTCTGTTGGGATTCCATAATCTGAACTCAAAATAACATGACCAGGAAGATTTGCATTCAAAACAAAGTTTTGAAGATTTTCAATTGAATTGATTGTAGGTTCTAGAGAAAAACTTCCATCAAGATTTGTAATTGCACAAGAGATTGCCTTTTCTTGATTTTTATATCCATCTTTCTCCCAAACACAAACGTTAATATCGGGAACTCCAGCAATTGTACCTATGGTATTTGGTCTTGTTTTTACGGATCCTTTAATAGTTCCTCTCCATGGAATAACTAAGGTTTGACAAGATTCTTGACCATTTAAAAATCCATATTGAGTTAAATAAGAATCATCAACAATGTATCTTAAACAATAAATAAATTCTGATCCAGGGAAATAGTTTTCATCATATTGTAAATCTGAATCAATATAACGATTTGAACCCCTTGAAATACCTTCATCAATGATTGCTCCATTTCTTGTAACAGTTATTGAGTAAGCATTTTCATTAATAGGAAAGCAGAGGTCATTAAATGTTATCACACCAATTCCACTTTTATCAATAATTGATAAATCAATACCTCCATGAGTTGCTTCATTAATTCCACAAAGTTGATATTCACATCTCTTTCCATAATAAGGAGTTCCAAGACATGTACAAACGAAATTTGAAAAGGTTCCATGTAAACAATAATTTTCTTGACATTTATCTCCAGTTTTACTTTGTGATGCACATGTACAATAAAAATTATTTGACGTGGCAACACAAGTTCCTGAAACACAAGGATTTAAACCACAAGCATTTGAATTAATAGATCTATATAAATTTTTTGCTGGAATTAGCTCACTTGAAGTTGATCCAGGGACTTTATATCTATTATTATTATTATTATTATTATTTATTATGAGATATATATTTTTTAAAAAAATCAAATACTTTAATTGAAGAGTATTATTTGCTGTTACTTCAAAATATTCAACTCTAATTGAATAAAATGTATTTGAATCAAGGAATAAAGAAGCATCTTTTTGGGTATCTCCCTATTTTTTTTTTTTTTGAAAAAAAACACAATAATTGGAGGACTGGAAAAAAAAAAAAAAAAAAAAAACTTGAATTTTCCAATTATCAATTAATAATGATCCAGCTAAATAAAGTCTACTTCCATCATCAGAAATCAAATTAAATTGATGAAGACCAGTTGTTTCAGCTTTAATATAACCTTCTAAAATTAATTGAAAGTTATCTCCTGTGACTGAAAGAGAGACAAGATCAAAAATTCCAGATGAAATAAGAGTTGGAACTCCATTTGATAAAGGGAAAATATCATCAACAGTTCCAGAAAATGTGTTTGGATATTTTTTGAAAAAGACTCCTCCACTTGTTAAAGTTCCTGGAACACATGCTCGACTATTGATACCATCAATACAAGTAAAATCATTTGAGCAAGGTGAGAGGGCACAATCATTAACATTCAATTGACATTTATCTCCAATAAATCCAGTTCCTGTACAATCACAATTGAGAGAATGGTAGAAATTTGTCATTGGAATAACTTGTTTTTGAATATTTAATTCAATGGATTCCCATTGTAAGATAGCTTTGTATGTTCCCGTTGAGTGAAAGTATTCAACTTTAATAGTGTGATAAGATCCTGCATCCAAAAATATATTCTCAACTAAATTTGATCCTGGTCCATCTTCCCATCCATCATAAAGTAAGTGATTTCCGATAGTTAAGGTAAATCCTGTTTCGAATTCAAAATAAAAATTATAATATCCAGTTTGATCAACTTTTAAAGCTCCTTCCCAAATAATCATAATATTTGTACTTGTTGTTCCAGCTGGGAATGTACCACCATTTGAAAGGTTAATATTTTCAACCCTTTGAATATTTGAATCTTCAGTAGGTTTTTGAGGAGGGATTGAAGAAATTAAGTAATATTTTCCAATTAAACCATTAATTAATGAACTTGAACTGGAACTCAATTTTCCACCATTCAAACAATTTGAAGAAGTTCTGATTTCACAATGTTCACCAGAAAAACCAGGAGGGCACCAACATTTGAAATTATCAATCTCATCTAAACAAACTCCATCATTTTGACATGGATTTGGGAAGCAATGATTGAGTTTAATTTCACAATGGGTTCCAATAAATCCTGTTCCACTACAATCACAAGCTTCACGATGGAAAAGAACTGTTGAGGGAACTGGTTGATACTCAATTCCAAGATGAATAGATTCCCAACTAAAGACAACTTGAGCAAAGCCCACTTTTTCAAAATATTCAATTTGGAGAGCATTATGTTGATTTGAATCAAGGAAAACATTTTGAATTAAAAATTCTTTTGCTTGAAGATTAACTGCTTCCCAAGAATCAACAATTTTAACTCCAGCTAAATGAACAACTAAACCATCATCAACTTGGAAAGTAAGGTTATAAAATCCAGTTAAGGGAGCTTTTAAGGATCCAATCCAATTAACAGCAAATCCATCTGCTTGAACTCCAATAAAAGGTGAAGCATCATTCCATCTAAAGTTGACACTTCCAGAAATTTGGATCTCAGATTGTTTTGGTAAAGGATAAGATGGAATGATCGTTGGATTGAAATTAAAAAATGATCCTCTCAATCCATTTTTGAAAAACATATTATCTGGAATTCCTCCATTATTACAAACTTCTGGGATTTGGAATTCACAAAGTTGACCAGAGAAGTGAATTGAACATAAACAACTGAAAGAGTTTAACTCATCAATACAAGTTCCTCCATTTAAACAAGGTTCATAAGCACAATCATTAATATTTTTTTCGCAATAATCTCCCGTAAATCCGGTTCCTTGACAATCACAACTTTCATGATGAGTTAAAGCACCAAATGGGATAACTTGTCTAGAAATTCCAGCTTCAATTGATTCCCATTCCATTTTTATCATAGCACTTCCATCTTGATCAAAATATTGAACCAATATTGAAATTGGTGTTAAATAATCAAGGTAATAATCATTAATTTGAAACATTGATGCCTTATTTTATTTTATTTTATTTTATTATTTTATTTTTAATTTTAATTTTATTTTTAATTTTTTGAATCAAAGAAAGAAAAACAAGAAAAACATTAAATTAAAAACTTAAAAAAAATTAAAAAAAAAAAAAAAAAAATAAAAAAATAAAAATAAAAAAAAAAAAAAAAAAAAAAAAAAAAAAAAAAAAAAAATAAAAAAGAAAAAAAAAAAAAAAAAAAAAAAAAAAAAAAAAAATTAAAAAATAAAAATTAAAAAAAAAGAAAAAGAAAAAAAAAAAGGAAATCAAACTTGGAAATTCCAAGAATCTACGATAAGAGAACCACCAATATAAACACGAATTCCATCATCAGCTGTAAAATAGAAAGTATAACGACCTGTTCTCGGAGCTATTAATGCACCTTCCCAAACGGTTGAAAAACCATCCTTGTTAACTCCTTGTAAAGGACTACCTTGATACCAATCAAAATCAATATTTTCAACTCTTCTATAATTTGATTCGGCTTCAGTGATAGTAGGTAAGACTCCTTGTAAACGATTAAAATTAAAATAGTTTCCAATTAATCCATTTGAAATTGAAGTTGATTGTGGAATTCCTGAATTGGAACAAACTGGAGGACCTAATTCACAATTATCACCAGAGAAATTTGGAGGACAAAAGCAAACGTAACCACTTAAATCATCAATACAAACTCCATCATTTTGACATGGATTTGGAAGGCATTCATTAATTTGAATATCACAAAATGGACCTAAATATCCCATTCCTGAACATTCACATGGTTGATAGGAATAAAGATTATTTAATGAAATAGGTTGTAAAGGAATTCCAAGATTTAAAGATTCCCAACTTTTTTTTTTTTTTTTTTTTTTTTGAAATAAATAAAACCTTAGCTGTGCAACAGAATTTCCAATTCCTGAGAAATATTCAACCCTTAAAGAATAATAAACATCAACATCAAGGTATATATTTGAAGCTGTAACAGTTGTTGTATTCTATAATTGAAAATAAAAAGAAAGAAAGAAAGAAAGAAAGAAATGGGTTAGAATAAATAAAAAAAAGTAAAATAAAAATAATCAAACCTTGATACCCCAAGAATCAATAATATTAACTCCAGACAAGTAAATTCTAACCCCATTATCAAAAGTTGAAACAAAGTTATAAAATCCAGAACTTGAAGGCCTTAAGGATCCTTCCCATAATACACCAAACCTTTATAATTAAACAAAATTAAGATTAAAACTTTACTTCTTTTTTTATTTTAATGGTTTTTTTTTTTTCAAAAAAAAATTACCAATCATTAGGAAGACCTTGAACTGAAGATAATCCCCAATTAAAGTTAATATTTTCAAAAGTTTGAATATTTGATTCAGTTCTAATTTTGGAGGGAATAGATTGTTGTTGAAGTGAATAATAATTGGCTCTCAATCCAAAGATCAAAGTTTGAGATTCTTGACATTTGCTTCCAAATTTACAGATAGTACAATCAGAAATTTCACAGAATCGACCAGAATACCCAGAAGGACAATAACAAGAAAAGTTTGATGAACCATCAATACAAGTTCCACCATTCATACATGGATCTGAAGAGCAATCATTTGTATAATATTCACATTTATCACCGGTAAAATCATTTCCTCCACAATCACAAGTTTCTCTATGAATGAAAGCAGATTCTGGAATAACTTGTCTCGGAATATTAAGTTGAGATGAGATCCAACTGATTTCAATTCTTGGATTTGAAGTATTTTGAATACTTTCAATTCTGAATTGATTATATTCGTTATAATTGAGTTGAATTCCCTCTCTAACAAAATTCATTGCAGACTTTTTTTTTTTTTTTTTTTTTGAAAAAATGTTTTGTTAGAATTTTTTTGATTTTTTCTTTTGGAAAATAAAAATAAAAATAAAAGAATACTTTTGAAGACCATGAATCAACAAGTAGGTTATTGTTTAAATAAATTCGAATTCTTTCGGTAACAGTAATAACCAATGTGTAAAGACCAGATGTTGGAACTTTCAAAGCTCCTTCCCATGAAACTCCAAAGATTGAAGGATTTATTCCACTTGGTTGACTTTTTTATTATTATTTTTTTAAAATGGATAATGAATCAAAAAAATAAAATAAATAAAATAAATAAATAAATACGAATTTGAGTTGAGTGAAACACTTGATTTCATTTGAATAATTGGGGTTGAAGTGAATAAGGTGGGGTCATTAAAATCAAGAATTGATTGAATAGCAAAATATTTCATTAATAATCCAGTATTTGAAATTGATCCTCTTAAACAAGTTTGAGATGATCCATATTCACAAAATTCTCCAGAAAATCCTAAAGGACAAAGACATGAGACAGAAACAGAACCAATCAAACATGTTGCACCATTTAAACATGGACTTGAAGTACAATTGGTCATTTCTAATAATAATCGAATAAGAATAAGAATGAAAAAAATAAAATGATAAAAAATAAAATGATAAAAAAAAAATAAAAAAAAATACTTTGTTCACAATTCTTTCCAATATATCCTCGAGGACAAATACAAGAATAAGATGTGAGTTGATTTAAACAAGTTGCACCATTTTCACAAGGATTAGAAGAACAGAAGTTATCTAATTTATTAAATAGTTAATAAAAAAAATTGAAAAAAAAATTAAATAAAATTTAAATAAAATTAAAATATTAAAAAAGTAAAATAAAATTATGCCTGTGCAATTACTATTATCAAAAGTATTAACTTTCCCATTTGAACATGAAGTACAACATGAAAGAAGACCAGAGGAATAAGTATTTAATGGACATTGAGAACAAACTCCAGTGACAAGATTATAATATTTTCCACTACCACAATTTGAATCTCTTGCAGCTAAAGAATTTGAAAAATAGATATGAGATACTATATCATGTTTTACTGTTCCACTACCACTTGAAGCCGAAAATCCAAAGTAAACAACTTCATTTGCAAGATATGAAAAAGAAATTTGAGCAGATAATTGAGGTTGAGTTGGTCTTGAAAGAGTTAAAGAGTATCTAACATGAATAGATGTACCATCATAATCAATCCAAACATACCAAACTTGATTATTAGTGAAAGGGGTATCTTCTACAACAGAAGCCAAAAGTGTTGAGAGTCCATCCTTCAAAACGGCCACAAAATTGTCACTTGGATTACCTGTTTGTTTCTTTGTGTCAAATTTGACTCCAAGACTTGGACTTCCAGTATAACCGAGGGAAGAACTAGTTCCAAGAAGAGTTGGATCTTTAGCAATAATAAAAACAAGCCCTTCACCTCCAGATCCATCAATTTTGAATCCAAATGAGGCACTAAATGAAACTGAATTTGATAGAGTAACAGGAGTTTTATAAAAAATTGATCCAATTTTGTTTTTAACCTTGTCAGTTAAAGTGAAAGAATTTAAATTTAAGATCGCATCTCCATTTTTTTGGAAAATTGAAGTGGTTTGAAGGGGAAAAGTCCATTGAAAAACTGAGGTAGAATTGATGGATGGACAAAGTTGACCACTTAAATTCTCACAAAGAGTTCCTGAAAGACCTAAAGAACATGTACAAGTGAAGCCATTCTTCTCATTTGAACAAAGTGCATTATTCATACATGGATTTGAAGCACAATAATTTGGTACACATAAGGTTCTATCATTTGTACTAACTGCTGGTGAAGTACATTTTTGACAACAACTTGATGTTCCTATTTTATAAAAATGAAAATAAAAAATTTTAAATAAAAAAAGGAAATTTTTAAATAATAAGAAATAAAGTAATAGAATGTTTAGATTAATAATAATAATATTGACCTGTATTAATGAAACCATCAGCACAAATTGAACATTGACCAGTAGCAAAATTATAATAATTTCCAGGATCACAAGTTAAACCAAAAGAATTCATTGTATTTGTAAAATAAAAGAATTCCACAATTTCATGACGAGAAGCCAAAGAACTTGTTGATGCGGTAAATCCAAAGTAAGTATTGATATTCAAAAGATTAGATAAATCAATATTACTTGAAAGAAGAGGAAGAGTTGGACGAGTAGATGATTGACTATATCTTACATAAAGAGCTGAGCTATCATAATCAATCCAAACATACCAAACTTGATTATTTTTAAATAAGGTTGATTCAACTTTAAAAGCAAGGTTTTCCAAGGCATTTCCATCTTTCAAAAATGCAATATAATTATCTGAAGGTTCTCCAGTATTTTTAACAGTATCAAATTTAACTGCAATACTTGGAGTTCCAGAGTATCCCAAATTTCTTCCAAATCCCCCAACAATATTTGGAGAACCACCAACTATTGAAAATGTTAAACCATCTCCACCTCCTGAAGAAATTTTAAAAGCAAAAGAAACACTAAATGCTACTTTTCCATTAAAAGTCATTGGTGTATTAAAGAAAACACTTCCAGCTAAATTTGGAAGAGAATCAGTAAGAATAAAAGAGTTGGTTCCAATTAAAGCATTTCCATTTGGAATAAATCTATTAACATCTTCACTACTTAATGGGAAAGTATATTGACGGGTTTGAATTGAAGAAGATGAAGGACATGTTTGACCACTTAATGTTTCACAATTTATTCCTGAATATTGACTTGAACAAATACAAGTATAACGATTAATTCCATTAAGACAAGTTCCTTGATTTTGACAAGGATTAGAATCACATTCATTAATGTCTAGATTAAAATAGGTGAGAATAAATTAGATTTTTTATTTTATTTTATTTTATTTTATTTATTTGTTATCAAGAAGAAGAAGAAGAAGAAGGAAAAAATAAAATAAAATAAAATAAAATAAAAATGTACCAACACAAGATGATCTATCAGAAGAACTTCGATATCCAAGTGGACAAGAAAGACAACAAGATGAACTTCCTGTATTAAAAGTTCCTAAAGCACATTCTCTACATGCACCATTTGATAAATCATAATATTTTCCAGGACCACAATTGACATCCCAAGGATCAATCTTATTAAGGAATTTAAACTGTTTGATAATATCATGTTCAGCACTCATTAATGAACCAGTTGATGAGGAGAAACCAAAATAAACTTGCTGATTTGAAAATTGAGATAAGTTAATTCGATGAATAATCTTTGCTTGTTCTGGTCGAATTTGATTTAATGAATAGCGTAAATAAATGTTTGTTCCATCATAATCAACCCATACGTTCCATATATGACCATCATCAAAACGTAAAGATTCCACAACAAAATCAATATTAGTTTTTGCATCACCATTTATAACTAAAGAAGCATAATTTGATCCAGGCTCATTTGAATCACTCTTATATGTATCAAATTTAATTCCAAGGGATGGAGAACCAATAAAACCAAGTCCATCTCCTGTAGATCCAAGCATTTTGTTTGAGGTTGAAATCACAAAAACTAATCCTTCTGCACCAATTTGTTTCATAGTGAAGGAGAAAGAAACACTAAACCTTGGGGGATTGGGAAGAAGGAGGGTAGAATTATAAAAAATGGAACCACGTTGATTTGGGAGTGCAGGAGTTAATATAAAAGAATTTGAGTTGATCATAGAATTTCCATTAACATTAAATAAATTTTGTTCTTGTCCTGATAGAGGGAAAGAGAAGGATCTTCCTGAACTTAATGATTTTGTGGTTGCTAAAGAACACATTCTTGATGGTACTGATGTTTGTCCCAAATTATTTTTAAGATCAAGGGAAATATCATCAATTATTGGTCCTAAATTTGGAGTAGCTGGTATTGATTGGAATGAAAGTTTAATTAAATTTGAGAGAGGTGTAACTTCCAAAATTTTTTGTTCCCAACCCATATTAAATTCGGATCTTCCTCTTGTATCAAAAGTATAAGTTTTAACTTGAGAATCAATTTTAACTTCAATTGTGAATGTTTGTTGATTGATTGGATTTCCAGAGAGATAAAAAGTTAATACATATGTGGCTCCAGGAGTTACAGGAATAGATTGAGAAATCATTCCAGATAATTGAAGAGAATAATCTCCAGAATGAGAATTGAGAATTGAATTTGAGATCATACTAACTGAACCTGAATCAATTTTCCAAGGAGAAATAATTTTTTCAATTAATGTTTCTTGAAGATTTGATTCAAATCCTCCATTTATACTTTGAACTAATTTATTTATTTTATTTGTTTTATTATTTATTTATTTTATTTATTTTAATTATTATTTATTTTATTTTATTTTAATTTAATTTATTTATTTATTTTGAACCAATAAATAAATAATTATTTCAAAAAAAAAAAAAAAAAATCACCTTCACATTTTGATCCAGAAAATCCAATAGGACAAATACAAAAGTATGTAACATCATAATTTTGACAAAATCCTCCATTTTGACAAGGATTTGGAAGACAATTATTAATTGAGATACAAGAACTTCTATCAAAATTTGAAATGGTATTTGTAGGACAAGATAAACAACAACCTTGACGTCCATCATTATATAAAGAGTTAGCACAAGAATAACATTGTCCCTCTTGAAGATCATAATATTCTCCAGCTCTACAATTTGATCCATAAGTTTTTAAATCTGTAGCAAAATTAATATTGCTTAATATTTGATGTTGAACTGAAGTTTTACTAGCTGCAGTAAAACCAAAAAAGACTTTTTCATTTCCAAGTGGAGCTAATGAAACTAATGCAATAAGTTGAGGGGAAGTTGGTCGATTATTTTGGAGTGAATAACGAAGATAAAGACGTTCTCCATCATAATCTATCCAAACATACCAATTTTGAGAATTATCAAAAGTTTCCAAAACTTCAGGGAGGGCAAGTATAGGAGTTACTGAGTTCCCATTCTGAAGAACTGCAACATATTGTTTGGTAAATGGTTCCCCTTGTTGAGGATTTGTATCAAATTTAATCGCAATACTTGGATTTCCTGTATAACCTAAATTACTTGATGAGCTAGTTTCTAAAAGGGTTGAATCAGTGACAATAGAAAATGTGATTCCTTCACCACCTGGTGATGTAATTAAGAACCCAAATGAAGCACTAAAAACTGGGGGATTGGTCATTATAATTGGAGAGGAATAATAAATTGATCCATGTTGGTTAGCCAATGAAGTTAAAATAAATGAGCTTTGAGAAATATGAGCATCTCCATTTGATTTAAATTTGGAGGTTAATGAGCTTGAAAGAGGGAAAGTAAAGAGATATTCTTTTGGATCTGAATTAATAGGACCTGCACATAATCCTCGAGGTGTTTCACAATTACTTCCTCCAAATTCTTCAGAGCAAGTACATCTATAAGTTGAACCATCCCTTGTACAAATTCCTCCATTTTGACAAGGGTTATAAAAACAAGAGTCAAGAAATTCACATTGAACACCATAAAATCCAGCTCTACAAGAACAAGTAAATCCATTAATTCCATCTAAACAAGAAGCTCCATTTTGACAAGGATTTGATGCACATTCATTAATATTTAGATCACATAAATCTCCCGTAAATCCAGTGTTTTGACAATTACAAGTTTGTTGATGGAATAAATTTGAATTTGGAATAACAGTTCTTGAAATTTGTAAGGTTGGTGATTCCCATTCAAGTTTAGCAATTCCAATTGCCGAGATGTCAAAATATTCAACTCGTAATGAGTAGTATTGTGAAGATTCCAAATAAATATTTTCAATGGTATATGTATTGAGTCCCTATTATTTATTGAATACAGTTTGTTAAAAAAAAAAAAGAAAAAGAAAAGAAGAAGAAAAAAAGA